>Ga0181612_166772_pt1 | contig 11230 bp, 5 predicted proteins | sample HoacroProtozoa21_FD_119630 | JGI IMG/M metagenome (GOLD analysis project Ga0181612, IMG submission 119630) | Hoatzin crop microbial communities from Cojedes, Venezuel. Combined Assembly of Gp0051906, Gp0051904, Gp0051908 | reverse complement strand
GTATTCAGTTATAGCAGACAAAGCTCTGTTGAATTGGCTGGAACAAAAACGTGATTTTTGTGAAGGGGAAGTTTATTCTCACATCTTTTGATCTGCCTCGCCCAGCAGATTTTCATGGTTCCTCTCCAGATATACCTTGCTCCAGTCTGGTGCAATATAGGTCAAAAGACTAGAATTCCCTTCAGGCCTTCTGGTGCATGTGCTTCCAAGAAGAGATGGGGCAGCTGCATCTCTGATCTTTGCCCAGCTTGTAACCCTGTCACAAGTGCAGCAATGTGGCACTAGTCTCTGAAAGCTCTGCAGAGGGTAGCAGAGCTTGGTGGGAGAGAGGAGTTTTGCTATGTATACCTCATTGTTACACCTTATGTCAAGTGTTTGGCTGCTGGCCGATTGAAGACCTTGGATTGGATGCGTGGACCCAAGATGGATACTTCTCAGGTTGAAAACAGGCCTGTTCCCAGTAGCTGTAGATTCCAGTAGCTCCTTCTTTACATAGATGATCATCCTCTTCCTACACTCCAGGAGAGGAGTAATGCTAGTAACTGCATTATTATCACCCATCACTTTCCTTAGAAGTCAGAGGAGGCTTAGGTACTGGTGATCATCAGAGAATTTGTGGTTTCTCATCCTCCAGCCAGCTGCTGCAATTTGGAAAAGTGGGCTTGAAAGAATTGCCAGAAGTGAGGCAGGAAAGGGCTTTCCAGTGCCAGAGCAGAGCCAGATGTGCCTCAGCCACTCCTGAGAGTTGTCTGGGTAGCTGTTCTAAAGGTGAGGAGAGAGACTACTGTTTCCTCTTGTAGCATAGTCCAGTGCTTTAATGGTAACAAGTTTTCATTTTTTCTTATGAAATGCAAGTGTTTCTGCTTGTGTCTTAAGTGTATTATTTTTATCCTATCCACCCTGGAAATGGAGAATAGATTGCTCCCTTCATTTTTTCTGCAACATTTTATGTACTTGATTACTGCTTAGTCTTCTGTCTACTTTTGGTAGTTGTCCTTGTTTCACGGCTTCATTTTTTTCAATCAGCAGAAAAATACCCTTACATAAAGTGGCTTTGGATCAGGCCCCTTGCTAAATAAAACTCTCTATTGTAACATCATTTTAGTAGTTCAGATGTTGTATATTGGGATGGCAAGAATGGTTTATTTAAAATCATGCTTAATGGGAAAATTTGTCATTTGGAATAAAGAAAGCTACGTCCAGGCTGCTTAGAATCATTATTTCTCTTTAGCTCCCCAGCCCTATTTTTTCTATCAGAGTACCACTATTTATGGTTCTTCAGCAACAAACACTGTAAGCTTTCTTAAATTATCATAAACTAACCTTCTATTGACCAGGGACAACAAAGCCAGCATAAGACTGCTGGTGCAGGAGGCTACAATGTTAAGAATTTGGGGTTTTGCTAATAGAGCTGTTTATCGTCAGATGTTTCCAATGATGGCTTTAGAAAGCACTGATTATTTTTCTGCTTTCACCTTAAGTTATAAATTCAGTTTACCAGAGAGTGAGAAAGAACAAATCAAAGGCACAGGATGGTCTAAATGACCCTGGGTAGCTTTACTGATTTGTTCTGCCTGGGATTATCTCTCCTGCTTCATGTAGGCTTAGGCATGGAAAAAAAAATCTGCATAAATGCATTCATTTCTTTTGCTAATTTCTTCATAACGCAGAAAAGGGAATAGAATCACAGTTGTGTAAATGTTAATGAGTAAAAGACTGGGCTAGATATTTTGCGGTAGAAGAGTTTAGGGTCCCTATGGCAGGCCTGCAACTTCTCTCTGTCTGCTATGCAAGCACTGGGGGGGATGTGAAAGCCTCCCAGTGCTACCCCATCTTTGCACAAATTTCTGTGTAGGGTGGGAAAAACATGCTAAATGAGATCTTCAGAGAGGTACGCTCACATGTGGAGACAGTAATACTGCCCTTTCTTAAACATGGAAGCTGTAATTATGTCTAGCTGGAGGAAGTCCTGCTGTGTCTCCTGCATGCCCACCTAAGCACCAAGCAGGATCTATCCCTAAATGAAATGATCTTTATCTGACTGTTTACGGCTCTTGTGCCATACTCGTTATTTACTTAATGAAAAGTCCCAGTACAATAGAACAGCTATTCATAAGACCCTGACAACAAACAATCATGAAAATTGCCTTTGAATTTCCCTCATTTGCTTGTAAGTCAGAACAATGGGAGGGAATAATTGCAGTTATTAAAAGAAATTGCTGCAGGCAAAATATAACCCATTTTAAAATTCAAATACAGGAAAACAGAAAGGGGGCAAAAAGGAGAGCCACCCCATAAGATGCCTCATGTTCCCTACCTCCTTTTGTCTGTGTAATGAGAGACTTCACCTTGCCCTTTTCTCAAGCACTGTTATTTATGGGGAAAATCAAAGCATTTAGTATCAGCATAGTCATGCTGTGTGCGGCAGTGCCTCGTCTGGCAAAGCCCTTAGAAAGCTGTTTTCTACCAGTCTGCTTCATGCCAATGCAAAACTATCCTTCTCTGGAAACTAAGTGTATTGGAAACCAGTATGAAGAAAACTCACTCTAACATTAACTACTGCACAGAGAGGACTTTAACTCCTTCCTGGTCGTGAACTAGATTGCTTGTGAAACGAAGAGCCCTGTGGGATTCTCAGAAGAACAGAACTGCCTTTTAGTGTCACATCACCCTTAATGAGATTTGTTTTCTTTAGTCATTTAGAGCCAGATTTTAAAGAATTTGGGTTCCTGAAGATATATCTATAGAGCCCTGGGGATTCCCATTGGTCCAGACCCAGCTGACTTTGCACATAGATAGAGGTGATGAACTGCTGTCTGCTCTTGGCAATACAGAAGACCTCTAAGCAACAGCAGAAGCAAATAGGACTTTGGGTTTTGTGTGCCTAACTTCCTTGTAAAAGTAAAAGCCAAGCTCCTCAATCAGTTAACTACTGCAGCACTAAGCAAAGCAATGCTTAAGTACTTGTAAAACTTGTGCCTCAGAAACCAGATGGTATTGTAAGTAGAATCTGTGCTTAACACAACCGCATCCTTTTGTCCTGGCCAATTCAATAGAGCTTTGTCCTGTATAGCTGAGCACGGGGGTAACTCTTGTCTCTGAGTACAAATGAAATGTATTTGGCTCTCCCACTATTTTATAAGGAGATAACAGAACAAAGGATTGCTGCAATCTGAGGGCATGAACCCTCATTTTCTCGCCAGTCCACCTAGATGGAAAATAATTTCTTGTTGGCCTGTGATCTTCCCTTCTGCAAGTCAAAGCCCTTTGAGTTCCTGCTGCAAGTACTGGCAGTTTACTCACAATTTTTTAGCTGCATGTGCTACCCCAAATTGGCCACCTTGTTGAAATGAAAAGCAGCCTGCCAACACGGAGGTCTTTCCAAAGAAGCCTGGCTATTGTAAGAGGAGAGCAAGTGACTGTGGTAATATTCCTGCATCACTGCTTCACTTCATGCTTCATCACAGGAGCAAAACAAGGCAGCGGAGACCACTGTCAAGTGTTTACAGAAAGCAGCTTTTTGACAGAAATGATTATCAGGCAGTGACTATATCAAAACCTTAACATGAGATAGTAGCTTTTCTTGGTTTTTTTGCCCAGGCAGCTGGCAGTCTGAATTGCTCTGAAGAAAAAGAAACAGAAATTCATTTTCTTCTCTTGGTATTTCGGGATGTAAATCATTCAGTGTTTTAACTCCATGCCTCCCTGCCTGACTTTCCCTTATCAAAGTAAAGGTGGATGAAACTTCCTCTTAGTTGCCTTGCTGTAGACATCGAGTAGATCCACTAAATGTCTCTGTTTTGCTTTGATTTCATGTGAGTAGAATTTAACCTATATTCAACATCCCATAGCTGAAGTAATTTTCCCAGGTGAGCACAGAATATTGAATAGGCAGTTCGATCAGTGTTATTCAAGGGAAGCTGAAAATCCATATTCATAGCAATTCCACCTGCTGTTTACCTTGATACACTGTTTTTTTTCTTCTGCCTGTCGAACCGAATGCTGGTTTGCCATCTGAAGAATTCTCAGCAAAAGGGCCGTAGTTAAAGATGAACTGGATTGCATTGCAAAAATGTCCTAAAACCTTCCGGAATTTAAAATCTCAGGAGGGTTAAATTTGTCGACTGAATTAAAATATTTCAAGCTGTTCCTTCCTCTCTGCTTGCCACCTGCCAGAGTGCTGCAATACCCTGTGCAGAAGTGTCACGTGTTGGTGATGCTACAAATATGCACATGTTTATAATGTTGTCACTGTATAAGAAATGCTTATCCTAAACCCTGACCGCAATAGGAAAGAGCCTCCTAACTGAATTCTTCGTTTTTATAGTCTCCATTCCCTTTTACGTGCTAGGTTTAGGCCAGTGTGGAGGAGGGAGCCAGAATAGATAGTCCTAATGATGAGGCGGCTGAGCACGCCCTGCAGTGGAGCTAATATGGGCTACATTCAGCTTAACTGTTCTGCACCTCTTAGGACAAATTCTCACCTTGGATGTTGCTGTTCAGTGATCTAAGATGCAAATTCACAGTACCTACCAATTACCATAGGGATACTGTTCTCATCTGGGTGCTTGAAGATCTAAAAATGTTTTCTGGGAAACTGAGTACACGAACAGGTTATCCATTATCAAAGACTAAAAAGCCTTTTGGTTTTATGAACCTAAATCTAGAAGACTTAATCAAACTTCCCTGACATTACATTTTGCCGGCTCCATGTCCATGGTACAAACTTGCTTTGTATGTTAGCTTACTCTCCTTTAAAAGTGAAATGACCTCATAATCAGTGAATATACTGTGCTTGGTAATACTTGGAAATTTGCTTTCTGTTTCCATTAAGTGATAAAAACCTCAAACTGAGAAACAAGATTTGTTGTAGACTTTCTTGTTCTGCTAAAGGAACTAAAAAGTGGAGAATGGTAAGGAAGAGAGGTACAGTGGGGTGAGCTAGTGAAATTCAAACTTTTTGTAGGTTACACCGCGTGGCTCCAAAGAGATTTTTTTGTAAAGGTGGGCTTGACACCTGGACACCCTTTTCTGCAGAAATACAGCAGAAGTTGAACACCCAACCCCACTTCTTCCCTGACAAGCGCATGTAGGTGCTTTGCCACGTGCATACTTCTTGCTGTGTCTTCTAGAAGGATGCCAAAGACACTTCTAGGAATATACTCTGTGATTTTAAACAGTTTTTGTAAATCCAAATAAACTCCTCCATTGGTACTGGGGAATGTTAGTCCAAGCGTACGGCAATCTAAGGCTGATTTAGGAACACTGCAGTATTCCTGGTGCTTATTTCAGCTTGCTAAAGTATCTGATTGGCTTAGATCTTTTCAATGTGCTTTGATCTGATGTGTGATTTTCATGATATTTAATAATTTCCTGTAATATGTTGGCACAGGTGATTTGACACAGTGAGTGGGCTCAACAATTCACCAACAAAACATCCCTCTTTTCTGTATAATTCCTGTAGCTATGCAGAAAGAAATGGAGGGATGAAGGTGTGTTAGTCCAAGCAACTGTATTTTAGTCTGTAACTTCTACCCTCTCCCCTTTATACTCTGGAGAAGTATTTCTAGAGTTATTACAGAAAATCAGGTTAAAAGTGAACGGAAGTATATAATGGAAGAATAATCTCGGAGGCAAAGATTCTCTATCATCCTTTCTATTTTCATAGGAACCTTTGCTGATTTACTTGCCAGATGAAGGCAGACTTTCTCTTCTCTGTCATCTTGTTCTTAATTCAGTCAGACAGCTTCACTGTGGGGTCACGCACCTGGGAGCGCTAGGCTGTAGACTCACAGCTTGTTTGCAGTGGTTTTCCTGAATACACCAGCTCCTAGCTGATCCCGGGCTATTATATGGAGCTTCAAGCCACAGGTAGATTTGCTATGAAGCTGTTCAGTGGATGTCTTTCCACAGAGCGTGAATGTTCTTGTGGATGTAAAGCGATAGGTGCTAAAGGGTTGTGGCTGTTAAAATATGCTTTCTGTTGTACATGGGTAGAAGGCAAAGCAGCGGCAGCTCAAACACAGGAGTAGGATATTTTTAGTCTCAGGAAGAGCAGTGCAGAGTAACTGTTGTTAAAACAAAGGATGGCAGTTTGAAATGTGTAAGAGGATAGTTTATATAAATCTGTAGAAGGTACAGGGTACAAATCAGGCAAAATATTTCCTGGTAATGTTGAATTTAGGGACTGTTTTGGGACACAAGAGCAAGCTTTGGACACCTTTGAGATTCTTATCTTACATTTTACAGAAGTGGTCCCTTCTATAAAAGAATCTAACAAATATTTTACAGTAAATATAGGCAGTGACAAAGTAAGTGCAGCCCTCCGTATCTCCCCATACTAGTGGATTCACTAGACTCTCTTCAAAACTGCAGTGTAACGTGGGTTACTACTTCCACCACACCTCAGCTGCTAGGACTCTTGACCTTTAAATGTTAGGAATAATAAAATACATTATTAACAAGTAGTCAATTAACAAATTAATGCCCCTCTGGTAAATCCAAACAGTAATGTTTTGAAATACTGCCACCTTCTGATAAGTTTGGGGTGGAGAACTTAGTTATAAGGAATTTGTCAAAGTTTTTATCAACAGCAGTAATTTAGTTCCTGAGTTTACAATGTTACAGCCAAGTTGCACCATCTGTTTTGCAAGGCCAACCTTCACTTTATGTGAGACTATGTATACAGTAGTATAAAGAGATGAAGAAAATGCAGTATGATTTTTTACAAGTGATGGGAGAGACAGCAGCAAACTTGTTTGAAGTTAGGAAAAGCACTTAGGTGCATTATATGTGAGTTTCAGGATTTACAAGCTCAGAGCCTATGTTTTAAGTTGCGTCAGCATTAAATGTATTAGAGAATTGCAACTAAAATGTTGGTATGACCTGCAGGATGAGCTTGGCCACTGGAAAGGTATGTGTACTTTGAGTCTTAGAGAAGCAGACTTCCCTACTCCTGCGTGACACCCGTCTCTGACATGTGTCCATGAAGGGTTGATTTCTTTTACCATTTTTACTTTGCTGTCATTCAGATGATACTTGTCTGCATACTACCTTTGTGTATATTTTAATTATCCAGATGGGATTTTATGTGTCCAGCCCCATATCATTACTATATTACTTAAACTTGGCAGTGATACTTAGAAATAACTTTCCCCAAGCTGGTATTTTCTTGCAAAGTTCATCCAATTTCAGGTTTCAAAATGTCCTTTTTGCCGTGACAATATATATTGTGTACCTAAATGGCTCACGTTATTTAAATACCCTCGATAGGGAAATTCTGCTTTGCAAAGAAAATAATTGTTTAAAAGAATTAGAAATTAATACAAAATCTAAGCTATTGTGACCTGAAAGTTACCATTTCAAACTCTCAGAATCTAGGCAATCCAAAGTTGCTTGAATTTCCTTTGATTCACTTGAATTTATACAGGTTCTTTGTTGGGGTCCAGTGAGATCAGGATGCCTATGTCACACTCCCACCCGTGGGGTTGTTATGGACCAGGCTGATGCCAAGGGCCTGGCTGCACCATGTTTTGCTCCAAAGGGTGCAAAAGGGATGTGCTTGTGTCATAGGCACAGTGGTTTTTTGCCCAATAAAACGGGTATTTTGAGATGATGTCTGAGAAAGCAGATTCCTCCTTGAAGTGCTATTTGGGACAGTAACAGGAATTCCAGCAGTAAAGAGAGAGGGTGAGTTGTTTTGAAGCCACAGCATTGCTTTCTTGTGAATTCATCCCATATCATAATCTTCATCCTATCCAGAGTACCTTGAGCAGCACCTATGGGACACGTAGTAGGAGCATGCAAACTTGAACATATGCATTGCCCAGGCAGTAAGGCAGTATCAGGGCTTGGGTGGGGAAATCACAGTGGCTGCCCATGGGGACTGAGATTCTTCCAGTGGCCAGTGAAAGTGTCTGTACATTTTATTTCACATATTCATCAGCTTCTCAGATTTCCCACTCATTACATGGCTTTCGTTTTGGCGTGATTTTTTTGACTTTCAGTTTTCCACCTTGGTAATATTTTAAGTCATTAGCTGATTTCAACCTAATTTTAGGGAAGAGGAGTCTGGAGTATCCTGAGTTTCTGCAAACTTTCTGAAAATACGCAGTCATGTAAAGGACTAAAACCCGTATCAGTGCCTCACTAAAGGGAAAGACTGAAAATTGAGCTCAAATGTGTAATTGTACACCAGGGAATCCATGTGCGAGAGAGAGTTACCAAATGAAAGTACTCAGAAACTATACTTCAAAAATTCTTCTGCTTGTGTAATTACTTGTACATTGGCTTTGATAACTCCAAAGCAAGCAAAGTGGTTTGTGTTCAGCCAAAGGAGCTAAGTGCTGCACCAGGACTTGTACTGCAGTCTGGCTGATAATGGCAGGTGAATGTCAAGCTCTGTTATGCACAGATGGAGCGCCCTGGAGATGAAGCCTGTTATAACCAGTAATAGGCCATTTGTGTCATTACAAACTGAAAATAAGAACCATTTTTTCATCAGAAAGGAGCATAGGCTTGACTCCTGAACACTTAACACAGCACATGGAGGTATGCTGTCATCCCAAGATGCTTATCTTCCTGGCTAGTTTCTAAATACGCCTTTCTTGTTTCAGTTTAGTACAGAAAAATCTCTTCTGTTGAACAGTAAAAACTTCGTCTCTTGAGTTTTAAATAAGAGACTATCCCATAGCAGAGTTTTAGAGCTTCACAGACTCTGCTAGATGCAAATGACAAGCCATATAGTGAGATTTGATAGCAATTTCCAAGTGTTTTTAAAACAGATCTTAACCATACGTAGTGTGCCACTTCTACTGTTGTATACTGAGCTCAGTAGAAGGCAAGTAACATAATTGCCTTCAGCAAAATTGTCAAACAAGGAAACCTTTTAAAACTACATAGAGGGGGGAATGTAATGAGAGCCCTGGAAGGAAGAGGCTAAGAGAAGAAAAACTGGCAGGGAACATTAATATATACTTTTAACCAGTCTTTTCACAGAAAGAAGAATGACTCAGAGGTTTCACTATTCTAGTTCTTTTTTCAGTGAAAGGATTTTGTATGTGCTACTATTTAAGACAGAAATGCTTATTTCCCCGGTGTTATTTTACATTTCAGTTCGGAAGAGCAAGAGGAAGCTTAATTTAGCCTGTTGAGTCCAACTCCACAGTAATACAGCATATAAAACTTTCAAGAAGTGAAAGGTGTACTGAGCTCACATTTCCGATGGTTTTCAGGATAACTCCTTGGCAGTTATAATCATATGTCATGCTAGACATAAATTATTAGAAATTATTTGCTACAGCCTGCATTCATATTACCTCCCAGGGACCTCTCAGACTGAATTTATGAAGACAGATGTTTTCTGAACATTTCTGTCTAAAGAAACTACAGATGCAGGGCAAATCAAGTTTTGATGAAATAAGGGCTCCAGATTTGAATTGCTGACTGATACCTAAGAGTTAGAGAGCACACCCTTCTCCAGGGGCAGTTAGGGGTGACTGTCAGCAAGGATAGTGGTATCTTGCAGCAATTCCTGCTGGAAAGATTGTTGTTTCCTTCATGATAGAGACAGGTGCCGCTGAGCAGCAGTCACTTAGCTGGTTCCTCTCCTGCAGGAGTATTGTGGAGACATGGCACAGGACTGAGAAGAGCCTTAAAGGTCTTTCATTTGGGTGAGCTGAAAGCAGTGAATCAAAATTGTCTGTAAGTAAGGGCAGGTGACAGTCTCCTGGGCCTTACTGGTTTAATATAAATCTGCAAAATATAACTAAGTATCACGTTATTTGTGGTGGTTGTAGCTGTATGCATCAAGGCTCTGTGGTACACTGTGATTGTTTCCAGCTTTCATTTCCTTGTTCTGGAAAGTGCTCTTCTTCCCCTTTTTTGCTGCAGCCCTTGTCTGCTTGTGCTGTAAGGCAGTATGGCACATCAAGCAGCTCACAAATCATAAGCAATAGAAAACCTTTGTCTGTGAGATGTAGGTAGCTTGCTCTGAACATTGTAGATTTCACCACCACCTTTCCTTTTAAAAGTTGTCCTTGCCCTTTGAGGAAATTTCTGGCATGAATCTAGAAATGCCATCCATCCTGTGTCTTCTTACCCAGATCCCAAGATCTCATCTGCCCCAGATGGGCATGGGTGAACAGTTCTGACTCCATATACCTGAAGACTGTGGAGAGCCTGAATCCCAGGTAACCCTGCGAATATAGGGAGTGCAAGATAGCAACGAGAAGGGCTTTATCCCGTTGCCTGGTCTGTATTACTGGAGCCAGTGGGGATAAGGTGTAGCAGCCTAGCTATTCAGAAAACCCTACTGTGCACTGCATTGTGTGTCTGGGTGTAGTATAATAACCTGGCCCTGAGTGATGGGGGAAGGAGTCTGACAGCAAAAGCTTTTAGTATAGAGATGTGTGAATAGAGGAATTCCATAATTAACAATCATGACCAGCACAGGTGACATTTCTTTCTAGTTAATAGCTGCTGGTGTGAAAGGCCCCAAGGCAGAGCCTCAAGCTGCTAAGCTAGCAAGTGAATTGCTAGGCTATTTGACCTGCAGTTCATTCTTAATATATATGGTGAGGCTATGAAAAACCTGAGCAAAATCTTCACAGAGACTTCTGCTTGGGCTGTGTGGGAATGCCAGCAAGTTTGTATTTGGGATTGAGGCAGATTTCTCATGTTAGTAGTAAGGTTTGCACTAACTCTTTAGGAAGATGCAGAACTGTAAGCATCACTTGTGCCTTCCAGAGGGGAAGCAAAGAAAGTCTTATGCACCTGAGAAAGTGTAAACAATTATAACTGAATTCTGCAGTAGGAAGATTATGGAGATTTCCGCCCTTAGGGCCATGAAGGTTGACACATGATAAGCAGGTGAACTGAAAAAAAGGTGATGCTGAAAGAGGTGATGGCATCTAGACTATCACTTCTTGCAGTGTCTCCATGCCTGGAGATTCCTTCTCCGACTCTTCTGACAAAAAGGGATGAAAAAAGGTACATGGCTCCGAGTGGTTCTGCAGGCAGGAGAACGGGGCTTGTGACCAGAAGCAGGAGATGGGGCAGCTGTTTGGCAGCCAGACACTGCATTGGTGTTCCCTGGCTGTTGCTTTTATCGGTGATTCAGAAATGGGTCATGCTCTGCACATCTGGGCTTGCTAGAAGCAGTTTGGCTGCTTTGACAGTGCAGTATCACCCTGCGGTACCACCCTGTCAGCGTGGGATGCAGCAGTCAGCT
>Ga0181612_130646_pt1 | contig 11231 bp, 7 predicted proteins | sample HoacroProtozoa21_FD_119630 | JGI IMG/M metagenome (GOLD analysis project Ga0181612, IMG submission 119630) | Hoatzin crop microbial communities from Cojedes, Venezuel. Combined Assembly of Gp0051906, Gp0051904, Gp0051908 | reverse complement strand
TTTTAAGTGCATAAACCTGCCTGATGTGTGCAGTATTGTATCACACGCAGATTCAGATGTTCTGTTTGCAGCTTCTGAAGCACGTTCCCCAAATAGGTAATAGATGAACTTTTCCCTCTAAACAAATAATACCTTACAGAAAAAAGGAAAACCTTAGTGCTGCTGTTTCCATGGGGTTTTATGTCCTGAAGGGCCCCCTACCAAGCAAACTACTACCAGGCTGGGCAGGAGGGTTGGATCTTCAGAAATGCAATGGCTTAGGCCTTTTTAATGTAAATCCATGTTTCTGGGAGCTCATTTAACAGAAAGAGCTCATATGAAAGCAACATCTTCAAATGCATGCAGTTTTTGAAACCTGTTGACTTGAAGGGTAGTTTAGCTTTGGCAGTTGGCTGTTGATATGACAGTTATCATGTTTTCCATGGTAATGGCTATTTACTTCAGACTGAAAACAACCCCAGTCATGCTTCTGTTAAGCAAGGATACCACAGACTTAGTCTAGTATTTGCGAACTTACTGATTTTTAATGAACTTTAGAAACTTACTGCTTTCTGTGGTAAAAATGATCACTAGCATTAAAAAATTCTTCAGATGAAATTCAAAGTTTGAATTTAGAGAATGACAGATAGCATTTGATTTACCAATTGGTGTCTAGGTAATAATCCCACTGGGCAAAAATCATAGGCTCAACAACATTTGCACAGGTCTGCTGTGGGAGTAAGGTATCCCTAGGTGTATAAATACCCCTGTAGCTCCCTAAGGCAAGAACGCAAATCAAGGTAAGTCAAATGCATGGGAAGACATGAGCTACATCTGTCATTTAGCTTACTGTTTCTGTACCTCAGTCTTCCCACCTGTACTCTGGGAACAAATAGCGCTGCACTTCTCAAAACTGTTGTGAAAATTCGTGGATGAGAATTTATAGAACAATTTGAGGTCCTCTGGCAGTGGGGCAGCATATTATTAGAGTCAGAATTGGGCCAGATATTGAGTTCATGCATGGACCCTGGGGACCATAGCTTGACTCAGATGCTGTAGGTAAATTAAAATCCATGCCACAGTCACTATGTCTGCAGAGAATGGCTGTTTTCCTTTTAATCTGCTGTTCTTCAATGGGTTTCCAGCCTTTGCTAGCCTGTCTTTGTGAAATGAATTTTCCCCATTCAAAAGCAGCAGTGTTTTATTTTTGTTTTAGCTGTGCTTGGGAATGCAGAGCAATTCAATCAAGAGGAAAATACACCATGAAAAGCTCTGAAAGCCCTGAGGTCAAGGATCTGAAGTTACCCACAATATTAATGACAAACCAGTGACTGCACCATGGCAACAGACAGAAGAATATGTGGCGTGGAAACCAGAAGTAGTGTGGGACTTTGAAAGAGCACAACCGGGAGAAAAATGGAAATTACATGATGTTCTCTCTGTTCTGTGCTAGGACAGCCATGTACAGTCTAATCCCTAATGTTGGCGAGTCCAAGACCTTCAAAAGGGCCCTGTAAGAGAGGGAGAAAGGAGTTGGACCACGAATTAAAGTGTTGAAAAGTTTTATTTAAAGGGGAAAGATTTGGGTGGGAGTAAGCTATATGAGATGAAGTTACTTTAAAAGAAGGATGCTGATGCTATGGGATCTCCATGCCTGGATTCTCCTCTGGGGTTCCCTGCTGGGTCCAAGTGACTCACTCAAAAAACAAATGCTGGTGGTGGACTTCATTAGAAATATGAATCTCAGCACCTTTGCTAGAGCTGGGAATTGGTGGCAATAGGTTGTGCTTTGACTTCAGAGGGTGCTGTTTCCTGATAAAGAAGTGAAGGCATTGTTTCCAAAACCGCCTCTGGACAGAATACCCTGTTATTATTTACTTTTACTAAAAAGTTGTGTTTCTGTGACCATCTCTGCTGTCTTGGGGTATGTGAGACAATAAACAGCTGAAGATACAGAGGGCTGAGCCGTCCAGCTCTTGTATCCCATGGCAGTGCTAGGGACAGGGAATGAGGCAGGGAGAGAAATGCAGCTTGCTTCTCCTACAAAGCCCAGTGAAAACTACAGTTCTTGTGCTTGTGTGAGAATTGTATTAAAAAAAAAAAAAAAAAGCCAAATAACCTCTCTAACAGTGGTCCTGCAGTAGTCCTGGTCCTACTATCATCTTCATTCTTAGTAGCAGGTGAGGCACTGATGGGAGACCTTTCCCTGAAATATGGGATGCTGGCTTACCTTGCGGAGACCCACTTCCGCTGACTGAGCAGTGTGGCACCCGTGGTTAGTTCACACCAATTTGTACTGGTCTAGTTCAAGCTTCGACAAACATTTTTCTTTCGGCAGCAATGACTGCAGCAAGCAGTTGGCAGTGGTGAAACCAAGCTCTACAAACCAGTGATGATCCACATTACCATGGCTTGGCTACCCCAGTCTTGAGTAAGTGTGTTTTTGTCATTGTATTGCAGTGTGTGCTGAACCCTCCGCCTAATCCTCAGGTAGCATGCATTAGCGTTATGGCTTGAAATCAATGCTGGCAGTTTCAACCGTGCATTATTCTGCACAAATGCTTTCTTTTTTTTTTATCTTTTCTTTGGTTGTATGAGCACTTCAGCCTGATAACTATGCACAGACCTTTGTATACATGTGTGTTTTTCCTTCTGTTAAAGTAAGCCCCTACTTTTCAGAACACCAGTGATATAGATAGCGACGCAGAACCAGGTCATGGTAAACCGGATCGCTCATCAGTTTGCAGTTCTGTGTTGCTGTAGCATCTGCTGCTGTAGCATTTGTTGTGTACACTTGCAATCAGACAGCCTAATTCTTTCTGTGTGAATAGAGAGTGCACTTGGTGAGGGAGAGGGCTGCGATTTGATGAGAGCCCTGTGCAGAAAATCTGTCCATTGAATCTAGTTGACTAGATGAATTCAATTGCAACTACTAAATGAGAAGAGAGAAAAGAAGCATATAAGGCTTGGTGGAGGAAAAGGAGGGTAACTTCACCTGGAGAAAGAAACGAGCAGCAGAGGAGGGCAGTGTGACTTTGGAAGAACATTAAACATCAGTGAGGGAGTGGGCAAGGGAAGGAAAACCATTTGAAAAGAGCAGAAGGTTTTTAAAATAAGAAACAAAGTTCCCTGGATAAAGACAAGAACCGGAGAAGCAGCAAACTTGTTGCAGTGAATGCTGCAAAGGACTGCTTAGCCCCTGAAATATGCCCATAAGACCCTTTTAATGGTACAAAGGCAGTAGCGCAGGCGGTGTTGAATTTGGAACAGGAGGGCTGTGCAGCTTCTGGGCATTCTGGTGAATAGTCTCCTTTGAAGCACTCTGATCACTTGGGAAAAGCTGGGATTACATGACAGAAGGGAACAAAATTCAGCTGGAGCATGTGGCTGAGATGTGATTATGTTTTCTTCAGTTGGCTGATGTTTCTTGAGTACCTTTTAATTTCTTGTTCAGCATATTGTTTAGTGACTACTCAGCTGACCTTGAGTCTAATTCTCAACATGAGTTGCATCTTTCCACACCTTCTAATGCTTGTGGGGCTGTAGCTCCAACTGTATGGCAAACAGAAATGAGATGAAACCAGCTAGCCATTAATACTATTTTTTCCTGATGGCATTCTGCCTTCCAAAGTAATCTTAGCTGTACCAATTTAGTTAATTTTTAACTTCATCCTTTACATGGAACCTTTTCTCCTCATAACTAGTTTAAATGTCTACCATAGTTGTGAATAGATTGAAATGGCGATGAAGGGTGTGTGGAAGAGAGATGGTAAAATGTGTGCGCGGTGAGGGTGATCCAGACTTCAGTTTCTGTGAAATTGTTTTGTTGACTAGTGTCTCCAGGGCAAGGGCGTACTCTGGGTTCCTCATCCATTTTTATGTCTAGCCAGGACTGTCTGGCAGCAGAGAGCAGTACCATGGAAGATCTTCCAGGATTTGGCATCTGCCTTAGGCTGGATGAGCAGGACAAGTCTGATGGACCAGGTCTGGGGGAGAAGTGTTGTCTCTACTGTTTACTGATGGAGGAATCTGTGTGGGTTTTGGGGTTTTATTGCTTCCAAAGACTCTTGACAAAGGGATCTTCTAGGAGAACTTGCTCCAATGCAGAGGAGCTGATGGCAGAGATAGGTAAAGAGGACGAGCTGGGTCCATCCATGCTAGACTGGTCTCTGTGCCATTGAACATGGTTAGTGTGATGGATGTCCCTATCCTTTGTACACCCATAGGATAGGTTTAAACTCTTTGAGAGGTATTTGGACATTCCTGCAAAGCTGGGAGTTGTACAAGTGGCTGGCTACATTGGCAGCTAAATGCAATGCTGATGTGATGGAGGGAGGAAGGTAGCAATGCTGAGTGTCCCATCTTGTGTGACTCTCTAGAGAGTTGTAGCAGGCACAGTGGGGAGGAGGTTTGTGTAGCATCCTTGTCCTCTTGTGCTAGTGCTTTCTCTGAGGTCTGTTTTGCTGGTCAAACCAGATACTGAAAACTCTGAGGTACTCTCCCCTCAAAAATGGCCCAGATGTTGCGCTTGGACTAAGGAAGTATAGATCTGCCTCTTTCTGGATGCTTTCTTGACTCCCCTCATTAATGTCTTAATGTTTCTCAAGGTGGTGGTGTGGCTCTGAAGCCACAGCTGCCTCAGAATTACAACTCCTCACGCACTGACTATGTCACAAAACCAACAGCGAGGGCCTGTGGGATCTGGAGGCTTCTCTGTGACTTTGGATCTATCTGGAAGTAAGCCAGGAGGGGGCTAAGCCTGCTATCACTGCATGCACAGCCTGATGCCAGCACACACTGGAGCAGCAAGACCCCAGTGGAGCTGTTATCCTTGCCTGTGTGACGTAATCCCAGGCTCAGAGAGTGATGTGGTGTGTCTTGTGGGCTTTGGCTGCACAAAATATTTAGTATGCAAAGGAAGGTTGGCCACTGCTCCTCCAGCTGTTCATAAAGTGATACGTGTCAGTGGTAACCCTGCATGTAATATCAGAAACAGCAGCTACAGATGGAAAATCACCAAAGTGCAAGTCGTACTGACATGCTCAGTGCCTGACATCAGATTCCTCAGAAAACATCCTCAGGAATCTGGGAACTGTGGCACATGATGGATTATTTCTGGTTTGGCCTGTCTCCTCCATGCAGCTTATTTCTGTCAGTCTCTGCTCCTCTTGACAGCTGGAGGATTGTGGAAATGCAGGTTGTCTTGCTGCCTTTACTATTCCTTCTCTGCTAACAGGCTGACGTTCAGTTGAGTGTGACACATGCGAATGTTGATCATATGTCCTAAGGTGACAAAGTCCTGGAGTACAGTCTGCTCTGTCCTTTCCAGCAAGGATGCAAAAAATAATCACGCATGTTTGCTGGAAGCAAAAGACATGCTAGAACTCCAGCTGTTATGTTCCTTCAGCATTCGTAAGCAACTACGCATCAAGAAAAACAGCTTACCGTGGGTTGGAGAGAAGAGGCAGATTTAAAGCCCATGGCTATCTTCTGATCCCTGCCAATAAAACCTGCAAAGGCTGCTTGCAGCTCTTGCTAGCTTACTGAGGGGCATATTCTGAGCTCTTCCATCACTGTTTTTCCACTGACCCTGTTGCTGCAGAATTAAGTGTTAGTAATGTGCCTGGGCAGTGTGGGGCAGGACTTGCAACTTGCGGAGCACTGTGTCCCCTGGATGCCAAGCCCTCTGTAAGGCTCTTGGCCCTGGGCAAACGTGGTGTGAGAGACAGGGAGAGATGTTGTGTGTAATCACAAGCTTGGGGGCCAGCCTGTCAAATGCTAAATGCTCCTGGCTTCTTGGTGCTGCTAGTGAGATTCAACATATTCAGTAGCTGGTGCACAGAGTGGCTTACTCAAATCTGACAAGAGAGTTTTTTACTCCAGGCTTGTGTGATCTTACTTTAGTATGGGAGGGATGGCTTAGGCAGCTTCTTTTCTTTCAGCCTGCTTCCAAAAGGCTCAAGTAACAATACTACCAGCTCCATGAAGTTCTTGGTATTTCCTCTAAGGGTGTCTCACAGTAGGAAATAACCTATTCAAACCTCAACCTGAAGCATAGAAACAAAACCAGCAGAGGCCAAGCAGAGCTGCTGGATGATTTCATGCCTATAATGGGTCAAAAACCAAGACTGAAACCAAGTTTGTAGTGGCATTTCCACTCCGGATTCAAGTTTTCTTTGGGAGTCCTGTGTTTATATAACCTGAGTGTGGTGGTGGACAGACTGACACAGGCTGAGCAGCAATAAGTTACTGAGTAGCTGTTTTGTATAGTTAGTGCTGGTGTCAATAGTAACTGGTCAGTCCTCTGTATTAACATTGAACTCTCCTTTAACTCTGCCTTATTTCAAGGTCTATGGCTTAGTGAAGAAGTCAACCCATCCTCAGGCTTGTTCTCTGCAGGATGGCGTTCTTCTGGTAAAGATCCCAGGGAAATAATGGCACTTGTGGGAATGGTGATTTCACTCTATGGATTGTTTGAATCCCACTCACACAGGTAGAAGGAGCAGAGCAAAACTGTTGGCGGCTTTCTGCATTGGAAAAGGAGAGGAGCTCACTGCACGGACTGCTATTTGCTGGACATCGGGGCCAAATTTGTTCTGTTAGTGAATCTGGTCTCATAACACTTGAGACCTTCTAGGTATACAAAGTGGGCAAGATGAGCCATTAGTTCTTGCAACAGTTCCAAAAAAAGAGCGAAAGTCCTGTGCGGCTTGTTCACAGCCTTCCTGGTGTTTGCACAGGGGAAGTCTAATGCCATTCCCTGGCCATATTGTTTCCCATGAGTATCTGCCAAAGAATGCCTGATGCAAAAAATAAACCATGGTAAATGCCATGTTTCCATTACTGTATGGGGAATGACTGGCTTATGTAACATGCAGCGTGAAATGACTGCAGAGATTGCACATGAATATTGGTCTATAGCGGAATGTACTGGTAGCATAGCTGACATTTTTGTGGCTGATGAAAAATCAAAGCTCATTATCACTCCTGAGGTTTGCCCTCTGTGTGTGTGTTTGTGTGTGGGTCTGTCTATTTCTGTATATTAAAGACTCTGGGTCAAATCCTGATATTCTGAGTCTATTTTTACTTGATTGCTACTCAGGCAAAACTTCCATTGTCACTAATTGGAAAGTTGCCTAAATAAAGGGCGCTGAGGGAATTGAGAAGCTGGCTGTAACTCAGCTTGATTTTTATGTCTGAATTTCCCTTTCTGGAGATTTTTCTTTGTATTATACATGCTTGCTAATGCAAGTTTAAAGCAGGTGCAAATTTACACTGCGTCACTGGAGCCGAACATTGATTTTATGCAGCAGGGATCTTTTTTGCTCTACATTTGGGATAGGTGTTCTGTAGGCCTGTGCTTTGTAGGACTTTCCTCATGGAAGGGGTGGAGGTCTGTGGTTGAAGCCAGCCAGATGGCAGTGGAGCTCTGCTGACTTGCACTGGCTGTAGAGCTGGCATGCAGAATATTTATCTTTTTTCTTTTCTTTCTTTTTCCCCCTCATCACTAGAAACATTTGGAGTTTGATGGCAGGGATTCAAACAAGTCTCTTCCGATCTTAAACCTCTCCCTGCTTTTTTCCTTTCTAACCTGCTGCTTCCAAGCTTGTTCTCTCTGAACCGCTGCTACCATCTTGCATAAAGGCAGCAGGCTGTCATTTGGCATGGAAGGTCCGAAAGATACCTGGGGAAGACTGGCTTGTGGAGTGAAATGTATATCCAGCAGATGAAACAATCCTCTGGCAGTGTGTTGAAAAAGTCTGCCAGGTGGGAACTCTAAACCAGGGGCAGTTGGAAAGAAAGATACATTTCCTTTTATCATTAGCTTGGTTTTTGATTTGAGACTGGCTAAAACTGTGCACTTCCTTCTCAGTAAGAATTTGGTTTGAGAAAAAACAGACAAGTCCACCCTGGCCAGATGGTGCTGCAAAATAGCGTGGCAGAGAGGTGTTGTGAAAGGAAATGGAGGAGTGGGTGTGAAATGAGGATGGAGAGAGGGAGTATGTCTGATACAGGCACAAGCAAGTCTGCGAGGAATGATGTAAACCACCCCTTGAAGCGGGAAGGGGAACCTGTGGTATGTGAAAATCGTGTCAACAAGGAGAGACATGTGCGAGTGCACAGGGGCTCTCATTTTCCTTCAGTGGCACTAATGAGAGTTGTCGAGTTGCAGCTACTTGTTGGACGTAGTCAAATGCTTTGTTCTTGTCTTTCTCTCCACCTGCTGAGCTCCACCTTCCTGGTGCTACCACTCAAACTAGTCTGGAATTTGAGAACTTGGGACCAACCCACCCAATTCCTTTCTTACCACCCTGTGATCCACCCTGTGTTTCAATTAATTGGGTTGTTCTCTAGCTATTCCTGGAGAGTGTAGGTGAGACCATGCTTTGGGCCACAATGCTGGTCATGGAAAATTAACTATGTTCTGATTAATGCTATGTTTTGCTGCTAGGAAAGCAGCAGTAGTGGGAGAGTTTCCAAGGGCTTATTGCTGTCTCTACAGAGAAGGGATTCCTGAATTGCGCTGTGACACTTAGTAGAACCTACAGTCCTGTTTGCAGGTGTCAGGCCTGTGAATCTCTCCAGAAAAGGCATATATCCACATTATGCTCCCACACCCATTAATCATGGGTACAGAGAGGTGATATCCTGCCAGCACAACCTTTGAGAGGACGTGGTGAATGGGTTAGGAGGTAAACAGGTTGGTTGTTCTCGGCGGTATAGGTATCTCTCTGGGGATAGCAGAAGGAGGACTGCTACACTGAGAGATACTCCTGATGAACATTAATCAGCACTAACTTAATGTTCTGCAAACTTAATACACTTTCAATGTTGTTTATAGTGCTCATTGTCTGGTCGGTTTACCTGAAGAAATATGTTGGGTTGACTGCTGTTCGTTTCAATGCTAATGAAATTTAATATAAGCTTACAATGCACACCCTGTTTAAACCTCAGCTTACATTGATGATGTGAGTAGAAGAAGAAATTTTTTTTTTATCAGTCATTTCTAAGCTTAAACTTCAAGTTTCTTACCCTTTGATGTGACAGGTTATCCCAGCTATTGACCCAGACAGCTGAATCAGCTGCAAAAACATAAACTGGGCTTCAAATGAAACCCCTGAACTTCTGGAGAAAGCATGCTGCCTTTCTTGGTATATCTGCAGAAGCAGTAAAATGCAGAAATCCCTTGTATTACAAGCCTTTTTCATGAGGTTGCTGATTGATTCTTTAGGAAACCAAAAGGACTGAGTAATTTGTATAATTTTGCAGAAGCAGTCTATCATGTTTCTCAGCTTCATTACTAAATATGTAATTACTGTTAGGTAAAATACCATTAGCCATTAATTCCCCGTTACTGATGAAGATGGAATTATTACCACTGGTAGGTGTCTTATTTCATGCTTCTTAGTGCACGAGCCTCCAGAGGAGCACCTCTGAGATATCTCTGTAGAGCAGGCAAAGCATGACTTTCCTAGAGCTGGACTGGAGTTGTGACACAACCTGGATAATCAGTATTTAGGATTTTGGTTAAGTTTCTTGTGTTTCACGATATTTGAAAAGGTTTAGGAGACCTCCAGAAGGCTCCCAGGATTTAATGAACTCCCTAGTGAGGTGGTTTTCCTGACCTGGATATGGTCAGCATGACTTTATACGTAGCTGAGAAGCTCTGAGAGCCTTCACTGGTACTGGTTTCTGCTCGCTGGTTCAGGGAGGGAGAAGGGCACTCCATGCAGAAGAGAGCTAAAGCATTTCACATGGGATGATGTGCACATCACAGGGTCGCTGTTGTAATTCTTGGCCTCCTCCCTTATGTTTCCAGTGCATATCTGTGCAGCTGGGAACAAGGCAGAGCTAAGCTCTGCTTCCTGATCTCCGAGCTGGCCAGACGCAAGCTGGTCCTGGTCCAGGTGCCGTGTAGGTAATATTAGCAGAGCGCAGTGCCAGAACTAATACTCCCTGCCCTGTGGCACAAGGATGGGAAAACAGTTCACTTATTTCTGTCCATAGACACTGGCATGCCTAATCCCTTTGCAAGGCACAGAACCATTGGAGGAGAAGTGATGTCCAGGAGTGTGGGCAGCTCAGGAACATGCCCAGAACTACCTGTGCTCTGTGTTTTTACTGCAGGGTCCCAAATCATTTGGTGTGTGAAAGCACCAGCAAATAAGAAGGTGTCCAAAGTGAGTTTCTTTGCTTCTCTTCAAGTTCTTGATCATTATGACCTACCTTACTGTAGTATTGTAAAGCTTCGTTACCTAATATTTGTTGATTGAGGCAAGATCGCAAAAGGAAGGCATTAAACAGGAATACCTGTGTGTGACTCCAGCTTCAAAGCCAGATTTTCATGTCCCTGAGGATATGTAAGGGAAGACATGCTTTGCATTGTGGGGCGGTGACCAGATTAATCACCCCCAATGAATGACTTTGTCTTCTTGAAGTACCCTGTTAAAAGGGCGTCCTGACAGAATGCCAGGGAGAATCTTACTGACTGGTGCTAGAGTAAGAGACTCAATATATATGCATCCATCCATGATATACTTTACACGTTCAGGTATAAGAAGCCCCATAGAGCTTCAGTATCAAGCAAGTACGAGTGCCTGTGAGCTCCCATTCCTTGTGATTTGTCACCAGAGCTCATGGCTGTGTCCACAGAGAGTTAATTATGATATATTTGACATGCCTTATTGTAATCCACAGCTGCAGGCCTCAATGTATACAACAGACTTCCTCCAAGTCTATCATTTAGACAGATCAACCCAACATTGCTGCAAGGTTGCGGCTATTCAGGAAGCTACATTAACTACAAACTGACACTTGAGCTGAATAAATTCACTTCATCCAGTACTGGAAAAAAATCACTAGCTGTCTTTGGATAATGAGGTGTGCTTGATAACAGGCTTGTGAATGCCTCTGCACTATTTCATGGTCTTCTTGATTTTCTGTTCCTTCCATCTGCAAGAGAAGATGGGCCTCTTGCTTTGTTTAGAAAAGAGCTAGTGACATAATGGAGACCAGATCACAGGACTAAATGAAGCGATTCATAGATTATTAGATGTTAAGGCAAGAAGTGACCATTATGACCAAATCCTCTGACCTGCATAACATAGGCCAGAGAATCACATCCAAAAATTCCTGGAGTAAGTCCTCTATTCGTGTGGGAGCTATGAGGATATCTTTTAAAAGCAGAGTCTTAATTTAGATTACCAGAAATGATGGGATGTCTTTCTGATTATACTAATTGCCACGAAGCC
>Ga0181612_109840_pt1 | contig 11231 bp, 5 predicted proteins | sample HoacroProtozoa21_FD_119630 | JGI IMG/M metagenome (GOLD analysis project Ga0181612, IMG submission 119630) | Hoatzin crop microbial communities from Cojedes, Venezuel. Combined Assembly of Gp0051906, Gp0051904, Gp0051908 | reverse complement strand
TGGTATGGAATACCGGGCTCTGTTTGGCCAGGTGGGGTCAGCCCCCACCCCCCGGCTGTGCCCCTTCCTGGATTCCGGTGAAAATTAACCCTGTTCTGGCCAAACCCAGGACATTCCTACACCTCCTGTTCACCCTTCCTTAATATTTTCTATGAGATATCAGTAGTTCTTAAGGCAAGAGGCAACATTTGAACAACACCCCTATTGATCTTCAGACAACGGTTTCAGAAAGCATACTTGCATACATTGCAACATCTGTCTCAGCTCAGTGACTTTCTATCTCTTCATTTTCATGTGATTAAGAAAATTTCCACATTGAGCCGTGGTGCTATTTAGTTTAAAAACTTTCTGGTTTTCAGTCTTTCTATATCATAATTAAAACTGTCCTTTAGAACAAGTAAATATATACTCTTGCTCTTGTGATTTTTGCAGTTCACATTCAACACTTGGAATGTAATTTTTGTGGGCATTTTTAAAATAAATGAATACAGCTAATATGTGTGGCAGGTTGTACTAGAAAAATCTGTTTGAAGTTTTTACTGCATATGAGTTACCTACGGACAAATATCATTGTCTTAATTTCCTAGATACAGTTGTAAGAGCCTTTCAGTATATTCTGGCTGACAGTACTTCATAATATTCAGCATGTAATGCTCGTTTTCTACGTGTTTCATAACAGGGGATGGAATTCTTACAGTACTACCTGTTGGGCACCTCCTTGGCTAAACATAAAACTTGCAATGTCAAACAGCAAGCAAACTGACTGTGGTTATGAGAGAAAGTGAAACAGTTATATTAGGTGTAATGTGATTGACAAAACTGGCTTTGCAACTGAAAACAAGCTGCAGAAGGTTTAGAGGTAGATTCCTGTTTACAAAAATTTGTACCCAGTGTTTGTGACAAAGACGAGGGCACTGTGCATGATGGAAATACAAATGCTAATAAGAGTTTAACACTACTGAGAAAAGACCTATCATACACTAAAGCAAAGGTGGAGAGTTGTGACTTGAAGTTACCCATTCCCTTAACTACCTCTCAGGTCAATAAAGAAAATATAGTTCCTATCTTAATCTTTTGGTACTAACAGTTTCCTGAGAGAAATCACTAGATATTTAAATCAGGGAAAATCTGTCTGGAGAAAGAAATCTTTTTCCTTGGTTTTCAAGGTGGTGATTGCAGAAAGAAATGTTCGATATCTTAAGAAAGCTGAAATCACTAGAAAGGATTTTATAAATAATGCCAGCACCTTGATGTGATAAGAAGGCAAAGAAGCAGTGTTAACCAGTCATTTGGGAATGGACTAGAACTGACTACAAGAAGATAATTTAGGAGTTCACCACATGCATACAAGTCTCTTGCTGTCTGTCTCTCTTTCATTCAGTGTAATGTAACCCAAAGGCTTCTTACTACCTTTTCTCTTCACTGTAGCCTCACAAATGAAGACTACTCATGCATACTGATTAATCTGCCTCTCATAAACTGCAGCGATTAGATGTCTAGTTGCATTATAAGTGTTTGCAAGGATAACCTGCTCATTAAAGAAACAGGATACCAGATTTAATCAGTCCATTTATTGACATTATATACCATATATTACGAACACATATTATTCTAGAATGTCATACATATCACTGAATCCTCTACTACAAAAATGCCAGAGATTCAGAGAAGAAAATAGAGGGACTTCTTTGGCTTATCACTGTAAATATTTTGTTCTTAATGTCAGTGCTACTACCCTACTGTTATAATGGGATTTCTTCCTATTTAGTCCAGTAATTAGTTTGTTGTGATGACTCACTTGGTAGAAGTTTCGTCCAGGGATTGGTAATCAGATGATTTACAAGTAACGTTGCCTGACGACTTGATCAAGGTCAAACCTTCTCATGGAATGGTTTAGCTTCCATCCTCAAGTTCCTACATGAGGTGGAGTACACTCACAGTGCAAGCAGGATTATTGAAATCATCTATATCTTGCTGTTAACAGGTCTTACTCATGAGATGCAATTGCCTAGTACATGCAACAGTAAAATTCAAACACCAAAAGGCCATGAGCTTGAAACCAAGAAACAGAAAGGAGAAATAAAAAAACGTAACATGGGAAGTGGAAGAATAAGAAGAATGTAGTAAATTGTTTTTAATTTTATAAGACATCAATAGCTTTGTGCACCAAAATTAGTCACTCAAAAAATCTTGAGTTAAAAAATAAAACTCACAAAAAAATTCCCAAAAAAACCCCAAAAGAAAAACCTAAAAGTCATGTTTTCATTAAATTTTAATGGAAATTATTTTTGAAATTATGTTTTGTTTTGTGAATCATAAAACAATTTCAGTGAAAAAAAAAGTCTTCAGAGCACAAAATATATTCTCTTCTGTGCCTATTATAAGAATCTCCAGAGCAGCATCCAGAACTCATTTGTAGGTACCGATGTTCACATACAACTGAACTTTGTGCCCAGAATGATCCAGCATTCCTGCACTGGGTCTGGCTGGGAAGGAGTTAATTTTCTTCTTAGCAGTCAGTTTGGTGCTGTGCTTAGTATTTGTGGCTGAAACAGTGTTTGTAACACACCAGTGTTTTGGCTGTTGCTGAGCAATGCTTGTACAGCATCAAAGCTTTGTCTTCTTCGCTTTCTGCCACAGCTTCCCACCCTGCCCCTCCCCAGTGTGTAGGCTGAGAGTGAGCAAGGGGCTCTGAGGGGCTATAGCAGGGGCAGCTGACCCAAAGTGGCCAAAAGGACTTTCCATACCGTATGACTTCGCACTCAGAAATAAAAGCTCAGCAAAAGGGGGAGGAAGGACGGACTTCCATGGTTATGGCATTTGGCTTGCAAAGCAACAATTATGCATTCTGAGGCCCTGCTTCTCAGGAGGTGGTTAGACATCTGCTTGCCAATGGGAAGTAGTGAATTCATTCCTCTTTTGACTTCTATTACACGTGCAGCTTTCATTTTCCTTGTTAAACTGTCATTATCTCAATTTATGAGTCTTCTGTCCTTCCTTCTGTTTTCTTCCTATCCCATGGAAGAGGCAGATGAGTGAGAGGCTGGATGGGTGTTTGAACTGTTGGCTGGAGCCAAGCCACCGTAGTTATCTACTCTTACAGGCAGGCAGGCACTACTGAATAGCTGCAGCTAGGGTGAAAGATGAACACCAGTTTACACTGATGACTGACTTCCGCTCTCTTCTACTTTTGCATCTCTCAAGGCTACAAAAAGTATAGACGTATTTTTCCTCCTAGGGACCTGGATAAAATAAGCAGTAAGCTCTGTCTCACTTAGCCACCTAAGTAACTTTGAGTAAGAGTATTTATAATCTGATTGCTCTCAGTTTGGGGAATGGATTAAGAAACTGTAATTAGACCTGAGTAAGAGGTGGAAAAAAAAATCATTTGCATATGAGACCGCTGTGTATGGTATTTTGGCCACCACAAACTGATGCTTAGAACAGTCTGTGAAGGAGATAAAACTCTGATTGTTGTCAGGAAAGTGAATCAACTTTCCCAATCCTTTAGTAAATTCTAAGAATTAGTTATTTATATAATAAATTATCATCACAGACACCATTTAATTGAAAATAGTCTCCAGTCATGAAAAATTTGATAGCACAAGATTATCTGTGGGTGAAGAACGCTTAATGAACAGAGCCTTCAAAAGATTTAGGCAGAGAAATATCTTATTTTCAGACTGTCTTTGTGCACATGCATGATTTTCTGTGTAAATCAGTAACATTAAAACTTCCTGTAAATTAGTATTTTAAGTCTAATACCGATGTTTTAACAACATCTTCTTTGTGACTATTGACAATAATAGCAATACAGCAATTGTACAGGTACAAAAATAGGGAGAATGGCCTATTCAGTCACCTCCAAACAGCTTAAGACCATAATGAATTTTAATATCCACTTATTTTGTTGTCCACTTATGCTGTCCAATTATTTTATTGCTTGACGCTCTGTTAGTTAAAGCAACAGTGATAATTAGATTAATTATTAGAACAACTTAAAGCTTTTTACCTGGGATGGAATGGGTGAGTAACCATTGCTTATCTTTTTCTTCCGTATAGATTTGAAGAGCTCCTCTGTTTCATGTGGAAACTGTTCTATTCGTGTAAAATAGACCTACCTCTATAGGAACCATGGAGGAATTCAGAAGGATTCTGCTACATCCTCTTCTCATCTCATCTCATCTCATCTCATCTCATCTCATCTCATCTCATCTCATCTCATCCCATCTGAGGACCCTGCACAGTGTAAACAACCATTTATTAATTCAAAACCTGATATTAGGAAAATGGCAGATTAAGCCACCTCAGTTGTATCATATAAGTAGATGGTATATGCCAGCAGTAAGAATGGAGACCTGGAAAACACTGATTTCTGAAAATCTCATTCTCACTGTGATTACTTGATCAGAAGTGTTAACCAATTCCAAGATACTAACTCTGGCTTAATAGTTTTGCTGTTGTCCCACTTGTCCCTCAGGCCCTTTTAACAAGCAGCAGAGTCAAGTTGCCTGTATTCTTCCTTTCTATACGTATCCTCAATGCATTCTCAGAGAATCATCTCACTAACACATGGAAGAACTCTTCTAGCCCCATCCTGTTTCCTGGAGACTCACAAGACTTTTATTTACTATACAATAATCCTCAAAAGCACACTGTCTACCTGTCTGCTTTTTGTAGAAATCTCGTAGGGGACACACGAAAACCCTGTTGTGAAAGAGTATATAGCTATACAACTGACAAAGTGAAAGGATATGAGAAACAAAAAGAGAACTGTGGAGAGATCTGATACCTGGGATGTAGCTTAGGCTCCACTGGCTGCCATCTATGAAAACAATCTTGAGCTACAGGTTGTAAAATCAATAAAGAAAAGCAGAGTAAAACCAGTCATTGTGAGACTAAAAGCTACTTGCTTTTGAAAGAAGAGGTAAAGTATCTTTTCTGTCATTTGGGACAAAAAAATTCAGTAAAGCACATTTCACACCAGAGGGACTTTAAGCATTGAAAAATCAAGGTCACTTTTTAATGTTGGAAAATATTTTATGCTAGTATAACCTGGAGGAATCCTGTAATGAGAAACTTTGCCCATCCTTTTCTGAAAAGTAAATACTTCTGTATTCGTATCTGAAAGCTTTATATCCAAATCTTGCCATCTGTTTATTGGGAAAATGCTAACAAGTTGAAAGGAACTCAAAGAAAGGTAGCAAAAAAATGAACAGAGATCAGGGTGAACTGGTTTATATTTAAAGGAATATTATCTCTACCTTAGACAAGGAGATTTCAAGTTGCATGCATTTACTGCATAAGGTTTTAAGTTTAATAGATCAAATATATCTGATCTGCATCTGAGTTTTTAGACAAAATGTTGTTTTGTGAATGATGCAGAAAACCCACCAGTCTTGACTGATATAGTTAGAGGTATTTCTGCATTTGTACTGGACTGAGGTGCATGAGTTGGAAATAAAAGACAGTCTAGTTTCTTTCCAACACGTCATTGGTGTTGGAAAGTATCTGGATATTTAGATATGTCAGATCCTCCAGAAAGAAAGAAATCCTTTATATTTATAAAGGCAAAAAAGTGAAATGTGGGATTTTTGTCTTCTTTTTCTCAATGAATATATATTACCAGAAGTAGACTTCAGTGAAGTGCTTTTTTCTTCTTTAAGGATTTTTTACTACTAGATTCAATATCTGAACATGACCCTGCAGTGGTAGTTCATATCTGAGCTCTACCTGATTTAGAGAGGTCTGGAGTGAAAGTTTCTGGTATGATTTGGGTCTCTTTGGTCTTTGCACATAAAGTCGTTACACACTCAGGAATACATATAGATATCCGTTTCACTTATGATCTGTAACAAAACACATTTTGAAATCTCAGATATTATTCCACAACATAAGCATCATTGTCCTCTTGAAAGTTTTCACCAAGCTGGTCAAACAAAGAAGGCATTGCTCACACAAATATAGCAATACTTAAAAATACAAGAGAAAATGAAATAAAATAATTTGTAAAATGTTTTTCACACTTTTAACATGTTGGTCAGTTAATTATGTGTTATTGACAGTTTTCAACAAAAAATGAGCACTATATTTATAAAGAAACATTTAACAAGTAAGACACACATTCTAACAGTGTTTGCAAATGTCCTACATGTTCCTCCTCATTCTAAACCACTAGGTTAGAAACAGCCGGTCTTAGACATTTGGAGTGAGATTCAGAGAAAACACGTTTTCTTGTTCTGTCACTGAATAGGTAGCCTTGGTCAAATTAATTCTCTTCTAACTGCTGCTATTTTTTTGTGTTAAATGAGAAAAAGAAAGTGACCTCATTAATATGGTTTGACCCGCTAGTGAAAACCTGTAGCTGTTGTTCAGTGTTGTTGTTATAAGGAAGGATTGGTGCAAGTATGAGATCTGCCCCTCTGGAATAAGTTGTTTTGCATGTGACCTAAAATGCCGGTTCTGAAATAGATCACAAGTAAAACAATTCACATTCTATCAAAAGCAGTTTTCAGAAGAGATGAACAAAGTTATTTTCCTGTTCATTTCTAATGAAGTACATGAATTGTAATGTGTATTTTACTGTGCGTGGAGAGACAGCAGCATACGGGGAAAATGTTTTCTTTGCTTAAACTGTATATATGTGCACCATGTAAACTTTTTTTAAAAGATTACTGCCTGAAGAAATTACTGTTTCTTATTCAGGAACATAAATAAGCACCGGAGGTTACTTAAATGTAATTAAAGATTAATAAAGATGGGACACAAGTATAAATTTAATTTTTAAGTGGATTTGAGCTAAGATTTTGTCATGGCTTTGTAAGAGGAAACTTAAAGGCTTTCACAGATTTTTGTCTTCGGATAGCGTAGATAAGCCCATGGAAAAGTCTGTTGGCTTCCACTGATTGCAGAGAGAGGTTGTATCACTAGAGTCAGAATAAGTACCTCAATTTTAGATAGCAAAAATTAAATAAAGTAAATTCCACTTTCATCTACCTCATGTTTTAAAAGCCTATAAGAAATTTGGCATTTCCTCCACTGGTGCTCAAAGTTCAGCTTGCTGGGAAAAAAGAACAACGAATGAGAAATTGGTTACACTTGTTTGAAAAAGGGTCTACTGAAAGTCTGTAAAACTTCATCTGTATTACAAAACCCTAACTACTTTATAGACTGAAAGGCTAGGTTTGGTTGCATAGCGATAAGATTATAGGACCTGAAGTGTGAGCTGAAGAGCCTGTTATCTAAACCTTTCTATCAGATTAAGCTGTATTCTTATCTTTATGGAATGGCATATCATTGTGCCATAGTTGGAGAATTAGCATCACATTTACAGGTGTTGAATGATTTGTCTTCAGTGAAAAATAAATATGTAATCCTTACACTAAATTCTGGCCAGCTTGGTTCTTAAACAGTACTGAATAGAAGGAGGAATCATCATTATACCGTCGTCACTATAGAACCTGAAAGGTTCACTCAAGAGGGTGAGGACCACAATTACGAAGCCTTGTAGAGTGGTGCATATGGCCATGATGTTCACTGAGATGCTCCTCATAGCTACTATTTCATTACATGTCTCAGAGTGGTCTATTACCCTGGGCAATATTAAAACTGCCTACTGTCCTCTGTCCTCTGTGCTAATACACATAATTTCTACAAAAAAGCAAGACAAAGAGAATAAAAGTAAATATTTTTGTGCAGAAATCAGAAAGTGAGCAAAAATTACTGAAAATACAGGTTCAGAGGCTTTGTCATCGTGTGGGAGGTGTAGGATCTCTTTTAAGGAAAAGGTAAGTGATGTAAGAAGTACAGTACGAAAAAAAATGAGATGAAATAAAATGTGCATCATCATGGTTTCAGGACTTAATAAAACTTGAAAGCTTATCATCTGTGAGTGACAGAAACCTGTATGTAATATTCCTGATCACCGAATGGCTATGGTTTATCAGTGTTATGCAGTCATGCAAAAGGAACAAGTCTCTTAAGCCCATGTTACCCACCCCCAGCTTTGATGTCTCTGGGAACACCCCCACTAAATATGGTGGTGATATAACCCTCTATCAACAGAGTCCTCTTTTCTTCTCTTGTAACTTAAGCAAAAATAATTTAAATGGAATGATGAAAGGAGGTCTGTTTCCCCACCAGGTTTATTTTGGAAAAATTCTACCCAGTGTAAAGGAACAGAATGTAAAGTATTTAACATAGCACCTCTAAGAAACCAAGAGAGGAAAATTACATTAAAAAAGATACCATAATTTCCACAGTGGGCAGTGGAGGGGGAGGAAGAACATAAAAACCGTTTTTTTCTGGCAGATTTTCCTCTCGTCTGTAATTTCATGAATATAGAGGTCACTAAATAGGTGAAGGTAAAGAAAATTATTTCATGAGTGCCACTGATCTTTGAAAAATATTGTCTAAATATCCACTGTCAATCCCATCTCAGGGAATATCAGTCTGCTCAGGTACAGAGAATCTTTCTGGAACAGTGTTTGGAAGAGTCAATGAGGAGATTCTAAACATAAGTAATTTTTTTTTATCCCTGTTATATTTAATACAGTAGCTTGGTAAAGTAATAATTATGATGCATAGCATGACAAGATCATTAAATCACCTTTATAATACTGCCCTGAGAATAAGAATTAATAATGCATATTATTTTAAGACGAGTAAACTGAAGCACTTATATATTTCTTATACGGCATATTAGAGCATGTCATGTTAGAGCTCTCCATATTGTGATTCGATCATTAAACTGTTCTCCAACATTTATGTAGGAAATTCCCAGAGTGACATTACAGAGGGAGTACTGTAATCCTTTGTGGACTTTAAAGGGTCCTAACAATATTTTTATACATTCATGTACTAGTCCAACGTAAGTGGGGATTTCCTGTTCTCAGACATCTATTATGTAACATTGATATCTCTAGATAGTTATCTCAATGACTCTGAGGCATATATTTTGTCTGCAGTGAGCTAGAATCAGTAATTTGTGTAAGACAGTGGACATCAAAGATAGATTCACATAGATTTGAAAACTTTTTTTTCATAATATTAAATTGAATTGAAGCTTAAGGTCTGGGAAGACGGGTTTGGCATACACCTGTTTTGAAAAAATATTTTAATTTTAAACCCTGAAAATTTTTTTTTTTTAAATGTTCCATCAGCTTTACTTTTTTCTTGATATTTTAAAAATACTTCTAGTTTGAATACATTGTTACCTACATACTTAGGTCAGTTTTGTACGAATTTTTTTTTTCACTGAGGTGCTCCATTTTGCTTTGCAACCAACTCTGAGCTAGAAGAAGTACACTCAGTTGAGTTGGATTCATACACGTGGTCATCATTCCAGTGACATTAGTGACTGTAATGATTTTACAGTGGATTCAATTTGTTCAGATTTCCTTTAGAGTTCATATTTTATTCTCTTAAAACATAATATAGTTTAGGAAAATTGCATGTGGTTTATCCCATGGTTATTCCACCTCAAAGAAGTTTACTAAACAACAGTAATTTCTCAGGCAAGTTTCAGAAGTATATTTTTATAAACTAGGACATCATACAGTAGTCTAAATGCAATGTTTTGTACACGAATAACAGGTGGACCAGTAGCTCAATGTGGGAAAATAATTCCATTGTCGAACAGTGTGTCTCAAGCTTCAAGAGTATATTTTTACATATTCATACTTAAATATTTGAAAGCACATAATTCTCTTAAATTATTAGATATTTAAAATATTCAGAATTTAATGCATGTTGTTCAGATTTCAGGCCCAAATGCTTTCCATTACATGGGAGTCTAGACAAAAATAAATAAAATACTAAATCACAGGATACAAATAAAATTAAAGAGCTGAGCAAAATAAACAAAACATAGAGCACCCAGAGTTAAAGTTAAAATTCCAGTTTTCTCCAGTTTTGTTTGATTGAGCTAGCACTGCCAAGTCTCACTTAGTGGGAATTCTTTTGAAGTCTCTCCATATTGCATTTAAAACCTTTACAATATACTTCCTTTAAACATGTAAAATCCTTCTTAGTGTTTTATAATCTCACTCATGTAAATAATTAGAGTCAAAGATCCCTGAGGGCATCTGAAGTGTTGCAGTACTTTTGTCTGGGAAAGACTCTGAAAGGGATAATAATGACTTAAATGTAAACAGTGTTTTCCATTCAGAAATATCCGTAAGTGACAGAACAACACAGACAAGTGACAGACAAAAATAGCAAGACTACGCAGTCTTTCGGAACAGAAATTGAAGAATGAATTTGTTCAGTTCTTTTGAAGGCTTCTGAACTCACCCCTCTTACACCTTCAATCCAGATTCCTTATTTTTTAAATTCTACCTGTGCCCGTGGGCTTTTCTGTACTGCAAAAAGCAGGATAGATATTCAAGTAGTTCTGAAAGAACTGTAACACTTGCCAGGCAGTGCAGCATCCGGCAAAATAACAATAGGTGTATGTGGGTGATTCCTCCGGCAGCACTAATTAGTACCACACTGAGAGTGCTATATAACTCTTAATTTAGGCATTAGCCTATTCGGCTCCAAGAAGTTTTTACCATGCTGCTTGGCTTGTTTTGAAATGGCTGATACTATTTGAAATATGTTAAAAAAAAAAAAAAAAAATTAACTGTGGCTTGGTATTTGGAGCAGGTGTAACTACAACAGAAACAGCAACTCCAGCATCTTTTTACTCATTCTAGACTGTTTTGTGAAGTAATTTGTACTTTGGTGTAGGCAGGCAGAAGACTATACAGAAAGGCTAATTATATTTTTAAATCAATGTGCTAATTCCCTGTGTACATAGAAAGTACAAAGTCAGATCCAATGTAATAAGTTCCTTAGAAAAAAAATTCTAGGAAAAATAATAGATAATGGAAAAAAATGCATCTTACCTACCATTACCTGTCAAAAGTTAAACATCTCACCTAAGCTGTTTTGATTATTTACACTGGATAGATAAACCACCTAAGTAATGACATGAGTTGCTATCTACCCATATCTCTACTATTAGGGAGTTTAGTAAGCTGCTGTAAGCAAAATGCCTAACCTTTAGATGGCTAACATTAGTGGGTAGTGAGTTCCAGCTGTGAAGTGTTTTGGCTGACATTTTACTGATAACTGGTTGGTAATGGCAGAGTTAGATGTTTTAGATTACACAGAATCACATTATCACAGAATAGTAGGGGTTGGAAGGGACCTCTGTGGGTCATCTAGTCCAACCCTCCTGCCGAAGC
>Ga0181612_101230_pt1 | contig 11231 bp, 5 predicted proteins | sample HoacroProtozoa21_FD_119630 | JGI IMG/M metagenome (GOLD analysis project Ga0181612, IMG submission 119630) | Hoatzin crop microbial communities from Cojedes, Venezuel. Combined Assembly of Gp0051906, Gp0051904, Gp0051908 | reverse complement strand
TGTCAAATGCTTTGCTCAAGTCCAGGTAGATGACATCAGTTGCTCTTCTCTTATCCACCAATGCTATAATCCTGTCGTAGAAGGCCACCAAATTTTTCAGTCACGATTTTCCCTCAGTGAAACCATGTTGGCCATCGCCAATCACCTCCTTATTTTCTATGTGCCTTAGCATAGTTTCCAGGAGGACTTGCTCCATGATCTTGCCGGGCATAGAAGTCAGACTGACTAGCCTGTAGTTCCCCAGGTCTTCCTTTATTCTCTTCTTGAAAATGGGGGTTATGTTTCCCCTTTTCCAATCAGTTGGGGAACTTTACCAGACTGCCATGACTTCTCAGATGTGATGGGTAGTGGATAGGTTTTCATTAGTTATTGCTGCAGTCTTGCGTTCTATAAACCCTGTAGAAAGAAGAAAAAGCAGAGTGCTCTGTAATTTGTAGTTTGTGATGATTTGGAGACGTTATGTTCCAAACGTAGGCACTTAAGTGAACATTTGTATTTTGTGCAGCTGAAGGGAGCTGTAATACAAGCTTTCCCATGGAAGCTAAACACTTTTTCTACTATATGCCATCAGCTGGTCATACTTTTTTACATATTGTTGCTTTCTTAGCTTTGGAGTTGAAAGGAAACCTATAGTAGAAGAACAGTACTGCAGACTTTCTTAAATTGAAAATGTGATAGCAGTTTTGAGAAAGAAGTAGACATCAATATGTCTGAAGGAATCTCATAATGCTTGATTCTTTGCAATACTTCCTCTGAATGGAATTTGGCTAAAATCAGTCATGCAGGACAATACATAATAATACAGTGCAGATTTACACTACAAAATTAAAAAAACTGTTTATCTCCAATCCTCTTCATTTTAGTGTCACAGTACTTTTGCTAAGGTGTGTCTTGCATCTTTAAATATTCCTAATTAAGACTCTGGGCCTGGTTCTTCTTCTGAAATCTTAGGGAGATCTTCCAACTCAGCAGAGATAAGATGAAACGTGAGTTGTAGGCTTTCATCAACGTACCATTTGAACTGCAATTGTGAGTATGGTATGACGTTTCTGTTTTTCTGAATCAGAATAGTATGAAACAGTGAACAAAACTGACCACTCAAAGATTCAAAAATTTTGGATCTTTTTGGACAGATGATGGTGCCTGTCAGACCTAGATTTCTAGAGTTCTTGTAAGGCTAAACATGTAATTAAAAAAAGACTTCTGTAAGAGAGTAACTGCTTAATTTTTATCACGATTCATATAGTATCTCTAAGATTGATAATTAGGGTTAAATAGGATGAAAAAATAAGTCTTTTAATCAATATACTGCTTCTCCACTGATGGTAAGAGACAACAAAAGAGAAGACTCAAGTAGGCAATGTTAGCCTTTAGAAGAAGGAAAACATTTATGAGTGGACTTCCTTTATTCCTACCAGTGTTGTGAACAGAAGTGTAAAATCTGTAAATTGGAACTTGAAATCATAATAAGTATTTGTTGTGTTGTCTCTTTTTTCAGACTTCTAGAGTTCAGACTTCAAGCTTTTGTCTGGAATCACAAATAAGAAACCACCCTCTTTTTTTTGTGGTCACCTTGTATTAGAGGTAGTATACATTCACCATGTCATTTTAGAAAGTACACTATATAGGAGATAAAAAAAGAAATGCTGCAGGCTATTTCTGCTGTTTGTAGCTGTATACTAAAACATGATGAGGATATTATTTGAAAATATTCTTATTTTCTAACTTTTCATAAAGCAGTAGGTCCACTGGTTTTGGAAGAGTGACCTTTACTTCTAGATAAAAGGTTTCCCATTCCGTCATGCAGTTTTAAGGATCAAATCATGCCATATTTTTCTCACCCAAGATTGCTTCGTGCAAGTTGGCATGCCTGTTTCTGGATTGCACCCTAACCTATAACATATGATTGTAATACTTAACTATTATTGCTTTTATTCATAAAATTCAAAGAACTTTTCACAGAATGTGATGTATCCTTCCTTCCATTTTACAAACGGGGAAATGGAGTATGGAAAATTAAGGTGCTTTGATCGATAAATATAAGACCAGTTAACACATTTTGAGCAATGGCAATGCTAATGTTTCCTCTGTTTCAGATATTAAGGTGGGCTGAACGATGAAGGGTTTCCCCATGGTAAAAGTACTGCTGTAAATGTTTCTTCTGGTAATGTAATTAGGAAGTATTGGCTTCAGTTAATGTAATTTAAACAAAACATGTTGTCGTTGGCAAACTTGTTAAACAGGCATAGCCTTGTCTAAAAAGAAAGCAGGGGCATATAGTGTTTCCATGGAAACTCAGTTAAAATGCTAATTTGTGGATATGATCATAAGAAGTACCGCAATCTAATCTGATTGAGTTACATGAAAAAGAGTCTTAGTTATGAAGTCAGCATGGTATAAAAGTGTTTCTACACATGCAGAAATCATGGTCTTCCATCGTTACAGATGCTTTCTAACTGCACGTAAAAGCAGGGAGTAAAACAGGCAAATTTGTGTGGGACTTTTCTCTTTTTCCTTCTATGATCAGTGGTACCATTTTTAATACAAAACTCAAGATCAGAATTTGAAATAAGTCTGTTTAAATATACTTCATTGAAGTTGGCTATAGCTTACTGCATCTCTAATGCATGTGTTTGATTTCCTTTTTTTAGTGAAAAGGAGAAGGGCTTTTCCATTAGGGTAGGGCATATCAGCTCTGTACTCTGCAAGAATGGAGAACATAATCTTTGCTTCCTTTATAGACATTATGAGAAGATTTATTAATCCTCGTTTGTAAAATAGCAGTAAAATGCAGAGTTGATTGAATTGACCCTATTAGAAAATTAAATATGTTTTATATAATGTGTTATAGCAACATTTCCAAGAAACCTTTGTCATCCAGAAAGGTCTACATTTTGGAAAGTGGTATTTAAAAGTTATTTTGATGCCTGGGAATACCGTAGAGTCTTCAGAATAACAACCTGATGTTTACCGATTGCAGTGTGAAATAAGTGCTTCTGGAAATCCCATCAATATCAGTCTACCTTTGGTATATGCCTTAACAGCTATAAAAATCTGGCCTTTGGAAAGCCAGCTTTCTTTGTAAGTCAGTAATAAGTTTGCCTTTATACGACCACATAATTTCTGAAAATTGTTGCCAGAATTCCTTTTTTGAGTGGACATATGAGGACTTATTCTCCAGAGCTGCATTCTGGAAGGTGCTAAGTATTCTTATCATAATCTTATCTATTAACTCTCACAGACTTCCATGAGCACTAGCAGTGCTCAACACCTTTCAGGCAGAAGTCCCAGCTGAATTTGCACCTATCTTGCAATATAGTAGAAACAGAAGCTATTTAGTATGATAAATCCTTAGTTTAATGGAATATCAAAGACAGCTACCTTTCAGCAAACCTTCCTGATTTATTTCAAAGCTATTCCATTAAAAAGGATTACAGCTGGTATCCACGATATTGATTTCCCTCAAAAGTTATTAATTTATGCTTCTAAAATATGCTTTACTGCTGTACTGACAATTAAATCTTACTAATCATTAGGATAGAAATTGTAATATGCTACTTATTGAAGCATCTAGGTAATGATTTATGTGATGTAAGTATAGTACATTTGTATTTCTACTGTGGAAGTCATGTCAGCACTTACACTATTTCCAGAAGTTAATAACTCAACCAGAGAAGTTCACTTATGGTCCTAACTTGACACACAGATCTTGTGCAACGATGACATTTTACTAAGAAATTTAAAAAATCTGTCGGTGCCTTTTAATTTTTTTTGTCTCAACATTTCTAAAAAGCCTTCTTCCTTTGTTGTTTTCTTGGAGTATCCATTCAAAACATTTATTAATTATGTATTTGGCAATATATTACTCAATAGATTGTTCTTTCTATTTTGTGGTATTAAGGAGGTCATTTCAACTTTGTTTAATGAAGCGAATAAGCTCTTGGCTGACTTTCAGCAATATGAAGACCTCTCAGTTCATGAATATTCATAAGCTTAGATCTAAGCAAATGTTTCTGCTGAAGAATATGTAGGCTTATGTAGCAATGCTGAAGATGTTAATTTTCTATTTTTCCTGAAATGTGGTAAGTAGACAGGTGATATAGAAAGCTGTCATTCTGTCCCTCATTGCCTGACCTGTTGAATGCACATTAGCTATTTTCCGGTTCACACACTTGAACTTCTTCAGGTTAAATAAAGCAAAAGATAATTTATTTTCCCTAATATAGTTTCTTCCTGAGAGGTTTATTTGACATTTCTTGACAGGGTTTCAAAATGTTAGCAACAAAACTTTCTCAGGAAATAAAGTTAAGTAAAAGTGAAAATGTTCAGATTATGGCCAATGTTAATCCATGGTTTTAGAAACTGAATAAACTTTCAAGCGAGATGTTTATGTGTAATATACTGCATACATCTTGAAAGATGGTATTTCTTTTCTTTTACACGTACAAAGTAGGAGAATATGGAAAAGAAGAAAACTTATATTTCAGTATACTGGAAAATCTTTCAGTGTTATTAATCTAAGATTACTTTCTGTTCCTGACATGGTTTAAATCTCTTGTTCAGGATATTCGAAGAAAGTTAGTTTATAGCTCAAATACTAGTTCTTTTTTTTTATTCTGCTCAAGTCTATTTCAAACACATAAAGTTGTGTGCATGGAGTCTTTTGGGCACATACAGTTGTTTTGTACCTTTCTAAAACTATCGGTTACTGCCATGTGGTTAAACAGCAAAAACATGGTTAAATTAAGTAGTGATCTTAGAAAAATAAGAACATGAAAACTATTCTGGAACATTACAGTAAATATTTGACTTGTAAAACATCCAATAAAGTATGGTGTTGAAAGGCTAGAGAGTTGTATTCATGATGAGGTATTTCTGATGTGTTATTTGACTTCAAATAACATTACTCATATTTTTAGTAATTCATAGTAATTTACTAATCACACTATAGAACAAACAGTTGGTAAAGAATGTCACTTTTATAACTCAGTCAATAAGAGATCTAAGGCTTATTTCCAAATGATGTGATTTGATAAAATGTTGGTGTTTTCTCACTTGGTGTTCTAAGCCTGGTTTGACTAATGGGATTTCATACATTCACAGACCTTGTATGTATGCATGCAATTACCCACAATGTTAACTGCATAGAGCAAGCATTGGTAGTCAGTGTGTTCTGGAGGTGGGAAGAGCTGACCTCTGTAAGTCTCTCCCCACTATGCTAAGATTGGTAGCAGTAGAATCTCTGTGTCTTGGCTTCTAGGTCAATGGTAGGATAGAAGGCATTGAACTGACAGGGGAGAAACTGGACAGAGTCCTCGTGTTCATTTTGTGGTGGATGCCATAACATTTGTCTTTAATGTCTCTTCCAAAGTATTCTGTGCCTGGCGGTAGGACAATTTGTAGCCATTCTGCTATGACAGGATTTCAGTTTGGGAGGGATAAACCTCTTTGGAAATAAGAGCAATAGAAGCCTTGCCCATTTCTGAAATGAGCCTTTTTCACAATGCTGAAGTATGTAGATACGGACTTTTTTTTTCAGTGCGATTCGGTAGTAGCCAGGATCAAGTCTGATAAAAAGTACATACTATCAAAGTTTGAATGTGTTATATTTGAGTTGCAAGTGGAAGCAGAAAGCCTGACATGTAGAAGAATCTGGTCACAGTCTTCAAAAGTTCAAATAAGTATCCCAATATCTGCGTCTTTGTCTGAACTTTGAGCCTCTTAGGGTTCATTAATTGCAAACTTGAATCCACAACCTTTTGGCTGAGATGTGAAAGGTATACTGGCTAATCTACTCTAAACTGGGACCTCAGCTGTAAGAAGTAAAGGTTTTTTGAGAATTTGACAAGTCATGGATCCTCCCTTAAGGTTTATAAATGTGCTTACAAATATATACTGTTCTTATTTTTCATTTCAGTCATGGGATGCACTTGAATATTGCCAAAAAATGAGCAAGAAAACCCTATAAAACTGAAGAATGGTTAGGGAGTTATTAAAACACCATCACTGTTTCATTATTTTAGTATTACTGTGGTCAGATTTCAGTCTTCACATGCATCCTGTACCATCAGAATTCACAAATATTTGTCAGACTAGTGGCCGCGAAGGGGGATGTTGGAAGAAAGCTGAAGGCTCATAGGAACTCCCTATAAAAATTCTGCGACCAGCACAGTTTTCTTTATGATAGTGTTTGCCTTCTCTCTGCATGCTACTGAAGCATTCGTGAGGCTAATAAAAATGCTACCTACCCAGTTTTTTTTTTTCTTTCTTTCTAAGTAATGGAATGAACCAGGTGTCAGTAGGTGTCAGGTGTTTTCTAAATGTCAGAGGGAGGATACTCCAGACACTAGACAGGGCTTAACTGTGCCCCACCTCACCCCCTTCAAACTGTGCCATCTAAACCACTATTTTATACTATCAATGCACTCCTTGTATTTACCAGGAACAAGGTATATATCTTTCCAGCAAAGCGCACTTAGTGTAATGTGTAGTTTTGCATGCCAAGTGGTTATCTCCCTCCAGGCTTATGGGAGCATTTTTTTCTTTGGTTGGTGTTTTTTTTTTGTGTGTGTTGTGTTTGTTTTTGGTTTGTTTTGTAGCTCCCTGGTACACAAAGTTTATCACGAGGTAAATGAGTAGATTTCTATTGGAGCCCTTTGTTTAGAGTGTTGGCAGCACATCAGCTGCTACCTTGTAAAATCTGAAATACAGCATAACTGTCTGAATGATAATTTAGAGATAACCTGTTTCCCTCCAAGCTCCTCAGTGAAGCCTCCTGAAAAGGCTATGGACTTTCAGTCGACACCATCTATATTTTTTAATGTTTTCACTCAATTTATATCCTTTTTGTGTTTCCTCCTGCTCCTGCTGCTACTTCATTAGTCCTGCAGAAGGAAGATATGTGTCAGGGAGTCAAAGGCAGTCTGGTTTATGATGATGTTCACAGACTACCCTCCGCAGTTCAGTTTGTCAGGGATTGGCTGCAAACCAAGCCCTTCAGCTTTCCCTGGTGGTTTGAGTTTGAATGAACTTCGGCCTCCTAGCAATCATCATCCTGCTCCCCTTTCAGCTTTGCCTCACAAAGTTCCCAGTATCTCCTCCCTTTCTGCTTGAACTTGCCCTTCAGTAAATACCGGTTGCCACTGCCTTCCCTGTGCCTTGGGAGTTTCCATCCAGACAACTGCTTCCACTACTAATTCTAAAAATCTTCTGGAAGAAAATAGCAGATTTGAGTTCCATGAGTAAAGAGGCAGATCTTCAACTTTCTATTGTCCATTTAGGAAGAATTGACTCATTTACATGTTGCATCATGATAGTGCTGATGAGGGAAGTATTCTCTGTGTTGATAAAATCTTATGACTTATTATGACATATGAAAACTGTCTCGATAACAAACTGATAATTATATAGGACTTACAAATGTATGTGTATGTGCAGTCATTCCACTCAGTTGATGATAAAAACATAAAAATAAGATGCCAGTAATAATACAGGATTTTTTCATGAATCTTGTTTAGAATCTTAAACTATGTGATAATTTGCATTTAGAGATTTTTTTTAATTTTGTATTTTACATTGTATCTAGGTTAATAAAAGGCTAGCTTTTGGAAAAATCAATCTGTAAATGTTAATGAAGCACTGTAGCTCAAATTTAGAAGGAAAAGGTAGGTGCACGTTTACATGGATTTCAAATGAATTTAATATTACAATAATCATAAAATATTTAAATAATTTAAGAGTACCTTAATATGCCATGGACACATTGTGGGGTTAAGCCACAAGGTTTCATGTCAGAGAAGCTGCAAGAAAAGTTGTAAAGAACATTTGAAATCTTCACTGAGTTAAATAATAAAATGTAAAAAAACCAACAACAAAACAACACATTGTTGTGGACAGTTGGTGAATAATAGTAGTATCTTATCCAAATGCATAAATGATATTTTATTTTTGCTGGGGTAGGAGCTATGCTTTATTATAAGAAAAACAGAAGAAAGTGCCAAACTACTCAATAGTTTGGCCCAGCTTTTTGTTGATTTTACTCTTTTATCACAGGCTACTTATAACAGTTCATGAAGATGATGGCTGGTATCACCACAAGTACGGAGGTTGCCCAATACTTCCAATTACAAGCTCATGTTTTCAGTGTATTAAAAAATAGCCAAACTTAAACTGTTAGGCGGAAATGTTTTGTGTTGGGTGTCTGAATCAGGTTCAGACATTCCAGATAATAAAACTAATATTTTTTTCATGCTAAAAGAAAATTCTGGGGATCTTCTGTTTGTAGAGAGCAACTCAGAAAATGGGCTGAGGTGAGAAGAGGAAGGTATGGGTAGAATGGAAAAGATCACTGGGATCAAGAAGGAAACTGAATGAAGTGTGAAGTTTGGAAGGGTGAAACTGCCTTTTACTGTGCAAGTAAACTGAAGCTGGGATTAGAAGCAGTCTGGGAAGTGCACATTTGACAAATGCTCATTCGTATTTTTTATATATCCTGCATGTGGTGAAAGAATGACTGTCACTGGGAATATAGGTATGTTGGATGATACTGGAACATAACTATAACTGTAAGAGAGTGCATGTTGGAACACCTCTAATTTATTAGCAAAGACTTCTTGGAATTGAGGGGAAAAATATGTACATTTTCTTTTTGATTACAATACATAAGATATGTTTTATAAGTATTTTTAAGGGCATCATCCTTGGTGGTGGGACTCTTCCATTAATTTGTTATAGAGGTACCTTTTGGCAGTTATGGTGTTTATTTCTCAGTATTATGTGTTTGGGTGTAATATTCAGCATCTCATTCTTTGGCTGAGCTGAAAACTGTAGACAGATTTTGAACTGAAACAGATTTAGAATATAAACAAAAGTGCAATCAACTTTTCAGTAGTTAAAGGGGTTCTGGAATATTTCACATTTAGTTATTAGATATTTTAAAAGATAGTAATATGAGGTAATACGAGTAGGCAGAAAGAAGGGTATCTTAAGGAGTCTAAGCTTAATACACAAATGCAATAAAGATGAAAAAAATAATCCTGCTACAAATCTGTGTCCAAGATTTCTTATTTTGAAACCAAGTTAAAACTCATTTAAGATAATTCCATCAGAAGTAGGAGGCCCAGATGGCCTCAAAATGTTGAGTGTGTTGTGTCTGTGAGAAATAATGTTAGTCTATATTGTGTTCTGTGGAAAAAGGGAATGGAGACCTTAAGATATTTTTCTAACCTTGCTGATCTAGCGCTTTTATATAGTGTAACATTATATAGATATTTCACAGAATGGAAATCCTTTTAGCCTTTACTACTTTTTCCTTAATTACATATTTGGAATCCCTCTGCCAGGTTTATAGGGAAATTCAGCTCCTCTCTTGCCTGAAATAAATCAGTTTTTCCTCACTTATTTTAAGTAGGAGTTTATTCTTTTTACTTAGAGCCTAAGAGCTCTTGTAATTCTGTGCACAGAAGTAGTTTGTTGAGGAGGGCTTTGCTTATTTTTCTGTCCATTTGCTTAACCGTGGAGATCTTGAACACAAGCAATCCTGATCTATTCTGAGTAGTTATTTGTTTTCCTTCATGTTTGCCTTGATGCTAAGCAGCCCTGAGCTCCATAGCAGTTGAGTACTTCCCAACACTTCATCCTCAAAGCATCCCACTAAGAGAGTCAAATATTACCCTCAGCCATGGAATCAATGCATAAAGAAATTACTTATTTAACAATAATTGTCACTGAGCCAAGAATTTAACTTTTTTATTTTCAACCATCTGTTATTTCGTAGGGTATGCACTGCAGAACATTTAGAAAAATTTCAGTGCAATTGCACTTTTTTTTCTCTAACCTCTGTGGTAGCTGTTTACACCGAGGAGGCTAAACAGGTAACTGGTGACATGGGAAATATAATTCCGAAGTTTTCCTTTTTTCCCTTTTTCCCCACATATAGCCAGTTTGTAAAACATAGATTTAAATATAAACTAGCTTGGAGCACAGATATTTCATTCTGAAGTTCTGAAATGCTGGAGGACTAGGGAGTGCTCAGAAGAATGTATTGGCTCTGAAACCTCTCGAAGTATATTTCAGTATTTCTTAAGGCATTAAATGACCTGACAAAAAAAATGTCCTGTGCTAGTTACAATGTTCTTGAAAAGCTCATGGAAAAAAGTATGCAAAAATGCTTTAGTATTCCCATGGGGGTTGAAAAGAAAATTATTTTATAATACACTAACACTGTCAATTCTTTTAAATGTAGAGGCATTCAAATAATTATTAGCTGACTTGTAGGAAACTTTCATAATTGTAATTTATTATATATTACATAGGGTATAGAATATTTAGAAGTTATTCAGTGACAGGGAAGTTCTTATGTGGAATTGTGCAAGGAAGATAATGTAAAGAAACTAAAATGGTGAGATTAAAATCTCACATGAAGATACACCTCTTCAAAGAAAACTATTGCAGCTTTTACCATACCATGTTTTTGGGAGATGTGTTTTCTCCTCCTGTTCTGCAACATGCATACAGATTGTAGAATCATTTAGCTTGGAAAAGACCAACCGTCATGTAGCACGTCATCATTTAATAACAAGTAAAAGGATTACAAAACTCTGCCTGAGGAAATACTTCACAAGGGAAATATGTAATCTGTGGTGCATTACACTTAAAACATTGCTGTTATAGTTGTACCACCTTGACCAGAGTAGACTAAGTTTAAGATGCATTTCTATTTTACCTCCTTCAGTGTTATTGTACCTCAGAGATTAGTGATACAGCTCTTTTCAAAGTTAGGTAGAGAAATAAACTGAATCTCTTTTGGAAAGCAAGGAAGACGGAAACTAAATTGATAATGCCTGGGCCTGCAGTTTCTACACAAGCTACACTACTGCTGAAATTACGAGAATCTGCTCAATGGGAGCAAGCCCAGTATTTCTCACTGTCTTTTATTTCTCCTCACAATCTGTTCAAGAAAGCATCAAAATTCATAGTGATAATACTATGAAAACAAAACTGCAGCTGCTTGCCTCCTCTCATCTTCATGAAGAGGGATTTCATAGAAATTAGTCCCAGTATTTAATTTGTCTTTATACTGCAGCATTGCCTTATGCAGTTCATTAAAACATACACATGGAATCTTTTACAGATGAGCTTTGTCATAATTGTCTTGTTACTGTTTCAGGTTCTCTCTCATGTGTTAGTAATTTATACTGGACACTAGAAAACCTTCGGTACATATTCACTTT
>Ga0181612_183435_pt1 | contig 11232 bp, 4 predicted proteins | sample HoacroProtozoa21_FD_119630 | JGI IMG/M metagenome (GOLD analysis project Ga0181612, IMG submission 119630) | Hoatzin crop microbial communities from Cojedes, Venezuel. Combined Assembly of Gp0051906, Gp0051904, Gp0051908 | reverse complement strand
GAGAAGGGCAGAGGAAGCTGGGTTTGTTTAGTCTGGAGAAGAGGAGGCTGAGGGGGGACCTTATTGCTTTCTACAACTACCTGAAAGACGGTTGTAGTGAGGTGGGTGTTGGTCTCTTCTCCCAGGTAACAAGTGAGAGGACAAGAGGAAACAGCCTCAAGTTGCTCCAGGAGAGGTTTAGATTGGATGTTAGGAAAAATTTCTTCACCAGAATGGTTGTTGAGCATTGGAATAGGCTTCCCAGGAAAGTGGCAGAGTCACCATCCCTTGAGGTATTTAGAAGTTGTGTAGTTGTGCTTCGGGACATGGTTTAGTGGTAGACTTGACAGTGCTAGGTTAATGGTTGGACTCGATGGCGTTAAAGGTTCTTTCCAACCTAAGTGATACTAGGATTCTATGAAATAAAATAAATAACTTGTTAGGAAAGCTGTGACTCTGAACTGGATGAGCAACAGATGTGATAAGAATCAGGGGAGTTTTATAAAAGCAACTATATTCTTCCATCCCTTGTCCCTTTATCCATGGAAACTGGAGGTTTCAACAGCCTCAGATGACAATGCTGTTCACCTCTATGTTGGGGTTTTGAACAATGTATTTAGGCAAATTACCAAATTTGCCATATCACCTACGCCTCTGTAATTCTGAATATACCCTGTGTAGTCGTCCTCTGGCTATTTCTCCTCTTTAAAAATAATCTCTGTGATTTTCATATCTTCTTACTATTTGCAGCCCATAGAGTATTTTTCCCTTGGTACTGTTGTTATTTTTTGTTCATAAGTGGATACCATGCATGTCGCTGTTAAGAGGATTTTCCTTAGAGTCAGAACTAGTGGAAAGTATTCAGCGAAGTCAGCTACCGCTGTCCTGGCTCACAGGGAAAGGCTGTTACTTTTCACCTGCAAGTTCTTTGCTGAGTGGTTAAGAGTGGAAGAATTGCTATCTTATGAGCATTTGGCAGCCAGAAGGGCATTAGGGAATCAGGGACTTTGTTTTTTAACCATAGCATGCTCATGCTTATGCAATGGTCAAGAAGGCATATAAAAACTTTCTCTCCTTTTACTTCTTCCTTCTCCCTCACTTTTTTTGAAAAAGGTCATATAACTAATAACGCATTTTCCCATTCTCCTAATTCTTTCTTTCTAATTTCCTATTTCCATCTCTTTCCTTATTTCATAAAAAGAATTAAAAAAAAGAAGCTCTAAAACTTTTTGCTAAGTAACTGCTTAATCAGGAAAGCTTGCCTTGTTCAGTGACTTTTTGTTCATTCTCAGCATCTCTTTTGGGCTGCCTAGTGGCCACATCATTTATAATCGCTCTCTGTGTCAATATTTTAAAACTCTGTAGGAGGCTGAAAAATATCATAGTTAAGAAGACTGAAATATAAGAAGGACCACCAGAAGGAATTTTCCCTTAGATTTTCTTTCTTCAGCATTTTACTGGTGTATTCTCATAGTCAGATGTTGTAATGTAGCTCTTTTTTTTGCAAAAAGGTAGAAACTGTTTCCCGCTTCTGACTTAATTGGTTCAAACTTGGTGAGTTTCACTCTACTATATGTAAGTAGTGCTTTTTGAAATTACTGAACTTAGCTTTGTTTCAGTTGGAAACCTCAGAATTGCCAAGATTTGCATATCAGAAATTGTCACCTCCTTAGTAGATCTCTGTGGCCACTCCTTTATCTCCCTCCTTCTTTCTTCTGATACTATATGACAGAAGTTACTGTTTATTTCCGTGGGCTGAGGAAGCTTATTAGCTGTCGCTGATGTTGAATGAGTGTGTAGGCTGACTTGGGGTTTGGACAGCATAGACTTTACTATGCTCCATTGATATATATGGAGTCCAGCTGTTTGCCACCAATTAGAAAACTCAAAGGAGATTAATACACTACTGTTGAGGCCAAAGGTGGAAAACAGGATTAAAGGCTACTTAGCTTCTTCATAAAGATGGCACAATGGAGGGAGTCAAGCTTTGAGATAAGGGACCATCTAGACATCAAAGGCTAATCTTGTCGAAACACGGATATTGAGTTTCTGGGCTCCATTTTTGGTTGAAGGCCAAATTACATTATTTTGTGAAAAAATTTAATTTCCTAGAAGATGTGAAATGATACACCTAATTCTTTGTTGAAAGTTGCTTCAGAAAAGTCATTTATGTACCAGATGTAGAAAAGAGACATTTGAAAGATGACGTGCTAAAATATTTGTAATATGCACAATTTATTTTGTCTTATTTTCAAACCAATAATAAAATGGTTGATGGGACGTGGCCCAGAGGTATGCCACCTTAGAGCAGAACACTCCTCTATTTCTATTACATACACATCACATATGTAGATAGTGTAATATGTGCGATATTGACCATTTAGTTGAGGGCAAGATATGAAGAGGCTCATGAAATGGTATGTGGCATCAGATATTCTGTTTTGAGCTTTCTCTAGTGGCCTCAATAAAGAATCATACTCTTCCGAACACATCTATTATTGTCTTGCCATACAGTTTGAGGTCTGCTCTTTTAAAATCCATTCACATAAAAGAGTGTCCTTATCTCTTTTCACTATTGAAAATTTTCCTTAGATGATTACTTCTCAAAAACTTCATTTTGATTGTGTACAGGTCATAGATAAAATAAAACCTTGATCTGGACAGTATCTTACAAGGCTGTATGGGAAGTATTAGGTGTAATAAAAACTGATTTATAAAATTATTCGATGAACTAATCCAGTACTTGTTCCTGCAAATCCTTGTGTTTGTGAGAGATGGCTTGTGTTTGTAGACAGTGAGATTGATGTAGGTAAAAGTATGTTTGCTTAAGATTTGACCTCTAGATTGTACCTTTAAAAGTAAAGAGCTTGTAGCACTTTAGATTCAAAATCTCTTTTCATCTTTAATGTCTGGAATATTAGTTACAGATTATATGGCCTTACCCAGGGAGGGGAGAGGAGGAAGGAAAAGGGAAGACTGTGTAGCTTTCTTCAGTTTAAGCTTAATTTGCATGGTTGGATTTCTTTTCAAAACTGAAACAATTATGCTATAGTCAATAGAGATTTCATCTTCAGTGCAACCAGTCTTTCTGTGAAACCAGTTTAATCTAGCTACATAGACTTAATACTTATGAAGAAAGTGGATATTTTAATGATGACCATACATCACTCACAAAGACTTGTAAATCACAAAAATGTGCTATACTCTTCAATATTTCATGGATGGTAAAGTTCATGAATATGTAGCAAGTCTTGAGATGTACGTAAACTTCAGGCCAACTTCGAACTTTTTCCCAGTATATTTTGGAAACATATACTGGTGAACTAGAGTGGCCAAGTTCTTTATCCCTGGCCAAAACGAATTGTTGCCTAATTTAGAAAAATAGATTCACGTCTCAAAGTCAGACTATGAGCCCTTTTTGTTCTGAAAGGTACTTTGTTTCTTTCTTTTCATTCTGTAATTTTCTCCATCAGAGTCATAGAAGACAAAGGCAGAAGTAAAACCAAGAGATAATGGATCAGCTGATTAGAGGTGATTGTCCTCCAACAATACTGGGAAGACTAACAAAAGCTCACAGTGTTGACCAGCAAGCTGCTCCTCAGAGTGCAGATGCTGCATAGTGCTGTGGTTTTAGGAACACTTTAAAATAATGGTCCAGTTAACTAATACTGAGTTACGGTGGGGATCCCATGGAGGTACATATGACACCCACATTAATATCAAATGATCTCATTATGATTCATACTGTTACCAAAAATGATTTGTCCATTACTTTAAAGGGCTAGTGCTATTGGCATAGGTACTTAAAGGACTTCAGTGGAGTTTTTTTTCCCTGTGAAACACGTTTAATGCCAGCGTTCACATTTTTCCTCTGAGATAAATATAATATTTTTTTATATATATATAATTTGTTCATTTAATGTAGGACAAATATCAACCAATAATGCCCTTACTTTACAAGCCACTAGACACAGAACCCCAAGGGATTTTTGCTTTAGGAAGCCTGTCAAATGTGGTACGATTGATAACGTGAGATTTACCAGAACTTCCTCCCACACACACCTCTGCTGTCTGACTTGAGTTTAGCCTCTTGCTTTTCTAGAAGAGAAAAGAATCGAGGAGTGTGTGAATCATTTCACCATACTCAGCTCTGCATTGCTTTAGCATAGAAATCTTTTGAAGTATAACTCTTCACAGCTCAGCTGAAACAGATGTGTATACACTTTTATTTTGGAAGGATTTCTCCATTCAGTAGAGGAGAAAATCTTTTTCTCAATTTCAAACATAGTCTTTCTCAATGCAGTTTTAAACAATTCCGTTTTAAAGGAAGGAAAGGTGAACTGAGCTATATTTTTATATTATGAAGATGTTTTCTACAATAGGAAGACTAGAAGGCATCCTCTGAACTGAACTCGCTTCTAATGAATCCTATAGCTTTGCATTTATTGGCTTTAAGATTTTGCACTTAAATAGCTTTTTAAGAAGGAGAATATTCAGAAGAAAGATGGAGGAAAAGCCCTGAGAAAAAGGATTCCTTTGCAAGCTCAATGTCCAAAGTCTAAGCAAATCTGTAAAATTTGGTCTTTAGTTCATTACATTCAAAACATTGTGTATGTATAGTCTGTACAGGATTCGTGCTATCCTATCATGTGCCTTTGGAAGAACAGAGATTTAGATTTCCTTGTGAATGATATAAGCAATCACCTGCAATTTTTGAGTTGGTATTAGCCAATTACACCAGAAGGACCATTCTCTCCTCTATCTAAAAGTCTTGCTAATGTTTGTTTTGAGTTTTCAAGTATGTGTTCTTTCTTTAGATTGAATAGGTATGGAACGATTTACTTTAGAACTTTTTCTACAGCATACTGAGAAGGAAACAGCAATCTGTACTATTTTGTGGGTTTGTTTAGAAGAGTGGGTAAAACTGTTTTCCAGAAAACCACCCCCCACATTAATGAAGTGTCTAATTTGTGGGCAAAATGCAGAAAACCTGAGATAATTATTAGCAAGAATGAGTATCGATAAGGTGTTGTGTGTGACAAAATTATTTGTTACGAATTTATTGTAGTTACAGTGGTGGCCTGAGTTGTCCTTCAACATTTAAATCATTTTGTAGATTACTATTTTTTTTCTAAATCTAAAGCTGTCAAGATGTGAGATGGTTTTGTGTGTCTTTCCAGTTCTTGTTTCGGTAGCCATATACAGAGTAGGCTGTGAAATTGCCTCAGTTTTCCTGATTTCAAGGTGGTATTAGCTACTATTCTGAAACCAGTTTCTTAAGGGGTGATATCTAGTACAGTGTAATTATCTTCAAAAGATGCAATCTACTTGCGAGGTTTTCAAAAGTTAAAGATGGGAAAATGCGTTTCTTCTAAGTGTTGCATACGCAGTCCTGCTAAACACTTAATACCTGCTTGACGCAGACCGTTAGAAATACTACTACTACCACCCTAATGTCTGTAGCATTAGTTTTCCTCTAAACTGTGTAGCTCTTTAGATATTGAGTGCTATCGTGTTGTTTTCCAGGTATTATTACTAGCTATGGATTGTATATGGATGGTGTTCTGATGCAAAATTCATCCCAGCTAAGTTGTTATGCTTATGGACTTACTCCTTGGAGTCTGCATTCCTTCAGAGTCCAGGCATGTACTGCAAAAGGTTGTGCTTTGGGTCCATTGGTGAGTATCTTAATTTGCATTCTGGGACTGTAATAAATGTCAGATGGCAGTGAATATCAGAGTAAATGGTGATGATTCAGTCTGGTCAGTACTAACCCATCTGGCAAAATGTGACATTTAAAAAAAATTTAAGAGCTGCTCAAGATTTGATAGGTCATTGTTAGGCACCATTCCAAAGTGGAACATAGGTACAGTGAAGAAAGGCAAAATTTGAAGCTGAAACACACATTATTGAAATTAAATAGAGTTAATACATTTGAAAGGTGCAGATGTGCTTTAGCCAGATTTATAAGGACGTATATAAAGGAAGAGTTACTGTTCCAGTAATGAGCAAATTTCTAGCTGCCTGACTGAAAGGATTGAAGTTAATTTGAGAATTGCAGAAGCCAGAAGTGGCAACAGGAGCAAAGAAAATATGGTGATTCGTAAATATCTTTTGAATGCAAGTATGTGATCGAAATATTGTACTAGACATATCTTAACAGTCTTGTATAACACCTCATTTTTTCAAGATTTGAGAATACAGGAATATTAAATTTGGCATGTGATAAACAAGCCTTCTGAGGCTTTTTTATTTTGTTAAAGGTTTTTAGGCGTATAGCTGAACTGATAAATCCAGTATGATTTCAGAGTGCTGTAGCTGATGAATAACTGGAATAATATCTACTATGCTTGGTTTTGTTTTCAAGCATAACTGAGAAAGAAACCTGTGTTAGTTCTGGGATTCAATTTTTCATTTAATCCAGCTTTACATGTACAGTTTTAATTTTGCTAACAACAAAAGGAGGAAAAAAGAAGAAAAGGGAGATTTGGGACTTTTTCATGTTCTGTTTCTTTTTCTCTCGTAATTTATAATATCACTATGTTGTACTCTGGAAAGACCTTCCAGATTTTATTTTTATGATACAATTCGTTAGTCACATTTCCAGTATTTTTTCCAAGATTGATTTCTTTCAAATGCTGGTAATGTCTGTCTGTAGAACACTAGACTTTATAACCATTAAACATTTTATAGCTTGCTCTACTTTGAAGGATATTTACTCTTAAAAGCTTGAATGGCTATTTGCCAGTTTTTCTTGTACATTTTTTACAACTTCACATATACCCCAAAAGCAAACCTTGTTTTAAGGCATTCGATGTGCAATAACCTAATCCATTGTGTTAGTAGTGGTGTTTAAGACAAGTCGTTACCAGACTTTGCATACAGATGAAATATGTATGTTTTCAGTATTTCTATGCTGTCAAATAGGCATCAAAAATATAGAACAGAATGGCAGTAGTTAGGGTTTTAAAAAATATTTTTAGTAGCCTTTTTTCACATCTCCAGTGAACTGCAAACTCATAACTTGACTTTTGAAACAATTCAAAGTAGGGGTCGCTGTAGCTGATACTCATCTGCATCGTGTGATCAGTTCGCAAACTGTTTTCCAAAGCCAGCGATCCATCTCTAATCGCAGCAATTGAAGTACAACATCTTTATTTAGGCTCACCTAAGTGCTGCCAGGAAGTTAAAGCACTGCATCTTCATTTCATCTTTTGAATGATTTTTATATCAATTACAGAATAAATCCAACACTGCAAAAAAAAGAAAAAAAAAAAGGAAAGAAAAACCAAATGTTTTGCCTCTGCTCTAAATAGCAAGGGAAACATCTCCCAGCAGTAAACTGCTATGCTTCCAGCTATTTTCGATGCTGATCTTGTTCTTAATGTGCCCTAATCGATGAAAGAATGCTATGTGATTGTCTTAAATATGGGATTTCTGCATCTTATGTTCTGAAGGTGTTTCTGAAGACCTTAATCAGTTATGAGAACGTTATCAGTTACTCTGTTTCAATAATATGTTATTTGGGTTAGATAGTTTTTGTTTAACTTTTTTTTCAGTGACTGTGATTTATTTTCAAGTGAGATGCAAGTTGGAAACATGTAAATTCAGAAGTGCTAAATTTTAATCACTTTTTAGTAAAGCCAAGATACTGCTTTTGTGTCTGTCTAATTTGGTTTTGTTGCTTAAAAAGGGATAAAAATATGGATTATCAAGAAATAGTGTAACGTCTAGTATTTTTTTTTTAGAGGAATTCAGGCAATCTGAAATTCTGCTGGTTTTGAAATGTGTTAGCTCCTGTAAATGCCTTGTCAATAAATGGAAACGGTGAACACTGATTATTTGTCATCTCAACCCACTGCTATAAAACTTAAATTTCAGGTTTTTAGCTTATGAGTATGCTAGTATTTTTTCTTAAACTTGGATGACAGTCTTTTCCCAATAGTATTATTACTCCTATCCTATGATTTAGTGTTATTAATATGATAGTTTTTAAAAGTTATTAATAAACACATCTGAAAATATCACAGAATTGTGTATAAAATAATGTTTAAAAAAGGAAATATGCAACAGTTTTTCTGTGCCATGTGTTTGTATACAGAATGTACATTTTTGCACAAAATGTTATTTTCAAAATACACTGTGGAGGTATAGCTGTAGAGGATACTACATGTACTGATTCTAAAGAGTGTTTCAGTGTTTTTTATACTGGAAAGAATAGCAGATCATAAAGAAAAGGCTAGAGACACAATACAGCTGTTGCAGCTGTTTAGGACGTGGTATAGATTGCTATAAAGTCATTCTGTTTTAAGAATATTTTAATCCTCTTCAGTAGAAAAAATAGTTGGTATTTCTTTTTCCATGTTTCTGACGTGGTAAGAAAGGAGCACCTGCATTTAGAAGCACAACTTTACAGGGAATTATTTTAGTTTAGAAAACATAGTTTAGTCAAATTCTTCCATAAAGATGTTTTTGACTGAAATATCCAAATAATCAATGTGGCACTGATCCAATTAATCTGTGAAGCATTTTTTGTCTTTAAGCATGTACTTTATCTTGTTTACTGCAACTGCTCACCTATTTTAAACGTAATAGAGTGTATGAATATAGATGCACAAGTAGAGATATTGATGCACATCAAAGATATAGCCTGGCACTTGTAAACCATAAGCTTTGCAAATTTTACATGCTAAAAAGTAAAACATTCATGTTTCAAGGACAGAGAAAGAATGTTTGGTTATTTTGATGACAGAGCAGGTGTGGCAGATTAAAAATAGCATTTATTAGCACTCCCATGAACTTGCAGCTGAGAGGCACTTAGAACGGTGTGAAGCCATCTTATACCTTAGAAAACACCAAATAAATAATGTATGAGAAACAAACTTCGTTGCCATAAATAACTTAATAGAAAATTATTTAGTTTCATAGCACTGAATGTTTAGTGAAAGTTGTGAAATTTGAATGCTAAATTCCTCTAATATCGAATGAGTGTTTGTTTATTTTTTTTTTTATTAATTACATTTTCCAGCTCTTTTATCATATTTTTTTTCTCTTAAAGGTCTACTTTTTATTGCAACTTAAATTTGTTAGGTGAAATCAGAAGTTAACTCAGGGAGCAACCAATATTCTGCAAAGGATACGTTTCTCTGTCTAATATCTATAGTAATTTACTACAGCGTTTAGTTGCATGTTCCTTACAGTGGTCTTTTAAAATGCAGAAACTAAAAAAAATATGTGGTCTTCTGTTGCTGCTTCCTCACCCAACATTAAGCTGAGATCATTCATCCCCATGAGGTGCAATGGGGTTTTCAAGAAATTAATCTTTCATTCCTTTCCAGTATTTATTTCCTGTTCCTTACAGAGGTCTCCATATAAACTGTGTTAGCTGCTGGACAGCTTCAAACAAATATAGATAAAATAAAAGTAAAATGCTTAAAAATTAGGACATCTGCAGTGTTAGTTACCTTTTTTCCTAAGGAAATTAAGTTTTCTAAAACTTTTGCATTTCTCATTCCTTTTCTGTTTGTAAATTATGGCCTCAAACCTCGATCTCATGGTTGAACTTACAGGTAGAAGCTCGGACCATGGAAGCTTTCCCTGAGGGAACAGTTGATATATTTGCTACTGTTGACGGGTCCAAAGAAGTTCAATTAAAATGGCTTGCCCCAAATAAACCTAATGGAAAATTGACCTACACAGTGCTTGTCACTGGTCTCTTCTATACTGATGAAGGTATTTTTTTTTTCCTTTATAATAAGTCTAATGACAGCATTGATATTCCATTTCACTTAAAAAAAAATCCTTTAACAGTACATTTTTCTGCTTTTTTTTGCCACTCAATTATTTTAGAATTATCAATTTTATTCTTGAAGAACTGCTGCTTTGATTTATGGTGCTTTACATTTGTACAAACACATAAATCGGCAAATAAAGATAAGCCCTCTGCACTCATTTAGTCTGCAGATATATACATGGAGTCTTATCTCACAACCTTCACTCCGATAAGGATGCTATACTCAGAAAATTTCAGTTGGTTTGCTTATGTAAGTGGGAGCCATTCGTGAGAGCTGTTCATAATATCATTGATTGTGGGTATATTTGAAATTTATATAAGCTGCAGTTAAAGTAAGGCTTACAAACAGCCAGCTACTGACAAAAGTATGCAATGAAATCAGACACTTATTCTGAAAAAGAAGAAAGGAAAAGAAAACTGACTCTTTATTTCCATATAACAAACAGATTCACCATACAATACAAAAGCCTGGAAAGTAACAACTAATCTGTTAAGCTTTATTGTATTGTGGGCTGCTATTTTGTTTCCACTGGTTTACCTTGTGGGTGTTTTGTTTTTTTTCCTTATGTCTTTTAAACCTAAGCATGACAATGTAGTCTTAGTCTTGGGTGAAAATCTTGCTAAATCAGAGCAGGAGAGTTAGACAGTGATGTTACCCTTGTGTAAAAGACTACATAAGGCACTAAAGTTTGTAAATGGACTTTTTTTCCAAATGTATTACACAAACTGTACATTTTTCAGTTGAAAGTGAAATGCTGTGCCCTCTAATTATTATAAAAACGTAAAATACTTGGGCAGTGAATAAAAACAAATGTTCACAAAATATGTGTGAGCATTTAATATGTCAATTTGAGCTATTAAGCATGCTCTAAGGTATAATAAATAATAAAATATTGTACACAAATAATGTTTATGAATTATACCTAACAATGTTGTCATTAATTTTTAGTGCACTTTAAATAGCATGATTGATGTTGGGCAACTATAAAAATGTTTTCTTATGAGTATAATACAAAATTGTGGTTGAAAATAATGTTTGGATGACATTTAATCCTTCTACGTACCGTGCACAAATTTAATCAGTATTATAAATGCAATAACAGATAGTGAATTGAATCACTGATGGCTTCATAACTTGCCTTTTTTGTCTGCTTGGGATGAGAACAATTTGTTGTTTCTAGTGTTGATGCTAAAGAGAACATACACGCTGTAATTGCTATCCTCTATGAAGCAGTATATAAATGAACTTGTTTGTGTGCAGTTTGGAGAAACACATTCATTGAAGAGTGTAATGCGTGGTAGGCAGTCTCAGCTGACCCCTCACAAAGGCTGTTGTGTCCCTTTTTTATGCAATGAAGGCTTTGATGTATTCTGCTGTGAAGCACTTGTAAGATTATGAGAAGAAGGAGTGATGATCAGTTTGAAAAAAAGAAGCAACATTTTGGCTGGACCTGTGACAG
>Ga0181612_155736_pt1 | contig 11232 bp, 4 predicted proteins | sample HoacroProtozoa21_FD_119630 | JGI IMG/M metagenome (GOLD analysis project Ga0181612, IMG submission 119630) | Hoatzin crop microbial communities from Cojedes, Venezuel. Combined Assembly of Gp0051906, Gp0051904, Gp0051908 | reverse complement strand
TCCTTGCATGACTACTTAAGACTAAACCACATGACTCAGAGCGTCATCCACATGCTCCTTGAACTCTGACAGGCTTGGTGCCACGACCAGTTCCCTGGGCAGCCTGTTCCAGTGACCAACCACCCCCTCAGTGAAGAGCCTGTTGCTAATGTCCAGTCTGGCCTTCCCCTGACGCAGCTTCATTCCATTTCCTTGTGTCTGTCACTGGTCACCAGGGAGAGGAGATCAGCACCTCCTCCCCACTGCACCCCTTGACAAAGCTGTAGTCTGCAATGAGGTCATCCTTCAGCCTTCTCCAAGCTGAACAAGCCAGTGATCTCAGACACTCCTTGGAAGTCTTGCCCTTGAGGCCTTTCACCATCTTGGTTACCATTCTCTGGACCCATTTAATAGTTTGATGTCCTTCGCATATTGAGGCACCCAAAACTACATAGAGCGCTCAAGATGGGGCTGCACCTGTGCAGTGTAGAGTGCAACAGTCACCTCCCTCGACCAGCTAGCTATGCTCTGCTTGATACACCCTTGGGCATGCTTGGCCTTTTTGGCTGCTAGGGCACACTGTTGACTCATGTTCAATTTGTCATCAACCCAAACCCCCAGACCTCTTTCCAGAGGGCTGCTCTCCATCCTATCCACCTCCACTTTGTATGCACAATAAGAAGCAGCTCATCCCAGGTGAAGAATCTTGACACTTGCTCGTGTTAGATGTGATACAGTTAGTCCTTCCTTGCTTGTCAGTATGAGGTTCAACTGACATCTTCAGTCAGGAAGACGTCACTGATGCTCTGCAGAAACTCTTGGATTGCTTATGCCTACTGCTCTCCTCCAGCCTTACTTAAGGTACAAGTCAGATGCCATCCCTAACTCATCTCACGGTCAAATCCAAACACTACATATAATGTCAAGGTGCCACTTTAAAATGAAGTTAGCTACTCTGTCAAGTGATACAGTGGGAAATTTGAATACATCTGTTGCTCTCTTCCTTCTCCTTCCTGACAGGAACAGTGACTTTCTGCAACTGTTTCACAGGCGAGTCATTTAGCCTAAACTGGCTCCAGCTGACATTACATCCATGCTAACTCACAAGAAAGACAGCTCTCTTGAAATAACACAATAAAAAATAATCACTTGTCAATTAAACTTCCTAAATAATCATAGCTGTTAGGTGTTCATAAAATAATGAATCATTTTAACAACTGCAGCTAGTGAGACTCGTGCTTTATTATTGACATTATAAACTCGTTCAGGAATATTAACTTTCACTCACGTCCACATGACCGTATAGCAACAAAAACACAGAACCTTGAACATGTATCTAAAAACACTTGTAATCTTAACATAATCATCCTTACAACCTGTTCCTTAGTGCAACACTTTTTCTTGAGTCACCCACATTGTCATTCTCCTACAAAGCACTGTAATTAAATGTAACAGCAATTAAAACGCATACACAGCACAGAATTATATTTCAAGCAAACATCCAACTATCCTCAATTTATTTTCTACAAAACTCTATACAGTGTACAGAACACTTGTTCTCATAGGTTATTTCCTTATTCAAAAAGATTTAATCTGTCTTCAAAATTGTCAAATAACCATAAATACATTACAAATACACAACAGAGATTCCGCAATAATCCTAATATCACAAGGGTCAACTTTGAATTATTGATGGTAGTTGTCAAAATTCAAAGCATGCATTTATAGCTTCGTTCCTGCTCTTTTTTTCTTGCTGTTCCATATAACACCAGCTTTATAACTTTGCCCAGTCTTCCAAACCCCTGAGAATCTGTCATCCTCTGATTTAAGAAAAGGAAACAGAACTACAAGATCTATGACCTCTCTAGCACAATGCCAGCAAAGTGCTGGATTCCACAATAACAATTTTATTTCTTAAATAATCTAAATAGTAAAAATTAATGCTTCATCATGCTTCAGATACAGATGTTTCAATGTTAAACTGAGCATCACCACGTGGGAAAAAAATGTAATTAGTAAACTTTTAAACTAAATAAGGGCTTGCAGCACAGCAGCATTTCTCACTAATTTTGACAGCCCAAGTATACATATACATCACACTTTCACTAAGTTCCTGCTGTTTTTCTACCCAGAATTGTGCCAGATATTTACCTTTCTGTATTAAATGCAACATCTATACCACACTGTTTCCTATAAAATGCATTTTGTAAAAAGTAAGCATTTGATTTTGTTTATCTCCCATAGGCTGTTTGACAAACTAGTCCTGCCATCTGCTTTGTGCTGTATGTTGCTCAAAACATTGGCTACTTGTATTCCTCTCCTTTCCCTGAATAATGACAAACCTGAAGTAAACCAAATGAAGACAGAAGAACAACCTCCAATTCCAAATAGAGTCAAAAAGACCCCTTCTTAGCACTCCACATCAAAAACACTTCTTGTGCAAGTACACCATCTGCTGGCCAAAAATTAACTTCCTAAAAAAATATTCTAAGAAAAAACATTTCATCAGTGGCATCCATAACTTTCTCACCAACAGTGTGGTACCAGGGTTTTTTCCTTCTTTTCCTCTAAACCCCACTGGGCTGTACACTGTGACATGGACATCACATTAATTACTCAGTCTTTTCCCACTCCTTCCTCAATGTCTATTTGTTTTGCTAACATTTCTCCTTTGCTGTTTAGTTTTAAATAATACCCATTTAATCATAGCCATTAAGTTTTTATTTTTGTTCTACCTATTACTGTTTTCTTCCCCACTCCCCACAACCTTCAGTGCCTTCTTTGTCTCCTCTTCCTATGCACCCAGCATCTGAGTTACGAATGCTGAATTCTGCTCTTCTCACTTCACCCTTTGCTTTTTTGATGACCCTTCCTCAGCCTCCTAATCTAATGAGAGTGCAATTCCAAGAGAAAGACTCTGATGTTCTCTTCGACCGGTCAGCATTTCAAAATCAGATATTCTCTTTTTTTCGGAAATGTTGCTCATGCAACAGTAACCTTATGATACTAAAGACCAAAGAAAACACAATCAAAATCAAGCGTACATTTGTAAAAAGGTACACCAGAAGGCATTATCTGCCAACATTAAAGAACCAAAAAAAATATCAGAGAAGAAAAAGGGCAAGGTTCTTGAAAGAAACACCACTTTCCTGTGCCCCATGTTGGTCTCCACAAAGCAACAGCCACCTAGAATGTCTCTTCACCAAAACACCTCCAATCAGAATCTTCAATTATTTTCTAAATCATTTTTATACAGTCATTTGGACACACAATAGAAATTGGACTTGCTGCTTTCTCTAAACAATAGACCACTGGACATCTAAGGCTATTTTTCAAATATCACATAACCTAGTGCAAAAATTGAATTGCCTTAAGCCATCTTGGCTGACTGTATTTATCTTTGGACAGAGTCTTCAAGTAATTTGTCTTCTGTGAAGAAATATGAAACATTAGCAGAGCCTCAGACCATCTGCCCTGGGGAAATTCTACTTTTTTTTTTTTTTATTTTTTGAATGATTGGAGAAGGCAGTTACATAGAACATGAAATAACTCAAGAACTCCACACGTGGTAGATTCTTTTGGACAAAAGTTTACTTTGTATTTTTAAAATCCTCCCATCTTTTTTGAAATGCTAAAATGTCTTCTGTTAGTCTCATTACTTAAATAATCCTTTCAAAAATCTACTTCCTATAGCTACTTATATAGCCTAACTGATATCAACAGATACTCTGTAATTCTTTGGATAATGAGAGCTGTGTTAAGAGTCCCTTTTTATCTGTGGAGATCTTGGCAAGCAACCAGCAAAATTCATTTCCTTAGGAAGTTTCTGTTTCATCTATTTTAACTCAGAGGTACACAGCAGTTGTAAGCACATTTCCAGGAAACCGCAGGCATTCCAAGCATGCATAAAGCACAGCTATCCATTTTCCTCAGTGAAAGAGAGAGAAGTATTTCATCTTTTAATTTTAAAATAGAAGTTATTTAAAATATCACTACATTTGCACAGAGGCACACAGATTACACGCACACTGAAACTTTAATAAAAAAATAAATAAAGGAAAAAAGGAATCTCAAAGTTCTGGACAGTTCAAAGTGAAGAAAGGGAAGTGTCTTATGATCAGGAAAAGCAGCAATATCCTACTGTCTCAGGACAGAACTGTCTGACTTGCAGATGTAGAGTTAATTTCAGCCTTGCTTGGAGTCTTTAAAATGAGTAACACATAGATTTCAAACGAAAGACATATTCTCAGTCACAAAGCAAGAACACATCCTCTAAGTATAGTACCCTTTAAAAGAGGGCTGGAAGATATAAACTTCATAAAAAGCTATGCATACTTCATCATAAATGCTCCCATTGATATCTGCTCCATAAATTGGTGCCACAAAAGTCAAGTTCTTCCAGTATTTACGCTCCAGATCTTCATAGTCTACGCATCTTGGGGTGCAGTATCTGCAAAGAGATAGGCAAAGGTTCAGCAGTCTTTCAACAACAGCCTTCACAATGGACTATGCTTCTGATTCCGCAGACCAAATGCTAAGAGATCACTTTATTCCAAATTCACTGAAATAGAAGAATTATTAGTTGTCCTGAATTCTTAGTTTCATGATGCACCATAGCATGTAACCTCCTACCTGACAGCTATAGTAACTGAAGCCATACATACCCACACAACATTTTCTTCAGTCTCCAGCAGCTAAACAGCACATCTACTGACTGTCCTCAGGCTGCGGCCCTTCCTTTTGTATCTCTCCCATAAAAAAAAAAAAACACCACACATGGAAAAGCCACTTCATTGACAAGTATTTGTTATTTGCCTGTATCTTTCCTGCCTTGCTACCAGCTCTGCATAAGACACAGAGGTAGGTCCCGCATAAGCCTGTCTCAGAGCAACTCAAATGTACTAGCTTTGCAAAGCAGCAGCCCTGCTAGGCAAAACCAGTACTTTCTTCTCTTCCTCCTTCCCCAGAAAAACCATTTGAGAAAAGGCATAATGTTTCGCACAGTTGATACCAAAAATTCTACCATGCAGTGAAAAAGGAATTTTTCTTTTACTCCTGTAGTGCAGCACAGGGCACTCTACTTCTATGTGCATAAATATACTTGGGTATATACTTCTGGAATGTTACTCAAAGCTCATGTAAAATCTTGTGGGAACACAATACAAGCACACTAGTATAAAGATCACCCATCAATAGCTTTTGCCTCAGGATCCTTTGTCAGGCCCGTGTTCTCTACTATTTTGGTTTTCAGCAAAGAAAACTTACTCTCCCATCACTCCAACTCAGAAGTAAAGTTTCACATTAGCATTGCCAACTTACTACATTTGAACTACTGGAAAGAAAATCCAAACATATAAGAATTAAGTAAACCAGGTACATTTACATCATGTGATAACACAGTACAGAGCCAAGCAAGTTAGCAAAACGCATGTTAACCAAAGCATTCTCAGCAATGGAGTTGTTTTCATTATTTCTCATTATATGGCTCCAGAAATCAGCTTGTATTTCTGTTTGGCACTGGGTAATATAGATACACAAACTCAGTTATCATAAGTATCTTGATTAGGGGATGCAGGTATGCTCATTAGTGAATTGTGAATGCCTTAACAAATAAAAGATGCAATGCATTAGACTGAGCACACACAATCCTTTTAAAAGCAACTATGATTTCATTTAGATGTTCATGGCCCTTCTCTCTTTCCCAGAGGAAATGGGTAACATCACAATACTCAAGAAAAGAGTCTATAACAGAGAAGTCTTCTTCATTAAGGAAGAAAATTATTTTTATGGGAGAATAGGGGCTCTCAGCTACTTAATAGTTTAAGAAATATAGACTGTATTGAGTGTCATAGGAGGTTACATGACACCTTTTTCAAGAGCAGTGATGAATATTTAGAAAGACCTACAGCTAGTAATAGACAGGGAGCCCTCCCAACTGTTCTTTACTTATGAAATGAAGTTGTAAACTGACTTCAGTAAAAACATGAAAACTGAAATCAGAAACACTTCCAAAATACCTTCCATGAGATAAAGAATGTAACAAACTTAACTAACATCATGATATGTATTAAAACCTCCAGAGTATTTTTGCATTATCAAGCTATTTCAAGAAATTAAGTGTTTCTCATTTTATCATGGGTTAACCAAAAGTAACCTTTGAACATACATGAATAGGTATCACAGAAAATGACATCAGATACCATGCAGGTTTTATAATTTATTCTCCCCTGTAACATTTACTAACAAATAATTTTAAGAATTACAACACATGTTCCCATTCCCACTTATCAGAAGAAGAAAACTGTGTGATCTCAATTTTTCACAAGTAATATAGGGGCAGAAACATACCGATCCTTTTTATTGAAAAAAGGATATTAGTTTTGTGTTTTTACAAAGGTATGGATATTATGGAACATTTTCTGAGGAGCCTCTTTAAAAGCTTTCCATGTCCTATTTTTTCCTGATCTTGATAACAGCTTCTCTTCTTACCTCTTAATTTCTTAAATTAACTTCTTAGAGAAACTTTCCTTCAAACTAGGGCAGCGTTACCTTCCTTCGTTATATTCAAATATCTTTTCTCTCTAGGATCATTTGACTCACCTTCCAGACTTCTTTTTATGGGGCGAAAAGGAACGGGGAATAATTCCTTCTATTACCTCCCTCTTCTTGGAATGCCCACCAATTTGAAACTTTTAAGTATAGTGCCTAGCCCTTCATAGACTTTTTTCCCCTCCCTTAATATCCATCTGGCCATAATCAGAATACGGACATTCATTACATGTAGGTGAGTTTCCTAGATCAACGCAAAAACTTCTGGGCAAGTTAAAAAAGATGTTGGGTTCTTTTTCAGAATTAGATGGTGATAGGCCATTCCAGTATCTAGGCCAAAAAAAGGGAATTAAATACTAAATGTTAATAAGCGTACTTAAAATAAAGCTCAGCTATAATACTGTATCATCTTCATTATTTTCAACCTAAGCATTTGTTAGAATGGAAAGAAAAAAAATGTAGACAGAAAGCACGATGTCTCAAGTTTTTCAGATGCTTTCTTGCTGCCGTGGTACCAGATACTTTCAACAACAGAAACACAAAGAAGATTCATATCATGGTACCCTTCCACAACTTAGGAGACAGGAAAAACTCTGCTGAGTAAGTGAAAAAAACACCAGCTGCCTAGCACAATTCAAAGAAACCACAGTATAGGAACAAATAAATATTTGCCTTTCTAAACAAGACCTCCCATATACATACTTGTCACTGTTAGCCAGCTGCTTGAACTCCTTCACTGTCATTGGCTTTTTCTGAATGTTGTACTGTGTGAAGAGCCCCGACTGGCCAGTGACCATCTGCTGAATTGGAGCAGGAATCACCAAATCTTCAATATCATCATAATGTTTTCTTGGCTTCCACTCCTTCGGTGGGATAACCTTTACATTCAGAAAGAAAAAGCAGGACAACAACAGCTGCAATACCAATTCAAAATAATTCTGGAAAAATCAAAAGGACCAGTCAAATATGCCCCACATGATCAAACGAACGCTTGCTTACCAGCGGTTTCACAATAACTAACTGACTATGTAAGTGCTCCCAGATAACACAGAAACCCATTCAAAATGTGTGTCATATTACCTCAATTCACAAGCGGCAACTCACTAATCCACAGCAATTCAGTCATGTGCAATTGTGCAAACGTAACATATAATAACAGAACAGACAAATATTTTATAATCAGAAAGCCCTGTACCGCACATACGCTTCATACTCCAGGATATAAAACTGTGATCCTCAACTAAAAAAAAAATTCACATGATAGTCCCGTGTCCAAATGTTATTTGGTGTAAATAGAACAAATAACTGTTTCTTACTGAAAAATGAAAAAAAATAGTTATTCTAGAGAGCTTTATATTTTCTAGTCTAAATTACTCCCCATAACACTGCAGGGTACAACTCTATCACACTGAGAGTTTGCACTAATTTAGATATACTAGTTTTCATATTAACATGATTTAAACCTCATAATTAAAGCTATGTGCAGATTAGCCAATTGTAAAGTTAATACTTTTATTTCAAATACTACAAAACTGTGAAAAGTCTATGAAAACTCTTCAGCAGATTCTAAAGTGTTAGCAATAAAATCATTAGGAATTTCAAAGCAGCCTGTAGTCATACCAGTACTCTTTAAACAGGCTGCATAATTCTGAAGATTCCTTGCATATATTTATCTGAATACAGAAAATTTGAAATTGAAACAGTTTTAAAACATAGCAAAAGACATTTTTAACATGTATTTTTGGTTTGGTTTTAGACTTTTACTTGCCCAAAAGCTTAATGATATGTTCTTCAATGCACTCATATTCTTTCTTTCCTGTAGTGTTCAAATCAAATTTTCACAAGCATTGGCTAGGAAACTTTTAAAGTAGCATAAAACAAATCAGGATGGCTTTCATAAGCGTGCAACTACCACATATGAATTACATTATTTGAATAATTAATTGACATCTTAGCAGTAGCCTTTACACTAGGCTAGCTAGGCTGCTCTTCTAACAATCATTTCAGTATTCCACACAATATTGTCCATTACAGATGTTGCTATTACATCAGAGAAAATTAAAAATTATAAAAACTAAGACAGAGAGATTCTGAGATCATCTGCTATCTTTGGAAAACAATCACAAATGGGCAAATTGTAATGCTAATGTACTCAAACAGTCCATCCCTCAAAGAAATCTGATTAAGACCATTCATGGTAGCAAGCAGACACCAAAACAAAAACATCAAGCTGAAGTTACCAGATAGTAACAACTTCCATACCTAGTATTTTTATTTTAAACATAAGCAGGCATTTTTATCCCCCCCCTCTTTTTTTTTTTTTTCACACAGATGCAACTCCCTCTTTTCCTTTTTGACTTCTCAGCTTCCATGGGACTTCAGTTGTACAGGGACTACTTAGCAAGTTTCAGTGTTGTTTGCTTTTAGAGAAAATCATCATGTGATTCCTACTTATTTGTTTCACATAAATCTTAAATTATATGCAATCAACAAAATACAAAATGTTGGCTTGGAAGGAGAGAAGTCATGCATTCAGAATATATGCACAGAAATCAAATATGTGCACAGAGATTTCCATTTTCATGATTATTAAGCATGACGTTGTAGGATTGGCTCAAATATATGAATACTGAAAAGCAAAATTTGCATTATGTTATTCAATTCAAGGTCAGTGTGTTTTAAGCAATAAAAATATTTTTGTGAACACAGGTTCAAAATATTCCCATCCAGCTAACTAGAGCATGTTTATTACTGTTGTAATTAGAGTACTGGTTAGAGAATTCTGTGGGGACTAATATGCTAAGCATCATTTTAAAATAAAATAAAAAGAGTCCCTGCCCCAAAGAATTTCCATTTTCTAACAAAGGTCAGGGCAAGGACTGGAGATGTTAAAATATCACGTCCAAAGCGACACACAGATAGTCAGTATCAGAGTTGGAAATAATGACTGGGTCTCTGCGTTACCACCTCTGACTTTTCCACTGAAGCCTCTTCATGTTCCCTTTAGAAAAAATAACCTCTTCAGAGTCAAGCACATTAGCTTTATTCCATGGAAGCAACCTAGATCGAATTCATCAGCCAAGCTCTTCAAAGCTCAAACACAAAAAGTCTTTCCTTGCATTTTTCCTTTCTCATGTACACATCTATATAGATAGATATATCTGAAACATCCTAAGCATAGTAACACTGTCTAATGTTATTTAGCATGATATGTACTCCGTTTTAGATAGGGACATCTTAGTTATAGCACTCAGTCTCCTCCACGCAGGCTGCAAATTAGTACAACTGAGTTTATTTCACAGTGCTATCAATGCATAAATTTCTGTTACATCTGCTTTCATATACAGGTAATCTCCTGCTCTACATTTGATTCTGAATGGCACTGGCTACTAGTTTTCTGAAGCTACTTCTGCCCCAACTCGTCTGAAAACTCTTTTTCTTGTACTTGCCAACATCTATTTTCAGTATCATGTTCCAAAATTACTTTTCTACTTGCCAATGTGACTGCAAATTAATTTAATTACTTCACTCTATATAAATGCAGTTGGGTCTCCAAAACAATTCTTATTCAAGTAAAGAGCAACTAATCTATCAGTGTGCCTTGTTTTTCATTTGTTCTATTTGTTTGATTCCTTGTTTTCTTTTTTAAGTATAGGATCCTCTATAACAGTAAAGACTAAAATACATTATCTACACCTAAAGCTTATTCCAGACTTTCAAAAGCCTAATGGAAATTTTTTAGCCAATTTGCTCCAGGGATGCCACAGTATATTACTGCCTCTGGAAACGGTTTAATGTTGTTTGTCTAGTACCTTAATCATTTGTTTCAGGCATAGTATCAGGAACTTCTTTAAAAAAAAAAAACTTGTTACTCCCTGCACTTCCCCACTCCTCTCCTTCCTATAATATGTGCAAGCCTTATAGTCATTTCGTCCCCATTTACCTACACATATTCTTCCACACAGCTAAGAGGTCTTCTCCCCTTACACTTTCACATTTAACCTAAAGTGTTGGGTACGCCTACTCTGCTTATGACGTCTGTTTAGACGTTAACTGTCTGTTACTGTTTCTGCATATGCATACAGCTCCTCTAGTAGTCCTTATTCTCTTTGCATTCATACTTGAGTCTGTACATCCTAGACTTAACACAGATTAGGTCCTCTGCAAGTTCATTTTACATTACTACCAAAATAGGAAAAAATATTTTATTCTTGTCATTTTAAATCCTATTTCCAAAACTCAGAAAATGTTCCTTAAATTTCTGTAGTATGATTGCAGTATGCTAAGCAGACTTGTTAAGATCTATTTTAAAAATATTTGGTTTATTTTTTAAACATAATTTTTTGAGATATATCAGAAAATAGTGAAAATCAGAATATAAGAAGTCCCAAGACAACTGAGTAATATGTAGCAACTGAGAGGCTGAAACCAGCTAGAGATGCTTTAATCGCTATTCTGGTATGAACCAAAAGGGGAAGCAGACCTACACGGTATGGTTAGAAGAGCCCTTCCTCAGTCACAGCACAACTGGAATACGACTAATGTAATTAAAGATTTTTAAAAGGTTTTATTATTCTTTAGAATCACAGAATTGTAGAATAGTTTGGGCTGGAAGGGACCTTATAGATCACCTAGGTCCAACCCCACTGCCATGGGCAGGGACACCTTCCACTAGACCAGGTTGCTCAGAGCCCCATCCAACCT
>Ga0181612_142625_pt1 | contig 11232 bp, 8 predicted proteins | sample HoacroProtozoa21_FD_119630 | JGI IMG/M metagenome (GOLD analysis project Ga0181612, IMG submission 119630) | Hoatzin crop microbial communities from Cojedes, Venezuel. Combined Assembly of Gp0051906, Gp0051904, Gp0051908 | reverse complement strand
TTGAACGTCGCCACGCTCCCGAACCCGCTTTCCCGCGCGATTTCCTGGATGGATTTCCGCGTGTTGGTCAGCAGATCGATCGCCACCTGCAGCCTTTTCTGACACAGAAAATCCTTGAAAGAACTCCCCGTCTGCTGCCGGAAATACCGGCTGAAATAATACCGGCTGAATCCCGCGAAGGACGCGACCTGGTCCAGCGTGACTTCCTCCTGATAGTGGTTGTTGATATAGGTCATCACGCCGGTAATGACCTCGGTTTCCATCGCGCGCGGATTGGCTTGTTTCTTCGGCACCGCCGCCGTCAGGTAATACTTGCCGATCAGGGAATACATTTTCAGAATCCCGCTGTAACACGCGGTGTTCCACAGCGTATCATTCTCCTGGTAAATGTTCACGATGTCCAGCAGAATATTCCGGATTTCCTCGCACCCCGGCGAATCCTTTTTCAGATAGAACACGCGGTTCAGCGCCTTGCTCATCCTCTGCGCGTCCCGCATGGCCAGGATCGGTTCCGGCTCGTAAAGGAACAGCTGCCGGCTGCTCCCCGCTTCCATCCACAAACTGTGCTCCATGCCCGGCGGAACGATCAAGATCTCGCCCTTTTCGACGTCATACTGCGTCCCCTCGACCAGATAACTCACCGTTCCCCGCAGCGGCACAATGATTTCCACCGCGGAATGAAAGTGATTCTCGTATTTCCACGGAATGTCGGAAAACCATACCCGGAAGGTGGAGTCCTCTGGATAAGTCACATATTCTCTTTTTTCCGCCAGCAGCCGGAATCCGTCCTCCAGCACGCCGTCATGGTTCACTTCCCGGATAATCCGCTCCATGGTTTTCTCCTTTCGTTTTTATCCCTTCACGCTGCCCAGCGCCATGCCGGTCACGAAGTATTTCTGCAGGAAGGGGTACACCACCAGAATCGGCAGCGCGGACACGACCGTAATCGCGCTGCGGATGGTAATCGGCGCGACCTTCGTTGCCTGCGCCAGGGCGTCCGCGGTCGAGTTCGCGGCGTTGGAGCTGTTCTGTGTCGTCGCCAGCTTCATCTTCAGCAGATACTGCAGCGTGTACAGGTTCTTCTTGGACCCATTATACAGATAGGTGTCAAACCAGCTGTTCCAGCTGCCCACCGCCACAAACAGCGCCACCGTCGCCATCACCGGCAGACACAGCGGCAGAATGATCCGGAAGAAAATCCGCAGATCCCCCGCCCCGTCGATCCTTGCCGACTCGACCAGTGCCTCCGGCAAACCCAGAATATAGGTCCGGATCACGATCATGTTGAAGCAGGAAAACATCGTGGGGATAATGTACACCCAATAAGTTTTACTCAGCCCCAGTGTCCGGGAAATCAGCAGATAGTTCGGAATCAGCCCTGCGTTGAAGTACATCGTCAGCACCATCACCGTGGTGATGAATTTCCGCAGCACATATTCCTTCCGGCTCAGCGCGTACGCCAGCATGGACGTAAAAAACAGGTTCGTGAATGTCGTGATCACCGTCTTGGACAGCGTGATCCAGAACGCCTGATACACCGCGCTGTCGCTCAGCAGTTCCTGATAGGAATCCGTGCTGAACACCCGCGGCCACAGCCCGATACCGCCCCGTACCGCGTCCATGCCGTCGTCAAAGGAATATGCCACGGTGTTGAGCACGGGGTACAGCGTCACAAACATAATCAGGCACAGCACAATCGTATTCACCGCCGGAAACACGACATCATGCTTTCTGTGCTTTCTTGTCCGCCTTGTAATATTCGCCGTCGTCATCTTTTCTCCCTCCCCGTCAGAACAAAGTATCTTCGTCCAGGAGTCCGGCGATCCGGTTCGCTCCGAACAGGAGGATAATGCCGACAATGCTCTTGAACATGCCCGCCGCCGTGCCGTAGGCATAATGCGGCTTGCTGGACCCGAAGGAGTAGATCATGGCGAACACGTCAATCGTGTCCGAATATTTCATTACCATGCCGTTGCGCATCAGGTACTGAATTTCAAACCCGGCCTCCATCAGATGCCCGATGTTCATAATCAGCAGCACCATGAACGTGGACTTGATACCCGGCAGCGTCACATTCAGAATCCGCTTCCATCGTCCCGCGCCGTCAATCGCCGCCGCTTCATACAGGCTCGGGTCAATGGATGTCATCGCGGAGATATAGATGATGGTGTTCCATCCGACTTCCTTCCACACATTGATCACGCCGACCAGCCACCAGAAATATTCCCCGGTGCCCAGAAAAAACACCGGTTCCTTTACAATTCCAAGTTTCAGCAGCAGCTGGTTCACCGCCCCGCCGCTGGAAAAGATGTTCTGTGCCATACCGACCACGATGACCATGCTCAGAAAGTGCGGCAGATATGTCACCGTCTGCACCGTGCGCTTGAATGTCCGGTTCCGCACTTCGTTCAGCAGTACCGCCAGCACCACCGCGCTCACCGTGCCCATCACCAGATTGATCACGCTCATCGCCAGCGTGTTCCGGATGGACAGCAAAAAGTCCTGCCGTCCGAACAGGAATTTGAAATTATCCAGCCCGACCCATTTCGACCCGGCCAGACCCTTCTTCGGCTGATAGTCCTGGAACGCGGTCAGCCAGCCCCACAGGGGCGCGTAATTGAACAGCAGCACATACAGAAGCATTGGCACCGACATAATCATCAGCTGCCACTGGCTTCCCAGCCGGCTCCACCAGCTTCTCTTCGCCGGCGCGATGGAGGCAGTCTCCGCTTTTGCGCGTTGCACGGTCATCCCTTCTTTCTACTGATATGACAAGCAGGGGGAGGGAAATCTCCCTCCCCCTGATCACAGGGGTTCTCAGTTCGTCGCCTGCTCCACGAGCTTCAACACTTCTTCCTGCATAAACTCGGAGTAAACCGTCGCGCTGGGGGTGATCTCGGTCACGAACGCATCCCACTTGGCGTCGAATTCGCTCTCATCGCACATGATGATTTCCGGCAGCATCCGGTCCTGAATGTTCAGGAAATCGTTGTAGTCGATGTCGATCGGAGACTTGTCAATCTGCCACGCTTCGCCGTAGGGCGCCAGCTCGATCGGCGCGTTGAAGAACTGCGCGGGAGTCTTCTTGCCGCAGGCTTCGAGGAAGCTCTTGTCATATTCGTTCATCTGGTCAAAGTAGATTTCCGGCTGATCGCTCGGAGACCAGGCGTTGCCGTTGTCCATGGTGCCCTGCTTCTTGGGCGCCGCGTCCCAGATCGCTTCCGCCTTGTTGGCGCGCTTCCACTGGGCGTCGGACTGGTTCTTGTACTGTTCCGCCGTCATCAGATAGCGGCCTTCTTCGTTCACGCTGTAATCCACATCCTGCTCGCCCCACTGCAGAATGGTCTGCCACTCGTCGCTCAGCAGGGTGTCCAGCAGCTGCACCAACCGCTCCGGATACTCGCACGTGGTGGAGATGCCGAACCCGCGGTCTTTGTTCATCACACGGCCGTTCAGATAATGCTCCTCGATTTCCTTGCCGTCCACATATTCCGCGTCATACACCAGCGGCAGGGCCAGATAGGTATTCTCATACATCTCCGCCACGGTCAGCGCCTGCGTCGCCGTGCCGAAGTCCCAGGTCTGGTCGAACATGCCCAGCACGGTGCCGTTGGACAGCGCCGCGATGTACTGGTCATAGTTCATCGTGAAAGTGTCGCGGTTGATCAGGCCCTTATGGAACTCTTCGTTCAGCTTCTTATAATAGGGCTTGGCATAGGGCTTGTCGATGAAGGTTTCGGTATGATACTCGTCGGTCGTCACGTCCACGATCACTTCGCCGTCGTTCGGCCGGCCCATCAGGTGCTGCACGGGGTTGATCAGGCAGAAATGCCGCCAGCCTTCGCACAGAATCGCGAATCCGGTATAGGGGGTGCCGTCCGCGGTGGTGGGATTCGCTTCGATGAACCGTTCAATCAGGTCAAAGTACTCGTTCAGCGTGGTCGGAATCTTATAATTATCCCACGCGATGACCTGCTTCTGAATGAAGAAAGCAGGGCCGTTGCAATAGTTCTGGATGTCATCGTTGTACACGATGCCGTAGTTCGGGATAATGAACAGCTCGCCGTTCTCGTTCACCAGCTGGGTCAGACGGCCTTCCAGATGCTTGTACAGGTTCGGGGTCTTCTCTTCGCTGATGTAAGGCATCAGATCGATCAACACGCCCGCGTTCTCCAGCGTCTCAGCACTGTTGCTGCCGTCGAACAGATCCGGATACACATCGTCCGCCAGTTTCAGACCCAGCGTCTCATCCAAATCACCGGCCAGGAATTCGAACTCAAACTGGATGCCCAGTTCGTCCTTGATCTTCTGGTAAATCCGGTTGTCATCGGTCGGCTGGTCACCGGCCTGTCCGCGGAACACCGTCACAGTGATCAGCTCGGGCGTTTCGTCCGCCATCGCGGCAGAGGCCAGTGTGAGCAGCATGGCCAAAGCCAAAATCAGGGATAACAGTTTCTTCATGGATATACCCTCCTTTATTCAGTTGACACTTTTCCCGTGCCTCCTGCGGATATTATCCATGTTTTTCCCGCCGCTGACAATGCTTTTTCCGGTCATTTTCTCTTATTCATTGCGTCTTTATCGCTCATTTTTTGCGAACGACATTTTGTAAGTATTTTCATCGATTTTCACGGATTTTATGCCAGATGGTCAATTTTTGACCGGATCAATATCATTTTTTGTCGTTTTGACTTTTGTGATTTGCTTCGCAATTGCAATTTTTAAGAAGCATTCTCAATTCTTGCCCTCAAATTTAATCAAAGAAAACCTCCGGGGCGTCATCCCCGGAGGAAGTAGTCTTCTGTCTCTTTCATGTCCCGCCCGATCTGCTGCGTCAGGGCTTCCACGCTGTCAAATTTACGCTCCCCGCGCAGAAATTTTTCCAGCCGGATTTCCATTTGCTTTCCGTAGAAATCCGCCTCCGCGTCGAGGATATGCGCTTCCACCGTCACGTCTCCGGACGGCAGAGTCGGCTGAAGTCCGATGTTCACCACGGCGTTCCATATATTCCCGCCGCACATGGCCCGGCAGGCGTACACGCCGTATTCGGGCATCTGTTTCCCCTCTCCGGCGCGAATGTTCGCCGTAGGATATCCGATGCGTGTGCCCTCATGCTTGCCGTTCACCACCGTTCCGGAAATCCGGTACGCGTACCCGAGCATATCGTTCGCGCCGTCCAAATCGCCTTCTGCCAGCTTTTTGCGGATGGCGCTGGAGGAAATAATCTCCCCCGCCTCCGTTTTTACCGGCGGTACGATGATCACCTCATACCCGTGCTGTTTTCCGTCCGCTTTCAAGGTTTCCGCCGTACCTGTTCCGCCGCGCCCGAAGGTGTAATTCCACCCGGCCACGATTGCCCGGACGCGCGTCTTTTCCCGCAGCATTTTCAGAAAGTCCTCCGGCTCGGTGTCCGCCATTTCCCGGTTAAACGGAATCAGACAAATCGTATCCGCCCCGATCTCCTTCAGCCTGGCCGCCTGCTCCTCCGCGGTGGTCAGAATCGCCGGCGTACTTTCCGGCCGAATCACGCTCAGCGGGTGCCGGTCAAACGCGCATACCGTAAGCTTCGCCCCGTGCGTCCTCCCCCATTCCAGACCTCTCCGGATCAGCTCCGCATGTCCCCGGTGTACGCCGTCAAATGTCCCCAGCGCGATCACCGTGTCTTTCATTTCACTCATATTTTTCATATTCCTCCGGCGGCATCTGTGCCCGCCAGACCATGTTTTCGCCTTCCCGCATGGCAATGCCCCAGAATTCATCCCCGAGATAAATCCGGCTCACTCCGTCTTCCTCCGGAATGTCACCGCTCAGCCTCGCCGCCGCCAGTTTTGCCCCGGCGGCCACCGCCTTCCGCAATTCCTCCGGTACCTGCGTCCGCATCATGGCGCCCAAGGGCGCGTCCATCGGAATCAGCTGGTCCCCCAGCGTCCCCGCCGCGGCCAGCTCCCTCGCCGTGTCCAGATCCATTGCCTCACTGATCACGAAATATCCGCTCCGGATCCGTGTCAGCGACCGCATATGCGCCGGGCATCCGCACAGCTTCCCGAGATCATCGCACACGGAGCGGATGTATGTACCCTTCCCGCACCTGACGCGCATGCGCACGCCGTGCTCCGCCTCCTCCCCGATCACGTCAATCCCGTCAATCCGCACCGTCCGCTCCGGCACGTCCACCGTCTCGCCCTTCCGGGCCCGGACATACAGCGGTTTACCGCCGACCTTGATCGCGCTGTACATGCTCGGTTTCTGAATAATGTCCCCGGTCAGTTTCTCCGTTTCTTCCCGCACCCGGTCAATGGACGGATAGTTTTCTCCGCGCTCCGTCACTTCCCCGGTCGCGTCCTGCGTGTCCGTGGCAAACCCGAAAGCGCATACCGTCTCGTATTCCTTGCGCTTGTCCACCAGATAATCAAACAGCCGCGTGGCTCTGCCCACCATGATGGGCAGCACTCCCGCGGCTTCAGGGTCCAGCGTGCCGGCATGCCCGACCCGCTTTTCACCCGTCAGGCGCTTCATCACGCCAACCACCGCGGCACTCGACATCCCGGCGGGCTTATTGATATTGAAAAATCCGTTCATGCTTTCTTACAGTTCCTCCAGCCGGCGGGACATTTCCTCCACGACCCGGCGGGTCGCGTCCTGCAGTTCACCCTCCATGCTGATGCCGGCCGCCTGCGCGTGACCGCCGCCGCCCAGCCGGGCCGCCACATCATCCACCGTCAGGGGCGCGCGGGCGCGCAGGCTGAATTTCAGCGTGCCGTCATCCGCTTCCCGGCCCAACACAGCCATCTTCGTCCCGATGGTTTCCAGACCGAAGTTGACCACGGTATCCGCGTGCTCCTGCCGCGCCCGGCAGTCCGCGAAATCCTTTCTCGTCAGCGTCATCACAGCAATCTGCCCCTTCGCGTCAAAGCGCAGGCTTTCAATCGCCCGGCCGATCAGCTTCAGCTGTGCCGCGCTGCGTTCCCGGAACAGCTTCATGTTCAGCTCCGCCAGCGGCAGCCCCGCTTCCAGCAGGTCGCACATTCCCCGGAAGGCTTCCTCATTCGTGCAGTCAAAGGAGAAATTCCCGGTATCCGTGCTGATGCCGGTATACAGGCACATCGCGATCTCCCGCGTCAGGGGAGCATCCATTTTCTTCATCTGCTCCAGCACCATGCAACAGGTCGCAGCCGCGTTTTCGTCCACGCTGTTCACCTCGGTGAACCCGGGGTTCGTCCCGTGATGGTCGATCTGCGCGCTGTGAGCACATTTCTCCATCAGATCAGCGCAGCTCCCCAGCCTTTTCGGATCACTCACGTCAAGGCTCAGGAACAGGTCATACTCCCGCTCGCACTTGTCCGGTGTGCGGATAGTATCCGCCCCGGGCAGAAATTTCAGGTAATCCGGCACCTTGTCCTGGAAGAAAACATCCGCTTCCTTCCCCATGCCCGTCAGAATCAGCCGCGCCGCCAGGGTACTGCCGATGGCATCCCCGTCCGGGTTCACATGTCCGCACACGCAGACGCTTTTTGCCTCCCGGATCGCAGCCGCGATTCCCGCAGGATCTCTCATCTTGTCCTCCCGATTCTGTCCGTCACGCCTCTTCCTCGGGCGTGTCCTCAATCCCTGTCTCCTTCAGTACCTGCGCGATATGCACTCCGTACTGAATATTGTGATCGCTCACAAAGATCATTTCCGGAGCCTGACGGATAATCATCCGCTTGCTCAATGCCCTGCGGATGTACCCCTTCGCGTTTTTCAGCGCCGCCATCAGCGGCTCGCGCTTATCATCCTCCAGCACGCTCACATAAATCTTCGCGAACTTCAGATCCCCGGTGACCTCCGCCCGGGTCAGGCTCCATGTTCCGTCCACCCGGGGATCGTTCAGTTCCTCCCGGATAATGGCGTCCACCTCCCGGCGAACCTCCTCATTGATCCGGTCAATCCGTTGATATTCCCTCATTTAGCGCGGAATCTCCTCCATGATGTAGCACTCGACCACATCGCCCTCTTTGATGTCGTTGTGGCCTTCCAGGCTCATGCCGCACTCATATCCGGCGGCCATTTCCTTCACGTCGTCCTTCAGGTGGCGCAGGCTGCTCAGCTTGCCTTCATGCACCACCACATTGTCACGCAGCAGACGCACGAGCGCGTTCCGCTGCACCTTGCCGTCCGTCACATAGCAGCCGGCAATAATGCCCGCGCCGGTGATCTTGAACACATTGCGCACCTCGGCATGGCCCAGCAGCACCTCGCGATACTCGGGCTCGAGCATGCCCTTCATGGCCAGCTCCATGTCCTCGATCGCCTTGTAAATCACGGTGTACAGGCGCACATCGACCTTCTGCTTTTCCGCCGCTTCCCGCGCGGACGCGTCCGGTCGGATGTTAAAGCCGATGATAATCGCGTTGAACGCCGCCGCCAGATTCACATCGTCCTTGGTGATGGCGCCCGCCGCGCTGTGCAGCACGCGAATCTTGACATCGTCGCTGGAAAGCTTTTCCATGGCCTGCTTGACCGCTTCCACGGAGCCCTGCACGTCCGCCTTGATAATCAGGTTCAGCGTCGTCACCTTGCCGGCCTCGATCGCGGAGAACAGATTCTCCATGTTGACCTTGGCCATGGTCGCCTCGCGGCTGGCGCGGAGCTTCTCTCTCCGTTCATCCGCAACCTGGCGGCTCAGATGATCGTCGCCCACGGCGATCATTTCATCGCCCGCGCTCGGCACATCGTCAAATCCCATGATTTCCACGGGCGTTCCGGGGCCGGCGCTCTGCACGCGCTCGCCGCGGTCATTGATCAGCGCGCGAACCTTGCCGCTCGCCATGCCCGCGATAATGGAATCGCCCACCCGCAGTGTACCGTTCTGCACCAGCACGGTCGCCAGCGGTCCGCGGTTCTTGTCCAGCTTCGCCTCGATAATCACGCCGCGGCCCAGCCGGTCGGGGTTCGCCCGCAGCTGCAGCATATCCGCCTGCAGCAGAATCATCTCCAGCAGCTCGTCCACGCCCTCGCCGGTCTTCGCCGACACCGGCACGCAGATTGTCTCGCCGCCCCAGTCTTCGCACACCAACCCGTACTGGGTCAGGTCCTGCTTCACACGCTCGGGGTTCGCCTCGGGCTTGTCCATCTTGTTGATCGCCACGATGACCGGCACTTCCGCCGCCTTGGCGTGATTGATGCTTTCCACGGTCTGGGGCATCACGGAGTCATCCGCCGCCACCACCAGCACCGCAATATCCGTCGCCTGGGCGCCTCTGGCGCGCATGGCGGTAAACGCTTCGTGCCCGGGAGTATCCAGGAAGGTAATCTGCCGGTCCCCATCCACCGTCACGGTGTACGCGCCGATATGCTGGGTAATGCCGCCGGCTTCGCCCGCGGTCACGCGGCTCCGGCGGATATAGTCCAGCAAGGAGGTCTTGCCATGGTCGACGTGGCCCATGATGGTCACCACCGGAGGCCGCGGCACGAGCTTCTCCTCGTCGTCCGTGAAGTCCTCGGCCACCAGCGCCGCTTCCGCGGTCTGCTCCTGCTTGCGCTCCAGGGTAATATCGAAGTCTGAGCACACCAGCTGTGCCGTGTCAAAGTCAATCTCGCTGTTGATGGTGGCCATGTTGCCCAGCATGAACAGCTTCTTGATGATCTCGCCCGCGGGCTTGCCGATCTTCTCGGTCAGGTCACGCACGGTAATCGTGTCACCCGCCATGTACGCGGTTTCGATCTTGATCGGCGCCATCATCTGCTGCGCGCTCGGCTTCTTCGCGCGGGCCCGCTTGCCGCCGCGGATCGGTTCATCATCGTATCCGTTGAAGCGGCTGTTCTGCTTGCTCTGCTGCTTCTTGTTCCGGGTGACGCGTTCCGGATCATGCTGCCGCTCGTAGTTCTTCTTGTTCGGGTCGTAATTGCTCACGCGCTCCTTTTCCATGGTGGGCATGAGCTCCGGCGTACGGCTTCTCGCGGCACTGCCGCCGCGGTTTCCGCCGGTCTGGCCGCGTCCGCCGGCCGCGTTCCCCGCGTTCCGTCCGTACTGGCCGCCCTGCTGACCGTTCGCCGGACGTCCGTACTGTCCGCCCTGCTGGGGATTCGCCGGCCGTCCGTAAGGGCCGCTCCGCTGTCCCTGCTGGCCCTGCGGATTCACCGGACGCCCGTACGGGCCACTCCGCTGTCCCTGCTGACCCTGCTGACCCTGCGGATTCACCGGACGCCCGTACGGGCCGGTTCGCTGGGTCTGCTGTCCCTGCTGGGGCGCGCGAATCACGTTCGGCGCGAGGCCCACGGGCTTGGCGGGCTGCTTCGGCTGATCACCCGGGCGGCTCATGATCTGCCCGATCGCGGGGCGAGCGGGCTTCTCCTGCTTCCGGGGCTCCGCGGTCTTCGGCTTTTCGGCCTTCGGAACCTCCGCGGTCTTCTGAGCCGTTTCCGTCTTTTCGGCCTTTTCGGCCTTTTCAGACTTTTCAGCTTTCTCCGCTTTTTCGACCTTTTCGGTCTTCACGGGCTTCTCGGTTTTCTCGGCCGCCTTTTCGGCCGGCTTTTCGGCCTTCGGGGGCTCGGCCGCCTTTTCCTCGGTCTTCACTTCCGCGGCGGGCACTTCCTGCTTAACGGTTTCCTCCCGGGCGGCTTTCTCCCGGTCCTCCCGCATAGCAGCTTCCATCTGGGCTTTTTCTTCATCGTCCAGCATGGTATACGCCCTCGAATGGGTAGACTGAACCCGCATCTGTTCTTCCCGCTTCCGCTGGGCCGCCTCTTCCTCCTTGCGCTGGCGGATTGCGGCGTTCATGCTCTTCAGCGAGTCAAGCAGCGCGTCCGCTTGTTTCCGGCCGCGAGTCGCCTTCGCCAGAATTTCCGCGGATTCCCCGGCCAACTCCCGGGTAGTGTCCATCAAGTTTCCCTTTGCCATTCGCCTTTTGTCCCCCCTGCCGAATCCGGCATTGAAATCATTTTGGTATCTTTCCGCCGGTCTCCCGGCGCGAAATTCATTCTTTTGCGGTTTCCCGCAGGCATTCCGCCATTTGTTCCGCGAGCGCACCCGGTCGGACGCCCATCGCTGCCCCCGGTTTTCCGGTCGCCTCCGCGATCAGTCCCGGCCGGCTCACTGCCGCCGGGATCCCTTCCCGGGCGCAGAGCCCTTCGTACCTTTCCCTCGAGGCGGCGGAAATCCCGCCGTCCAATATCAGGACGGCGCAGTTTCCCGCGCGGATGGCCTTCTCAATCTTGTCCGCCCCGAACAGTCCCTGTCCGGCGCGCGTGCTC
>Ga0181612_137686_pt1 | contig 11232 bp, 4 predicted proteins | sample HoacroProtozoa21_FD_119630 | JGI IMG/M metagenome (GOLD analysis project Ga0181612, IMG submission 119630) | Hoatzin crop microbial communities from Cojedes, Venezuel. Combined Assembly of Gp0051906, Gp0051904, Gp0051908 | reverse complement strand
GGAGCACTGGAACAGGCTGCCCAGGGAGGTTGTGGAGTCTCCTTCTCTGGAGATATTCAAGACCCGCCTGGACAAGGTCCTGTGCAGCCTGCTGTAGGTGACCCTGCTTCAGCAGAGGGGATGGACTAGATGACCCACAGAGGTCCCTTCCAACCCCTAACATTCTATGCTTCTGTGATTCTATGATTCTAAGACAGTATTTTATACCAGCTCAGCAAGAGATGATGTCTCTCTGCAGAAACTTTGCCAATCAGATCCTTTCCCACCATAATAAATAAGGTTTTTTTACTGAAGTGGTGGTTGACAAATCGAGTAGGTGCAGGGTCTCTGCATTACCTGTGCCTCTGTTTTATGCAATTTAAACAGAGTGGCTCTATATTCTTCTAGTGACTGGACCATTCAAGCTTTGCCTAAATTGAGCTGTAGGTGTTCCCGCAGCCAGACCGGGAACTTGGCTGCAGCACGTCCTGGCTCCCTTCCTGTTGTTGTACCTGAGTTCTCTTCCCATGGATGCCAGCGTGCCCAGGGAGTGACTGGGTTAGCAGACACTGGAGTCTCTCGCTGCAGCTGGGTCAGAACATATCTAGGCAGTATACACGAGAACATCTGGACCTAAAAGTTGAGATGTTTTCAGAGTTTCCACACTGTCAAGATCCTGAGTGTTAGTTAGGGCCTGATACCGGCTGCTAGCAGATACTGAGGCATTTTGCTGAGACTCTACTGAGCTATGCTTTTCAATCCAATGTCTGGAGTAAATCCCCCTTTGGCAACGCCTGGAGACAGCGCTGTAGAGTTATAATTTAAATACAGATTCACTATTTTGATCTTTCAGGTCCCACACAAAAGCTGCGTATTTTTGCTAACAGCCTAACCGCTTCATCTATAAGTACTTTCAGAGTTCTTGCATATGCCACCTGGACATGATGACTCTTACACTTTTAAAACGACAGGATTGCTCGGATTTATCTTGTAGCTACTCTTCAGTCTGAGAGAATACTGTATTTTCACTAGTAGAAAAGATTAGGTCAGGGGTAGCTGTCTTCCCATCATGTTCTCCAGTTTAGAACTGAAGTAGAGAAGACAACATTGTCCTTCCTCGTACTGCCTAAATCTTCTTTGATTATTCCCTTTAACCTCTGGTGATACAGCAAACGCACAGATCCATTTAGGGCCCTTCTAATTTCTTTCTTATCCTCTGTTTGCTGTAGTTTACTATTCCTGAGGCTTTTTTCAGTAGTTAGTTTTGGAGCTGGACCCCAGAAATCAAAAAGACTGCACTTTGGCTTAGCTAACGCTGGGCATTCATCATTTCACCACCCTGGGGTTTTGCCTAATTGCTTTGAAAGGTATTCAGAGGTACACATCTATCTGAACGTCTCTGTAACTTCCTTAAGCAATAGCTAGCACTAATATAAAGATTCTGCCTCCTTCACTATTCTCTTATTTGAGCATTTTTATTAGTTTTGTCATTTTATGGAAGTCTACCATTTCAAATATAATTAATGTGATTAGCATATGACTACTCTAAATAATAGCTACTGTAAATAACAAAAGAGTACAAGGTATATTTAAATGATAAACTGTTTTTTTAAATAGTAGGTAGATTTTAAAATTCTTTTAAAAGGTATAAAAATAAATGTGTGAAGACTGAAACAGTGTAGGAGGTCCAATCAAGTGTCATTTGAATTGCAGCTTTAATGTGAACAGCATGAAAGAGAACAACTAATTCAAAAGGATTTGCAAAGCAACATTTCATAACTGTGCATTTAACCTGAGCTATCTTACTTCAAATTTCTATTTAATCTTTTCTATTAGCGATAAATGCACATAAAGAAATGTAACATTTCTAGACTTTTTCCTTCAAAAAGTCAAATAAATGAGTTCAGCACTGTGCCAAGAAACAAGCTAATACTTACTACTAAATAGAAGAATCATGCTTATATTTCACCACAGATAATGCTAAAAGGAGTCTTTGTCCTTTATTTTAGTCTGCTGGGTAAGGCTTAGTTTAAAGGCGAAATCCATCTTTTGAGCATCCTGCGTTGCACATTTTCAATAGGTCACCTTTGGTGATGGCACTTTTCTGATCAGCTTCAGTAATTCAGCCTGTTCCCCAGGGAAGTTCTGTGTTGATATCACACGGATGAGCTCATCATGTTGTTTTCTTTTATCAAGATATTATTCCTTCCATTATTCTCCAGAACTAGCATAAGTGAACCTTTTGGTTTTTCCCATGTGGTGTTCTCAGTGGCCCAGCTTTTATCTCCACTCGTCCCTCCCCAGCACAGCTCTCGTTAGCTGCTTCCACCAAAGAAGCTCAGGTCAGAGGACAGGGCTGGCAGTTCATCACCGCTGGCCCGCTGCCTTGGACCTTCCTGGGAGGGAGCCGGTAGCTGAACACGAGTATTTTTAATTCAGCACCTTCAAAGGCAAATACCTGTGAGCGGGTACCCTTCCCGATTCAGGCAGGGATGAAATGCCCAGTGTGACATTTTGGTACAGTCCAAAATCCAGAAGGTAAACCCAGAAGCTTTAATGCCCAGGCAGCCCCGGGACAGTGCTCCTGACTATTCTGATCTGGAGCACCATTCACTGGCAGCCTTTACTGTGAGGCGAAGCAGCATACAGGGCTGACTGGAGCAATGGCGGGGCTGAGCTAGCTCCTGACACAACCCATAATTTAGGAGGCAGAAAGATGGTTTTAATGCAATCTTTTCCCTCTTGCACAAGAGCCGTATTTTCAAGTTGCACAGCACAAAAGCCAGCACTTTCTCTACTGAAGAAAGCAACGTATCCAGCTACTTAGGTGTTTTATGACAGTGGCTGCCTCTTTCCAGAGAGGCAGGGCAAAGAGCTTTTTGATTTTGCTTTTTAGACAGAAATGTAAAATACATTACATTGCTATAGTAATCAGTACCTATGTTATTTTCGCCAGTGTTTAATCTAGATTAATCAAGACAGTAATAATGTGAAAAACAGTCTATAATAAAGTGTTATTTCAAAATGCTACCTCCGTATACTTTAGGATACAAATGCTTCATTGACTGTCATTGCATTTATAAAACAAGCTTTAGAATTAAGATTTAAAAATGCAATCCATCATATGATTCCAATAGGGGGCACACAGAGCACTTTGCAGAATGAAAAATTTTTGAAATTCGCTCTTACTAACTGATGTGACAGAACTATTCCCAAATCATGTTCTGATTTCTACAGAAATTAATAATTTGTGCTCCACTTCTAACAAAAATTTATCTGCTCAGTTGGGAATATATCTGTTTAGTTTGCTTCAGAATATGCAAATTTTAATTATTTAGAAAATCAACATGAGTTTACCTTACTTTTTTGCCCATGTCCCCACAATGTGTAAATAGTTTTCTGAGAGAAGTTGTGCGATATTTGCAAAGGATAGACTGCAAATGGATTTTCTGTCTACACAGGGCAGTGCTCAGCACTCAGCATTAAGAAGTGCAATTTAACCTGTGCTCGAAATGATTTGACTTCAACGAATTTCAGACAGCCTCGGCATTGCTTTTTGGTTTGTTTTATGTTTGCTTATTTTAAAGATTTAGTGAAACAGAGCCTGTCAGCAAGCTGGAAAGCTTTCTAGTACCCAGCAGATGTGACAGATGATAGCCACTGAATGTTAGTGTTTGACAAGGACCCTTTCAGTCTCTCGTTAAAAGTCTGCATGCAGCCACTATGGGAGCTGGTTGGACTGCACGGTCAGACAAACACACAGATGATGTGCAGTGGTTTCTGTCCTGAAGAGACGACCACGCCACTGCCACCAGTAAGGCTTGGTGCTTGGATAACCTGTGTGTGAGGAATAACAACAGTTAGGTACACAGAATGTAAGCAAGGCAGCAGTGGTGCCATGAGGCAGATACAAACCTTTTGAAGGCTTCACAACCCTATATTCATTCTGCTTTCTTTGAAGATCCCACATCCATACAATCTATCTAACCTGTATTTTAGAACAATCTTTGGATACCTCTCAAACACTTATTTGACAGCACAAGCTTTGTATTATCTAAGCTAGGTTATTAGCCCATTCTGGCAAGCAATGGCAAGCCTAATTTACCCACTTACTGCAAGCTCATGGCTGGACTGCAGCATTTGAAGTAACTGGGCATTGATGTTCGAGGACACCTACAGACAAGTGGGCACAACAGATAAGGTCTCCACAGCCTACACTGACTGCTTTGGAGATTGATTCAGATTCAAGTTCTTGTTCTTTATCTTCAAGGTCTTCCCAGACGTCATGCTGGTAAAGGCCACAGTAAAGGTCATGGTTAATAACTCCTTGGGAACTGTCCCTGGTCAGAAGAAAATCCGTCCTGCAGGAGTTGCTTGATTGCAGTCTTTACCTCAGAAGTTCCAGCACCTCACACACCTTGCCACTTAGTGCTCCATGTTTCTTCTCTAGCAAAAGCTGAGCAAATTTTTGTTTGAATACAAAACAAATAAACAAAAGTCCTTGACTGTAGTATGTGCTTCTTTTCCTGTGGTAGAATATGACAAATATTAGTTGCACTGGCTGTATCTTGATGGTGTGGCAGGTACTTCCTATGAGACGTCCCAACCATTTAGACTGGGGACCAGGTGCCTTTCAGTCTTTCCTTGGCTTTCCATCTATGGAAACCGCTGCATGGAGACATGGAGGCATGATGGATGATTAGCTCTTAACATCGAGTCAAGATAAAATGAGTTATACCCCTGGAACTGAGAAATGAGATGTGTTCCACTGTCCCACAGTTCAGACATAGCCATTATCTAATGGCTGCGCATATAACCGTTACTTAAAGCACTGCTGGGTCGTGATGCTGCAGTGATGAACGTAGCATAAAAAACTGTATAGAAGAACTCAGCAACACAAGCTTTCAATGCTGTCTGGAAAACAGCTCAGGATATGCGTAGGATGCAACACTGCATAATCAGAAGGTGATATTTCTGCATAGTAAATATATGCCTCATTTTTTTTCTCATTTTCCTCATTCCTATCCATCCAGGGTGCCAAATGTCGCATGTTGGTTTTTATAAATAGACAAATATTTCTTAGTAAATATACTTAACAAATGGCCTTAAATAAAACACTTAAGAAGTTTCTCCCCTTTTGCACTGCCTGTGATTAGCTCCAGTTGTACTGCCTGTGCCTGGCTGCAGCGTTTCCCAAGGGACTGTCTGCCAGTTCAGCGCAGCTTAAACACAGAGCAGTAAATTGAACCTTACCCTTTCCAACCACTCCCTGTTATTCTGTTTGCCCAAGATAAGGGAGACCTGTTCTTTTAAGGAGAAACTCTTGTGTACTGGTATTTAGGACCTGGTTCAGCGTTCACAAGAAGCACTTTGTAAACTGAGGCAGGCAACTCCTACTTCCAGCTATTTATTCATGTGTCTGCATCACCCAGCTGCATGTGCTGTGAAGCCAAAAGAACTGCTAGGGTTGTAAAGTAACAGGGAAAAAAAAAATTATGTTTCAGCCATATCACTTTCTCCATCTGATTCATTACATTGCCACACAAGCAGCTGAGATGGCCTAACAGCAGGCAGGATTAGGAAGGTGAATGCATGGCCAGGAGCTGGGACAGAGAAAGGTCTGTTCACACCAACATTGTCACTGAAAAATTGTTCACTCTTTCTACCATTTGCTCTTATACACCTGTGACAATTTCTTCAACTTTCCATGAAAAGTTTGAAAACTTTTATGTCGGTCATCTCTCAAGAAAATGTTTTACAATAAAATTCACTTTAAAGATTTCATTGCAAGTAGTCCTAAGCCCAGTTCAGTTCTCGCTGAATTTAGGAGGAAAGACTCTTTCGAGTTTCATCTGTTTTTCTTGGTGGACTTCTCTTGCCATTAAATTTAGTGGACGGAATTCCAGAGTGCCCAGGACCTGATGCTCAGCCTCAGCAAACGTTTTAAGCACATGCTGTATATTTATACATAGCACCTGTATGTTCAGGGCAGTATAAAATCAGATCAACTACATTATTCCTAGAAAGTTAATATGACCTTAGCTTATGAAGCAAAGAGAATGTGTTTGGAGAATGCAAAGACTAAGTCCTGTTTTTGTAGCCCCCAATGTGCATTACACCACTTTTTTTTTTTTTTTTAGAGAATACATATTCAATATGACTTGGCAAGAATTAAAAGGAAAAATCCCAAGAACCCATTATTGTTTTGCTGCTTATATTTTATCAGCCATAGAAGTTATTTTATTAGTATTAGTGACACAGCAAGCAAACAGAGCACAAGACTGAGACGGGAATTTGTGATACAGTTGTAATCACTAACAAATCTTTATCAACTACATATTAACTTTACAAAAGCAAACAAAAAAATTATAAAACACTCTGATTGCATGGGACAATAAATGTCGGTAGGAAAAGTGCAAAGTAGAGTCCATGCAGTTGAATGAGCTCCCACAAAAATATTTACCACTGTAGGGTAAGGACCATGCTGATATCCTGCCTGGAAACAGGAAAGGGTTGAGGCTGAATGTAAGTAATTCAAAATGGGTCTAACTAGGGGATGGAATAAATAAAGGAAGAGCTGTTGTTAGTCCTCAAAACCAAAACAAAACCCCAAACAACTCAGATTGGGCTAACTGGCCAAAATATTCCCAGGGAAGGCAGAAAAGGGCTCAGATCTCTGCTTCATTACAGCGAATCCCCTTTCATTTCACCCCAAAAATATGCCTTCACTAACACCACAGCATTACTGCCTGAGGGAGTGAGGATCCCAGGCTGAGGAATGTGAGGTCCTGTGCTGCCTGTTTACCCTCATTTGTTCCTTTTCTTCTGCTTTAGCTGTGTCTGCCCTCTGCCAGCTTGCATCTACTCCTCTGGTGGATCCCAAAGGGCGCAGCTGAACAAAAAGAAAGAGAAAATTCACAGTCTTCAAAAGCAACCTGAGGTTTCTGGCAGGCAGATAAACGAAGCCTGTGGATTAAGTAAGTGTCTGATTAGCTGGATAGAAAGAAGAAAATTTTTAAAATGCCCAAATCCAAAAATCCTTTTGGAACATACCAGAAGCCGGTAATTTTTTTTTTCCTTAATTTCTGTCTTTTGTTCTATTAAGAATCAGTGTAATTACATTTATGTTTGTGATGTGGTAATAAATATTTATATTTGTTTTTCTCTTAACATGGTTTCAGATAAGGGTGATTGCTAGGTAACTAACTCTCTGTCCCTACGGGTTTGGTGACATTTAAACCAGGAATATTGAGATATGTTAGCAGTCTTTAGCTTCTCAGTGACTTGATGGTTATATCCAGAGGGTAACAGAAGTCTCTACACAGGTATGTCATCTACATGACCAGTGTGGCAGTGAGCAATATGGAGGTTACATGGAAGGAGAGTCCCCCAATGACACTCAATAACCCGGAAAGCCTCCTTGCCCCTAGCAGAGCAATGGCAAACATAGCTTACCCCGCTGCAGTGCTCAGGGAGGTTTTGGCACTTTGTCTGAACCACAGCAAGCATAAGCACACACAAGCAAAGCACCACAGGCTGAATTATCTTAATACGGGTATACAGCATGTTTGGTCTACAAGCAGTGTAGTTTAATTCTAGGACTGCGGCACCACTGGGAGTATGCTAAGGAGAAGCTTGCAGTGTGCAGGAGTCTGCCAAACGTCGTGTCCCTGAACATCTTAATTAATTGTTAGTTACACTCTGTCATGAGATCTTGTCCAGAAGGCATTGCATTAAAAGTGCAAACTGCTGTTAGTGGGGTGCAAAGATGTTCTTGCCAGAGTAGCATTGCCAAAGAAATGAGAGCCTCTGGAGTGAACTGCCAAAGAGCACAACCATATTGAAAATAGAAGAACATCTGAGGTTTTGGGAGCCCTAGGGTGCAGTTCTTCATATATCCTGATTTGAGGAAGCCATTCCATATTTTAATTACAGAAGTCATGAAACAACACAGGCAAAGCAATAGCTACATATTGGTTATGTGTGTAACTATTAAATGTGTATTTCAGTTATCAGTATTGGTTGGCACAAGAGGTAAACTAGTATCTGTGGCCTTCCTGTGTTGTTCTTTTGAAAAAGAGAACCAAGTGATAGTTATTGACTTACTTTTTCTACAGTTTGCTTGTTTTGGTTTTTTACAGAGTAGTGTTGTTTCTCAGCAACTGGGAACAAATTATAAATTGACAGTTTCCTCATTCATAATTTCCAGAACTGCAGAGAGTGTCTGATTCATGAGCTGCGGACAGGAACTGGAGATGAGCACAGGAACGTACATAAGAACATAAGAAAAGTCATTCCCGTCAGACTAAGGGTCTGTTCACTTCAGTATGCTGCCTCTAAACCAGAGGCTGGGGCTCTCTTACCACTGCTAGGAAAACGTCTGAGTCTCCCCGGGAGCACAAGCAGCTGTACAAGCTCCATCTCAGTGGCCTCAACTTTGAAAAAATGGATGAGAGTCCCTGAAAGCTCTCTGAGCAGTGGCATGCTCTGACTGACTGGACTGACTGTACCTTGCCAGATCTCTCAGCCAAGCACTTGCCCGGTTGCCCCTTGAATCCCTGCAAGTGTTTTGCATCCATAGCGCCCAAAGCTTCCCCTCTCACTCTTCCCTAGGAGACAGCCCCTTGCCTGTCTGTTGCCTGAGCGCTCCTTCTGTGGACAGCGCTGATGGGCTTGTGAGACTGATTCCAAGTGAGCGTAATTTGCCCATTACAGAAGCTCTCTCTCCATTGCCTACAGAGGGGACCTGTAAAAATGCTCAGAAATAGGGAGGATGAGTCTGGGCCTTGGACTCTCCATCTCTTAGCCTCAGCAAATCATTTGCTATTCTTATCCTTGAAGAAGCATAAATAGAGAAGAGAGGAATACTGGCTGGAGCTTAGGCGACTACATCTACTGTGGCAGACAGCTCTGGCCAAAACAGTTGTTGTGATTTTGGAGTCAATAGGGACATTGTCTTTGCTTCTCACCACCAGACCAGTTTTATAAAGAAAATTATTTTATGTAGTTTCAGGCTTAGCGCTTTCAATAGCCATTCCGATGTTAAAGTTTACTGGTTTATTAGGTTTTGTGTGCAGGCATTCAAAATACAAAGCCATATCTTCTTGATGGCAAAATTCTAGTGATAAGAAAAGACTTAGGTGTTTACTTTTCTTAGATCAGTTTTCCCAAGTCTCATTCAATATCACAGCTGGCTAGCATCTGCATTGGGATATATTAATGCTAGGGCTAGTCCAAAAAATCTCAGATATCTGGCCCTGAAGAGGAAAGATCGTTCCTGGTTTATGTCAAAGGTGTGCTCTTGAAGAGACTCTACCAGCATTTGATGAGCAGTCTGGGTAAACATAGAGTGTTACTGTAAACTAAGAATGTTTATGGTAATATTAGTTTGCAGGCTTTGTGATCTAACTTCACTGTGCTAAAATGATGGTCAAGAGAACTGTAGTCACAGTCCTTTTTTTGCTTTTGTGGTAGAGATCAGTCCAGACAGACCTTTGAACCTAACTACTAGATACTTTTGCTGAAGGTGTTAAACTTCTCAGGTTTTTAAAATTTCCCACTAGACCTGAGCCCCCATGGAGATGCCAGTTTGGTGGGTAAATCAGATCACCACATTATGCATTTCAGCAACAGGTTCTTGTTCCTGAACGAATGCCTTCTGATTTTCTTCACACTGCCAGTAGCGTTGTGAGTCTAGTTTTGCAAGGACTACACACCAAAGTATGCAGAGTTCACAATTACGTGTTTTTAGCACTGTTCACAGTATACTTTGTCAGAAATATTTGCAAGAAATATTTGCCTGTGTTCACGGCCTCATTGAAAACGATTTCCTGGCTTATGTTACTGCAGGATATTCCTTACGCTTTAAACATGGGAGTAAAAAATGGTCTGTGGCACTAAAATCCGTAACTGCATGGGGCAAGGCAAATCAAAACGGAAACCAGAGCTGAAACTAATAACCTAGAATTGTGCTAATTATATGAGAGATGTGTGACATTTCCTAAGTGTTCAGACCTTTGACAGGGTGCAGTTACAGACAGGGGCTGTTCCTAATGAGGGACTGTATTGAAAGGTCAGCTGTCAAAAACAGTCAAGGATGCAGACCGGTCTAGTTCTCAGTTGCCCGTGTATTTAACACCCAACAAGGCTGCCTCTCTCAGGCATCGAGTCCAGGTCACTGAAGCACACTATAAATCTCTGGAACGAGGGGCAGGGTTGCAGTTCGTGCAAACCTTAACCAAAGAGTATTGAAAAGACTTACATTGTTCCTTACATGGTATTTTAATTGTAAACTCTTTGGAGCAAAGTCTACATGCATTATTTATTTCTAGACTGTCTTGGTGAGGACTTGTTTAGCTGAAAGTTGTACGTGCTGCTTGTAACATAAAATAATGGATCCAGTGAAGATTGCTTCCTTTCTCTTTCAATGACTAACAGCAGGAACAAACTAGCCAGATTCCTCTCACTTAGCTCCTGTTTCATCTGTATTCTCTTGCTACCATGCCAAAACTGGCGTAGCACCCAGAGCTGACAGCCTTCTAAGGTAGAAAAGATACTGCTGTCTTCTTTCTGTCATCCCAAATGCCTGGATTATCTTCTCCATAGCTGAGATATTTCACAAATTGAGCTAGAGGCTTTGTTACTGCAGAAAAGTTTTCAGCAAAAGAACTCAGCTTCACGTATATGTCATGTGACTCACTCTGTCTTCACAGAATCTGATTTGGTGAAGTTGGCTCCTTTGTAAGAGTCAGCTTAGAGAGCCAGGAGCACAGAGGATTCTGCTACATGCAGATTGCCCTAATCAGTTTGAGGACAACACAAAATTACTGCCTAATAAGTTATTCACAATATTCAACTAAGCAGCTATTTTCACCAATAAATTATACTATTTCACATGTGAATATCGCTAAAATATTGGGTACTAAGGACCTCACTACCAGATAAGAATTATAGTATAAACGTCATTTTTAACAGTATCAGGCAACGGCACAGTTACAGTATGGTGTGGTTAGGGTAGAATCCCATGTTGTAATTTCTTCAATGTCAAGGTGAAGATAAGAGGTTCCCACTCTGGCCAATCATTCCCAACCTCCAGCCGCAGCTTAACTCTCTTTCACTTGTGATGATTAAATTGGGGGGGGGGGGGGTTGTTTTTAAAACGCATCTGGAAAAAAATATGATTTTTTTTTTTTTTAAACCAAAAAATTCCAAAGTTCTGCTGAAAAATTTATAAAATGGGTCTGCACTCCCCCG
>Ga0181612_128313_pt1 | contig 11232 bp, 6 predicted proteins | sample HoacroProtozoa21_FD_119630 | JGI IMG/M metagenome (GOLD analysis project Ga0181612, IMG submission 119630) | Hoatzin crop microbial communities from Cojedes, Venezuel. Combined Assembly of Gp0051906, Gp0051904, Gp0051908 | reverse complement strand
CTTGAGCTGGGCTGTCGATCTCACCCCTGACCCTGGCACGCCAAGCCTGGTCTCATCCCTAGTGAGCTGGGAGATGTCCCCTTCCCCCTTTGAACCTAATTTAAAGCCCTCTCAGTGGCCAAGCTTGTGGCCAAGAATCCTTTTTCCCCTTTGAGATAGCTGGACTCTGTCTGTCGCCAGCAGGCACGGTGCTGGTTTATGCTCAGATTAGTTAATGCTGCTGTAGAATCTAGACTTATATTTCAAGAACTATACTTAAAAATCACTTTTATAAAGGCAGCAAGTAGCATATATGCATTTTGTAGAGAAATTCATATGGAGTAGTGACTTGCTTCGACAGTTACAGCATGTTGCTGACAAGTTTTGCCATCAGTATTTTTTCGAATATACTTGGCAAGATATCTTGTCTTGTTAGTTCTTTTTGAAGTCTTTTGCTAATATTTGTTACAACAAATATTTTTAGAAGAAGTCCTAACAAAAAATAATGGTTTCCTTGCATGTTTGGGGACTCAGGACTTGATGACTTAAAATGTAATGGGATACAAGGAGGGAAACTAAAAGGAAGGTTGACTATTATGACTAAATACCTGTGATTTAACAAGTGTAGCAGTTGCTTATGAAAGCAAAATACGGAAGAAAAACTGGAAGAAATAGAGGTTGTTAAAGCTTAAAAATATATCATGGTTTCGGATTAAAAAATGTGACACGTGCGTGAAATGATGTTTGTAGTCTTCTACATTAATCTTTTGTCGTTATCAAGGCTGCCTTTTACACCACGTGATCCATGAGTTAGGCTGGACTTTACAAATGTGAGGGAGTGCATACCTTTTAATTGAAATTCAATAAAAGTCTGTGGCTAATGCCTTTACGATCTTGGATGGTTGCATCCCACTAACTTTTAAGTAACTAATCTATACGTCTCTGAATACTGTAATCCAGAAATACATGACAGACCTTTTTTGTCTCCCTTTAAGACAGTTTAGTTAACTTCCACTTATTTTTGAATTAGCGAGTACCGTACAGAAAAGTAACAGGGAAGGATTGTTTCCAAGTAGCTGAAAATTCTCAGCTTTGCTTCAGTTTGAAAGTGAAGGGAAAGAGAATCATGCTGAAGTATGGGAGGAATGAGGAGAAGGCATAGCCAGCAGGTAGGTACAGCTGTGAGTTTACTGATGTGGTCTTCTGAAGACAACATCTGCCTGAAATAGAATTTAAAAAGTTGGCAGTTAGGCTGCTGTTGGTTTTTATAGTGACTTCCTCTGCTGGGTGAGGAAGTGGGAGAACAGATCTATGTTTAGGAGCTCTGAGGATCTCGCCAGCGCTTCGAAGATAAAAAATAGCTTTTTTTGGTCATTCGCTATTTCTTAATTGTTGAATATATAAAAGAACTATAAGTTCATCTGCAAAGCTGTTTAAATAGGGGAAATTTGAGAGTTGATTTCTTACTTTTAACAAACTGATGTGTTAAACTGCAGGTTAACCACACAGGTAATATAGGAAGGAGATGAAGCTTTGCTATACAGGGACATTTTGAAATAGGCCTGAACTGCATATGCTTTCATAACTACATAGAATTAAAAAAAAAAAATCTGCCTGATAATCTTTTGGATGTATCATACTCAAATATTTTTCAGTTAAGGGAAAAGTAGGAAGAACAATGAGAAAAGAAAAGAACCCACATGATTTTCAGTGTTTATGCCTAAATTAATTGTTGTACTGTCTCTCCAACCCATCCTACCAGTATGTGGTGAAGAGAATATGTCACACTTGGTTTCAACTAACTGACAAAGTAGCTTTTGAAAATAAAAGCTACCATTTTAGCATTGACCTCTTTATGTTCAGTGGAAGTAGAAAAGGTGAGGAGAAACATTGCCATGCTGTGTTTTATACATTGTGTAGGCAGTACATCTTCTGTTTTTCAGCAACAGTATGCTGTTATAGATAAAGGAATGTATTTTATTAGTTTCTAGTGCCAAACTGAAACGGAAAAAGAATTGGTTTGGAACAACTTTCTACACTGAATTAACTGCAGATGGAGAAATTAAGAAAACGGCAAAATCAAGTAGTTCTTCAAATCCAAAATGGGATGAGCAGCTGACAGTGTAAGTAGATTTTTTTTTTTTATTGTTTAATACTATTTATTAGGCAGATATTGCAGGCAAATATTTACTAAGCTTGGCTGCGTACATAGTTTTCTTTGGCTGTCTAAATGCAGACATATGATGATATTTATCTCAAATGAAATTTTTTCCTCAATTCTTACTATGTTTTGAGAATATTTTTTGGTACAGAGAGTGTTCCTTGCATACAGTTGCTATATGTGTTATACTCTTGATATTTGTTAGCAGTATGAGCCATTCAAGTTTTAAGATTCCTCTCTAGAAGATGTTACTAATTGTAATCATGCCATTCTCAACTTTAAAAGGAAAAAAAAAATCACAGCTGGATAAGTAGCAGTTATGAGGAAGGTCACTTTTTTTCTTTAAATTTCATGATTGAGGGATACACACACAAGGACAATTTACTGCAGAGTGACCTTGCAACTTACCCTAATATTTGACCTTTCTAATATTCTTGTGGTTTAATTTGGTTTAACTGTGCTACAGGTGTGGATGTACCCAAGTATGAAATCTGTGTAGAACTGGCAGTCTTGGACTGTGCAGTTGGCTAGAGTGCATTACTATACAAGCAAGATTGTATGGCTTCGGGTTTGGATCTGGAAGTAGTGTAGCTACTATCAAGTGTCGCTGAGCATGAGCCACTACATTCTACAGCATCTGACCCGTCTGAGCAATAGCCAGCTTTTTTAGTAGGGAGAACCACGCTGGGTTCGTGTAACTAGCAGTAGTGGGGAGTGGTACAGCATGCCTAACTTTGGGGAGCCGTTTGCTTGGGAACACTTAATTATTAACTATAGACTTGGGCTGAAGCAAGTAGGGTATTCCTGTGCCGCATTTCTCAATGTTTCAGGTTTAGTAGAGCTCATTAGCCCTTTGCAGTATTACAAAAGAGAATAACATATTCTTGGAGCTGACGATGATTTGCAGGAGTTACTGCTAGCACAGGCACAGAGCTATCGGTGTATTCAGAGACCAGTTTCTGTTGAGGAGGCAGGTTAGATTTGGCAGGGTTTGGTGAGCTGACAGAACTGAGGCCATTTGGCATGCACAGTACAGCCAAACAGACTAATTCCATCATGAGTACTACTCACTGAGGATCTTACCCTTACATATATAAGGTATTCTGGCCGCCTCCTCCTCCTCTGGCTGTTGGGATGGTATCGTTGCTTCAGTTGCCTGGTCTATTTGAGGATAAGTGAACTGTCTGGCTTACCAAATTCCCTTCACTTATATGGGTGTGCATGAACACCAGCAACATATTCTCCATGTGTAGGTGTGTATGGGTTTTTTTGGGTTTTGTTTGTTTGTTTCTGTTTTTATTGTTGTTTTTTGTTGTTGTGTTTTTTTTTTTTTCCTTTTCTTTTCTTTGTTGAGCTGGTCTTTTAGTGAGACTTCCATTAGAAGTTTTTCAGCAGAAATGATCCATGTTGTCCAAACATGTTCAAGTGACTATAAAGCTACCTCTGTTGTTGGGAGGATGAGGGTTCGTTTTAGTATTGTCTTCATCAATGCTGATATAACTTTCTGTATCCAATACTGATGGATATGTGGCCTTTGACTTTTTGCAGTACAGTGATTCTACTCTATTTTTCACAACCAGGAGCACTCTTGCAGTACTAAACCCTGTACTACAAAACTTACTCTCCAGGATCTAGCATAGCTTCCCGTTTTCCTTCTTGAGCAGGGCGGAGATCACTGCCAAAGGTTATCATCATATTACTGTAATTGGGTTCTTTACGTTTCTGCTTCCCTCTAGTTTTTACTTTAACTTCATAATTTGATTTTCCCCCTCTGATATCTGTGAGTATGCATCATGGTTTAATATATATATTTGTGGATTCACAAATAATGTTGTATCAACACTTTCATGGCCAGCCAACCCATATTAAGTGGGTTCTTCCTGCTTGCAAAGTAGCAGATTGGTTGCTATTTCCTTTTTTAAAATATTTAGTATTTTTTTTTCTAGTGACAGACAAGTATACTTACCACCTTGTTATCCACATTTAATAATGTGAATTTTTAGTTAGAATGCTGGAAGGGTGAGGAATAAGGAAAGTATGTCTTTCATAAATAAAGGTATGTTCTATAGAACTGAGATTTGAGCTTAGTGTAGGTTATTCTGATACTCCTCAAGTTCCTTATGCGATTGTAGTAATGCACTTTGACCTTAAGTAAAAATATCGTAGTGTTTGCAGTTCTTAGTTAAAAATTTCCCCTTGCAGTAGCAAAACTTTTTTCAGTTAATTAGTATCAAATACAATAGAAGTACAATAAATATGAGAAAGAGAATTAAGTTCAAATACTCCTAATAGCAAGAATGACTACTTTAAAATCTGTATATATTTTTTAAAAAATGTATTTTATATGCAGGAACGTGACTCCACAGACTACGCTGGAATTTAGAGTGTGGAGCCATCACACTTTAAAAGCAGATGCTTTATTAGGAAGAGCCACTGTAGACTTGAGACAAGCTTTGGAAATACACAATAGAAAATGTAAGTTATCATGAAGGATATTTTGAGTAAAGTAGAATTATTATTACTAATCTATATATCAAACTGGCAACCAGACTACTAACTGTACATGTAGTTACAATTGACTTTCAGTTGATGTCTTTACTTGTCTCTTCTAGAGATGTCTGTGCTATTGAGAGCAATTGAAGTGTAACAATGGGATATAATAATTTTGAAACAAACATTATGAGTTACTACAAATTAAGTAAAAGCAAAGTGATTAAATACAATGTTTTGTGGCAAATGAATAACTAATTTGCTAGAAGATCTTTTTTAGACTTGATGTAAAAAAAAAAAAAAAGTCTAAACTCCCAGAAAAGCCATCTGTGTAATTTTTCATGTTTTCTCTGGAATCAGTAGTAGAAAAGCTGGATATTCTTCCCTCATAATTTAGCTGCCCAGAGAGCAGTAGGAACCACTGATTAATGAAACAATTGAGAACTTCCTTTTAGTACATTAGACATTGTTGTGTTCTATGTAACTTCTAATTTTGTCTTTAATAGAATTATAACAGGTCTTCTCTATCTAATTTGATTTTTTTAAAATTTTTTTTCACTAGTACAAGATGGTGAATCCACACTTTAAATTCCACTCCAGAGTGGCAGTAGAATTCCAGCTAAACCAATCTCTAACCTTTCTCACCAGTTAGATACACAAACCAGAGAGCTCTGTTTAGGGAGGTGGGGGAAAGGAGAGCTGAAAAAAAAGCTTCATTTTTCTGATTCTTACAGAAAAGTGAAACAGAGTCCAAAATCAGATGGGGTTTCTTCAGCAGTATTGTAAGGATTCTGCCCAAGATCACATAGTTAAGCAGAAAAATTGCTTGTTTTTTAAATTAAGAAAAACTGTATCATAAGAAACTGTAATTATTATAGCAAAAAGAATAGTTAATATTCGAACTATTTCTAGTAAAATAGTTAATATTTTATTACTGTAGATCCAGGGGGTGTAGGATACAACAACTTGACAAATTCTTTCAGGGACTGGTTGACGAAGTTAGCTGTACGTTGCATCAAAAGTAATTTATGTGCAGTGTTTCTGATGCGGGCAGGTCAGAAGTTTGACATGCACCGGCTTATCCAGTAATTCAGTGGCAGAATAATCTGACTGGTGTCCTTCAGTCACTCAGTTATAGATACTACCTAGTGTAAAATGCAGCACTTGAAAGGCTCTTCACTGAAGAAAACATAAGGGGGAAGTCCTCTAAATTCAAAAACTACTTTCTCCTGCTAAACACCACCAGTACTGAATTGCTGCTCACACCCTAGCCTTCTTGCCAACTCAGCTGGTCTACAGCCAGCTGTTGATCTCGTCTAGGAAGATAAACTGTTAAAATAGCAGAAGCTAAACCAATCACCCTTTGTAGAAATGATGATTTGGAAATATGTTAATTTAACAACTCAGCAGAAGTCTAGTTTCTTCTTTCTCTTCTTTCAGGTAGTACTGTTTTCCAAAATGCAGATTGCTGAATCGGTAGTTCTTAGATTTGGGAGCAGTGTGCTTGCTCCAGCACTTTAAAGTACTTTGAAATCCATTGTGATATAGTTGTGGGTGTCTGCTGGTAACTGCTGCCTAACTGCACTGTCGAACCTGCTCTTTAAAGTAACAGCTTGAGGGTATCTGGCAATAGCTTATGGTAGCCTTCCTTGTCTTCATGTTTGTTGTTAATTTATGGTATATGTTAAGAATGAAAAAAATCAGGAAACGCTAGTTTAGTGGATAAAAATGCATAGTGAGCTTGAACTTTAGCTTGGAATGCTGTCATATGGAGGGAAATATGGTGGTGTATCTTGAAAAATGAATCTTTTAGTCTGAGACTGAAAAAAGATCTTAACCATTTTAACCTAATTAATGTGAACTCATAGCTGACTGTGTTTGGATTTATGATGTGTAGCTTTAACTGCTGTACTAGTAATAGTTGGTTTAGAGAGAATTATGCAGCATCCACAGCTTGTTTTACCTCTGGATTATGCATGTCTCTTTACAAATGTGTGCACTGCTGATCAGTCATATTGAATTCTTTTACTGCACCATGTACAATTTTTTTGTAAATCTCAATCATCTGAAAGTTTCTTTTGGTGAAAATAGTTTCTGATGTGATTTTTGGGTACTTGAGGTATCCTCTGTGTCACTGTTTAATCCTTGGAGTTGGGATCTATGAAAATGCTAGTAAGGATTTACTAAAAATAATTTTAAAAAATGAGGAAGGACTCTATGCAGTCTCTGCATTTACTTCTTCCTCAAAGTGATGTTCTTTCAGTGATCTCTTAGAATTATTTTTGGAAGGTGATATGAAAAATGAACATAAGCCCTGGTTGTAAAATGAGGTTCTCCATGACTTGTAGTACTTGGATCGGTAGTTCTGAAGTTGTTTGACTTCAAGCCTTTTCATGTTATATGAGTAGTGCATAATTTCAAAAGGGCTTGGTGAAAACAGCAAACGTGGGAAATAATTAACAACAAAATACTGAAATCATGTGAATCCTATAGCATACCTACAGAATACACTACAGAAATGGCTGATTTATTTTTACAATAAACTGTGCTTTTACCCACAGCAGATGTAAATTTACACAGCTCCTTAGTGGTTAATTTGAATCATCTAAATGTCTCATGTTCAGTTTTACACAATTAAATACATGTATCACATTTTTGTGTTGAAAATCTCTTTTAATGTTGTTTAGAATTTAATCTTTCCTTTATCCCTTCTTTCCTTCTCTCCCCTTACCCACCCCTACTCCATTTTTAGTGGAGAAGGTGAAAGAACAGTTGAAACTCTCTTTAGAAAACAAGAGTGGCATGGTGCAAACAGGTGAACTGACAGTTGTGCTAGATGGTTTGGTTGTTGAACAAGAGTCTCTTACAAATCTCAGTTCATCAGCAACCAGTAAGTTTAAATAATTAAATCAGATGGTAATATTTTGATTAATATTTCAAACAGATATAGTTGAATATTTATGGTGAATTTGTTTTTTACTGTTCAGTAGAAGTTCAGCAAAATGGCGAGGCTGTGCATGAAAGCAGAGATGCTTCAGCAAGAAGTACATCCAGGTTGGAATTTATTTTTTTGTTTCATACTATATGAAGTATATTAACAAATTTATCAGTTGAAGTGTTTCGGTTGTTAGTGTTTCGTTGGGTGGGTATTTTTGTTTTAATTTTTTCAAAGGGGAGAGATTTTAACTGTCAAGCCCTTAATTTATGTTGCCACAGGTGTTACAAACATTACTTGTATGGTAATTACATAATTTAGCTTCCTGTGCTGGTACAGTCTGCTCTCCACTACTTAGTCATTGCTTCTTGGATGTGTAGCTCTCTGACCATAAATGTTCAGCTGATTGGAAGTCTGCTAAATACTGCAGCAGAGATTAGGGGAGCAGTGATTCAGTGTGGTTTTATTCCATTTGTTTTCTTCTGCTGTTTAAGAACCATTTCTATTCATGTCTACCAACTTGTTGCAATGTACCATCTGAATGGAAGGAAGAAAAAAAAGCCTAAATTCCCCTTCACCCAGTTCTTTAAGGTCGTGATCAGGAATTTGTAAGAGACTTCTATTGAGTTCAGGAAGTAGTATTTGGAACACTGAGGCAAGGGGCTTGCCTGTTTCAACCTGAAATGGCAAGAAAAAGGCTTTGGGATCAATTTAGAGCTTCATTCTTGGTTTCTCTGTCTTTATACCACCTCAAGGACTGCCTGAAGAAAAGGAGTAGAAGATTGTTTGTCCTCTCGCCACTAGTGAGTCAAATAGGTCAATATTCAGATCAATTTAATGTTACTGGCCTGCTCAGTACCTTGCAGTGAACCCCTTTCCATTTAAGTTCTTGACATGTGACAGGGTGCAAAAACCCATACAGTTGCTATGTGTTTGAGTGACAGGGGCACATTGCTACTTGTATGCCTCACTTGAGTCTTTTTTGAGTATGTGGAGGTTTGTCTCTGTTCCCACCATGAGTGCCCAGTATGGGAGAGTGAGGATAGAAAGTTGCAGAAAGAAAATTGCTTCTGCTTAGTTTTCGTTAGAAAGATTTGGGACTGTTAAAAGTGATTTGAAACATATCTGCATACTATTTTGAAACAGAAGTAACAATTACTTGTTTTCATTCAGCTATTGTTGCTGGTGATGTGGCTTTCACTACAATCCTGCCCTTGATGTTGATGGTTTGATTACAGCAGTTTTCCATACAACTAACCAACAGTTTTGATTTACAGTTCTAAAACTAAGAGATGAAGAAAAGTTTTAAGGTAGCTTCTGTGCATGTCTTTAAGAAGCAAATCAGGTTTGTAGTCTAGAGTTGAAAAGGCATAATATTTTAATTCTCTGTTTATATTACTCCTTTGGAGTTGAGTAAGGTAGCATGGAAATAGTGCTTCTTCCTTTCTTACTCTGCAAAGTGGGGCTTGTAACAGTTCTCACGTTTTTCATCATCTGTTTTACTTCTCTTTAATTTTTAGCCTCTATTCCTTGAGAAGATGGGGAGTTGGCATTGAATGTAATTTTCACAATATGTTTCTCTGGTGGGTGGCTTTAAGCATTTTGGGATATATTTAAGTAAAAACAGTGTAATCAAACAAGACTTTCCATTCACAAGACCTTGCACTACATTTATTTCCAAGTGGCCTTATAAACACGGAGCTGCCTATGTGTGTCTGTTCTCACAATGTCCTATGCTGCCTATATGTAGAGAAGCTCATCTTATTTTCCTTTTACTGAGGAAGAGTTTTGTTACTTTCTAATGTTATGAATAGAATGGTTTTTGGAGATATGACAGACAAAACCAATTGTTCTGTTTGCTTAATGAGAGAGAAAATTTTCCTGCTTAAAGCTGCACTTTGGAAAGGTCCCTAAGGCAGTTTCGGAAGATGTGGCAGGAGCATCAGTCTGCCCAACTCCATTCTGATATGTCGTTACAAGTAAAGGATGAAGTGGAAGTGGAATATCTTGTCTGTTTTAAGTATCTGAAATCCTCGAAAACAGAATTTGTCTTTTGTTCCTTAATTGTCTTGGTCTTGCAGTTGACTGTTATCTGGACTGCAAACATTGTGTTATAAACTATTGTGAATTTACTTCTGTTTCTTCATTTGTTTCTTTAGTATGGTTTAGTGCAGGGTCTGGTTTAGTTGCATAACTGCTGAACATGTTGTTTGTAGTAACCTAAAATGATCTTTTATTTTTACCAAGATCTGCTTGTGACATTTCTAATGGGATAGACAATCAAGTACCTTCCAACTCTGTAGTACAGAATACATTCTGTATAGAAGCTGTTAATGGAGACAGCGCACCATCTCCTACTCATGTTGCAGCCAGACCCAAAAATACACCAGTACCAAAACCACTTGCAACTCCGCCTGTCAGCAGCACTGGTAAGAATGGGAGACTTATGAAAACATGTTCCATAAGGTTTTTTTATCTGGTTGAAATGTATTTGCAGTTGAGCCACTTTTTCTACAAATTTTTTTGTTAAATTTCAAAAATACTGAAAGGGTGTTTCTGGGCTTGAATTTATAATCTTTTGTGTCTACTTCTGTGAATTTTTCTGGAGTAGGTTCATTTTCAAATGTACTAACTTTGATATTTTCCTGTCAGTTGTTGTATTCTTTGATGAATAAAGATGTAAAACATCCAAAACTTCCATTTCTCTGTTCCAGATGACTAAATCATATTACTGATTGCCTGGAGGAAAAATCAGATTTCTTTCGCAATTAATCTGAGCAACTATAGTTAAATTTCTTTTGCCATTAGATAAATCTGATTTTTAGTGCTGTCAGGGAACTGCTGTGCTCAGAGTTGAGATGTGTGGCAGACTCTCCTTGCCTTCCGTTTTTTCAAAAAGTATGCTGTTTCAGAACATGTATTGGCAAATACTAAATTTCATTTTCCTCTTAAACACAAAAATGTTTTATTATGGCTACAGGTAACATTCAGTACAGTAATCCAAGTGAAAAGAAAGCCTTTTTTAATTTTTGTTCCTCTGGCAAAACTTTGCATCTAATAATGACTGTGCTTTCTAAGCACTTTCTGCCTTTTCTCAGCTGTTGAGAGAGATTACAGTCATAACAGAGAAAAAAAGAAACAGAAATAGGCAAGCTGTTAATAAACAGTAGAAGAGAGACTGTCAAACTTTCTCTAACAGAATGGGAAATGTGGATATGATGGGAAGATAGCAGACACAATTATGAACTTTAAAAGGTAATAATTAAATTAAGCCTTCTCTGAAGCTTTTCTCTATTTGTAGAACTTGAATTTGATTCCCCTCTCTCTTCAGTTGAAGGCCAGAGGGCATATATATTATTTAGGCATTGCTCCTTTTTTTCTTCAATAGCAGAGAGATCCATTTGAAATCTGTATTAGGGTAATTGCAAAAATAATTGATTTGTTCAAATAGTAATATTGATGAAATCATCACTGAAGCTTGCACTGAGGCACTGATATAACTGTTCTGAACTACTGTACCAGCTGGTGGAGACTTTTTTTATGGCAAGGCATAAAAAAGCTCTCCAGCATTTGTTGAGGACAGACTTCCCCCCCCCCCCCCCCCCTCTCTCTTCGCAAGAAGTTTTCTTTTTTGGGACACTCGTCGGAGTTCTTATTTTTATCTCAT
>Ga0181612_155044_pt1 | contig 11233 bp, 10 predicted proteins | sample HoacroProtozoa21_FD_119630 | JGI IMG/M metagenome (GOLD analysis project Ga0181612, IMG submission 119630) | Hoatzin crop microbial communities from Cojedes, Venezuel. Combined Assembly of Gp0051906, Gp0051904, Gp0051908 | reverse complement strand
CATGATGGCACTCGGAAAACTCAACCCTTCGGATCCTTCCGAGAAGTTCTCCATGAGCCATTTGGCTGCGAACATTTCCCAGAACGTGAACGGCGTTTCCATGCTCCACGGTAAGGTAAGCCAGGACATTTTCTCCGACATGTATCCCGGATACCTGCCCGAGGAACTTCACGTCAGCTACGTCACCAACGGAGTGCACTATCCCACATGGTGCGCAAAAGAATGGAAATACATCCATGCCGACGTATTCGGTCCCGAGTTCAAGACACACCACTACGACAAAAAGTGTTTCGAGGGAATATACAGGGTGAGCGACGAGGTAATATGGAATACCCGCAAGCTCCTTAAGCACACCCTTATAGATGTGGTTAAGGACAGGCTTTCCAACCCTGCCATGAGCGCCCACTATTCTCCCGCGGAGATAATGACCATCAAGGATACGCTCCGTGACGACATCCTCACAATAGGATTCGCACGCCGTTTCGCCACCTACAAGAGGGCTACACTGCTCTTCAGCGACCTTGACCGTTTGGATTCCATAGTGAACAACCCCAAAATGCCGGTACAGTTCCTCTTCGCAGGAAAGGCCCATCCCGCAGACAAGGCGGGCCAGGACCTCATCAAGCAGATAATCGACATCTCCAAGCAGGACCGTTTCATCGGAAAGAGCGTCTTCGTGCCCGGTTACGACATCACCCTCGCAAAGAGGATGGTACAGGGAGTTGACGTGTGGATGAACAACCCCACCCGTCCCCAGGAGGCTTCCGGAACGTCGGGTGAGAAGGCTGCGATGAACGGAGTCATGCATTTTTCCGTTCTCGACGGTTGGTGGGTTGAAGGTTATAAGGAAGGTGCCGGTTGGGCCCTTCCCCAGGAAAGGACCTACGACGACCAGGGCTATCAGAACGAGCTTGACGCCGCCACCATCTACACAATTTTGGAGAATGAGATAGTTCCCACATACTATGATGTGGACGTGAGACTCGGTCGCAGCGCAACCTGGATCGAGTACATAAAGAACACAATAGCGCAGGTGGCTTCCAACTTCACCACGAACAGGATGCTCACCGACTACTGCAACCAGTACTACATCCCCCAGGCCAAGAGGGCGGATTCTCTCATCAAGGACGACTATGCCGTGGCCCGAAAGATAGCCGCTTGGAAGAAGAGGGTGGAAAGGATGTGGAACGACATCGATGTGGTATCCTACAAGCAACCCGATTCGTCCTACAACCTGTCCCCGGACAATTACCTTGAGACCGAGGTGGTCCTCAACATAGGTGAACTCAACCCCGAGGACGTAGGCGTGGAAATCCTCTTCTGCACGATGGATAAGAAGGGTGACCTTCACATCCAGGACAAGATCGAGTACAAGAACGTAGGCTTCAAGGACGGTGTCGCCACCTACAAGGCGGCCATCCTACCGGAGCGGACGGGTATGTACCAGGTGGCTACGAGGATATTCGCCAAGAATCCGCTCCTTCCCCACAGGCAGGACTTCGGACTAGTCAGATGGCTGTAGTAGCGACAGGATTTTTTGACGGTGTCCACTTGGGGCACCGTCTTGTCGTTGATACCCTTGTTTCTGCGGCAAGGGAGAGGGGACAGACGTCCACGCTTCTGACCTTCTGGCCCCATCCCCGCACCGTCCTCCAGGATGATGCGCGTTCCCTGAGGCTGCTTACCACATTGGGGGAGAAAAGGCGCATACTTTCTTGCCTCGGGGTGGACAGGATAGAGGTGATGCGATTCACCAGGGACTTCAGCCGCCTTTCCGCTGAGGATTACCTCAAGGAAATCGTGAAGGGTGATTTCGGGGCAACGGCGATAGTTCTCGGCTACGACAACCGCATGGGGCATGACGGCAAACATTCCGACATGGCTTCCATAGCTGAGAGCCTGGGGTTGGACGTTCTCCGTCCCGGGAGCGTAAGCGTCGACGGGATGGTGGTGAGCTCCACCAAGATCCGTTCCCTTTTGCAGGGAGGGGACGTCATTGGGGCCGCTTCCATGCTGGGGTACAGGTATGGCCTTCAGGGAGTTGTCGTGGCGGGTAACCGCAAGGGTAGGACGATGGGATTCCCGACCGCGAACATGAGGCTCTACGAACCGCTGAAGATGATCCCGGGAGTCGGGGTGTACCTTGTGGAAGTGGAGACCCTCGGCGCCAAATACCACGGCATGTGCAACATAGGGAGGCGTCCCACTGTCTCTGACAACGGGGTCATAACCATAGAGACGAACATCTTCGATTTCGATGAGGACATATACGGCTTGGACATCGGAGTGAGGTTTGTCCGTAAGATCCGTGACGAGGTGAAATTCTCTTCGCTCGGGGAACTCGCACTCCAACTTTCGCGGGATAAGGAAGAATGCTTGTCTCTTCTTGGAGGTAATGGTGGACAAATCCCGAACACTTTGCTAAATTTGTAGCGTATGGACGTATTCGGCATAATCTGGTTCGTTTTCGTACTTGCGATGTGCATAGTGCCCCCGATCCTTGAAGGAAGGAAGAAAAGGGCTAAGAGGGCAGCGCAGGATGCGGCGAGAAAGGTTGTGCAGATGAAGAAGTCCGCCTCGGCCCGCGAAGTGGAACAGGCCCAGGCCGCCGCCCGCAGGAAAGCTGAACTGGCAAGGAAGGTGGAGGCGCAGAAGAAAGCCCAAAGGCCTGTCCCGAAGTTTCCTCAGATGCAACCCGTCCCCGCAGGGACGTCATCGTCTTCCCACGCGGTGCCTCAGGTCAAGTATGAGCCGACCCCCGATCCCACTCCCCAGATAGCCAAGAAGGGTAAGAGGCTTGAAGTCATTGATACGGACGGACCCCACAAGAAGATAGTCTCTTCCGCCAAGGACCTTATCGTGTATTCGGCGATAATGAAACCCAAATTTGACGACGCGTAGGGACAGAATCCCGAAAAAATGACTATATTTGCAGTTGTAAGGGTTCCGCTTAAATGGCGGGACTCCTTTTTGATATTCAATTTGTAACCAATTAAATTTACACCGATAAGATTATGGCCCAGAACCATTACATGACCAAGGAGGGATTGGACAAGCTGCAGAAGGAATTAGCCGACGCACTAGCCCAGAGGCCCGTAATTTCGGCAGCCATCGCCGAGGCAAGAGAGAAGGGTGATTTGTCCGAGAATGCGGAATACGACGCCGCCCGTGACGCCCAGGGAATTCTCGAAGTGAAGATTGCCAACCTTAAGAACCTTGTGGCAAACGCCAAGATCATAGACGAATCCAAAGTGGACACCAGCAAGGTCCAGATGCTCAATAAGGTGAAGTTCCAGAACGTCAGCAATAAGATGGTGATGGAATACACCATAGTGGGTGAAACCGAGGCGGATTTCTCAAAGGGTAAGCTCGCCGTCACTTCCCCCATAGCCAAAGCACTCTTGGGGCATGTCGTCGGTGACGAGGTAGAGGCCCAGGTCCCCAGCGGTAAGATGAAGTTCAAAATCCTTGACATCTCCATATAGGACCATGGCTACCATTTTCACTAAGATAGCGAAGGGTGAAATCCCTTCCTATAAGGTGGCGGAGAACGATGATTTCTACGCTTTCCTTGACATTTCCCCGCTTGCCAAGGGCCATACTTTGGTGATCCCCAAAAATGTTGAGGACGACTACATCTTCAATCTGGACGAAAAGACTTATGCCGGGTTGTGGGCTTTTGCACGCAAGGTTGCCGTAGCCCTTAAGGCCGCCGTTCCCTGCAAGAGGGTGGGTGTCGCCGTTTTGGGAATGGAAGTGCCCCACACCCACATCCATTTGGTTCCCCTGCAGAAAGAATCGGACATGGACTTCCGAGGGGAGAAGCTTTCGCTCACCCCCGAAGAGTTCGCATCCGTGGCATCTTCAATACTGTCAGAGTATGAAAAGCTTTAGGACCGCAGTAGGGGCAGCCCTGTCTGTCGCGCTTATCGTATCCTGCTCCAAGGGAGCAACCATCAACGGGACCGTCAAGGACGCACCCGAGAGCGACATCGTGGTATCCATGCTGGATGTCAACAAGTATAAGGTGTTGGATACGGTGAAGACATCTTCCACAGGTGCGTTCAAGTACAGTGTCGAAGTGGAAAAGGGACAGCCCCAGTTCATATACCTTTTCAAGGACGGTAAGAGGATAGGGTCCATGCTGGTCCGGAAGGGTGAGAAGATCCAGCTCACTACCGACACCCAGGGACATTGCTCCGTTACCGGTTCCCCCGAATCCGCAAAACTCCTCCAGGTGGAAGGGGACCAGGCGGACTTCGCCAATTCGTTCGCGAGCCTTGCTGCAAAACTGGCCGACCTTCCGGTGGATTCCCCCGAAGCAGCCCAGGCAAGGCGTGACCTCACAAAGCAGTACATCTCCTATTACCGCAGCCGTGTGAAATACGTGATGGAGAATCCCAAATCCCTCACTGTCATTCCCGTCCTTTATCAGGACATAGAGGGTACACCCGTCTTCGGCCAGGCTACGGACGTCATACATTTCCGCAATTGCCGCGATTCCCTGCTTACTGTTTATCCCGATTCCAAATATGTGAAGGCCCTTTCCGAAGAGGTCAACCGCAGGGAGAACATATTTAAGGTTAATTCCAAAATGCGGGAAGCCCAGCAGGCCGGATTCGTAGACTTGTCCCTTCCTGACGCCAAGGGTGAAAAGGTAAGCCTCAGTTCGGTGAAGGGTAAGGTCGTGATGGTGTACTTCTGGAGGTCGGGTGCGACCGAGCAGAAGATGTTCAACCTGGATGTCATGAAACCCATCTACGATGCCTACCATCCCAAAGGGCTGGAAATTTATGCGGTTTCCCTCGATACCGACAAGACCACCTGGGCCACTGTCGTAAGGACGCAGCAACTCCCTTGGGTGAACGTCTGCGACGGTCTGGGAATGGCATCCCCCGCAGCCGCACTATACAACGTGGGCAGCGTGCCTACCGTTTACTTCATAGTTGACGGGGACATGGATTCGGGAGCCTCGGTTTCCGACGAAGCGTCCCTGCGCAGGTATCTTTCCGGAAAATTGGGTTAGAGTCCCGGAATCCGTTTCTTTGAAACGGTCGCGATGAAATCCTTAAGGTAGAAAGGTTCGAAGTACGCAACGTCTTCGAACTTTTTTTCTTCATACTTTGAAAGGGCGACCCTAAGAAGGCCCGAGGCCGTGGGGTAGTCCTCCCGGAAATGTGCCGAAGGGTTGTCAATCAAGGATTCGCATTTCTTGGCCCCGTCCCCCGTGAAAAGCACCGGACCTTCTGAGAGGATGTCCGAGAAACTGTCCTTGTCTATTATCTTGGCTTCGGTAGGGGATAGTTGCTTGCCTTCACTTGAGAATACCGATGTGAACACTTCCATCCTGCGGGCGTCTATCATTGGTACGATTCGGGAATATTTTTCCCCTTCACCACTTCCAAGAGCCTGCCAAACCAGGGCGTCAAGGGATCCCACCGCAATAAGGGGGATGTCCCCTCCCATGCAAAGGCCTTTGGCGGTTGAGGCGCCTACCCTGAGTCCGGTATAGGATCCCGGTCCCATTCCTACGCAAACGGCGTCGCAGTCTTTGACCGAAAGGCCCCTTTCGTCCAGCACCTGTTTTACGAACGGGGCGGTAAGGGAAGCGTGTGAGCGGGTGGCGTCTTGCACATACGATACGATTTCCCCGCCCTCGGAAAGGGCTACGGAACACATTATCGTCGAAGTCTCTATCAGTATTATCCTTGTCATACCGTTATCATGGGGTCTGCGGCGCTTCCGGAAGAAAGTACCATTTCCTTCAGTTTGGGGAACAGGAAGTTCGTGAAATCTTTTATCGGGTTATAAAGCAGGGAGGCGTTCAGCGTCTGCTCATCCACTATGTGGAACACCGTGTTCAGGGTGTTGAAAAGGGCGATCCCCAATCCCACGACAAGCACTCCCTTGAGAAGGGCCAGGCCTATTCCGAGGAGCTTGTCCATGAACCCTACGGAGAGGGACTCGAGCAGGCTCTCAAGAATATGTCCGATTATGTTCAGTGCTAAGGTGACGCCTCCGATTATCGCTACGAAAGAGGCCACTTGGAGAACCGTTTTCGATGCTGTCAGATAAGTCGAAGCCCAAGCGGCAAGCGAATCGTAGAATTTGAACGCCATGACAAGTCCGAATATCAAGGACAGCATTGACACCACTTGGTCGATGAATCCCTTGCGGAATCCCCTTACTAGGAACGGGACGAGGCACACAAGTATTATGATGTCTGTCAGCTGCATGGCGATTTTGAAGAATATGTAGATTTTGTTATCTTTGCTTTCTTAATTGAAGGCAATGTTTTTTGTTTTGCAAAAGTAGGGAAAAATAATGAGTTTCAAAGAATATAAAGGATTGGACTTGGTCGGCACGGCAGCCGAAGTCCTGGAGCAGTGGAAGGCGAAAGACGCATTCGGACAGTCACTTCGCATACGTGAAGGGGCACCCAGGTTCGTGTTCTTCGAGGGACCTCCCTCGGCGAACGGAATGCCGGGAATCCACCATGTCATGGCCCGCTCCATAAAGGACGCCATCTGCCGCTACAAGACCCAGACGGGATACCGCGTGGACCGCAGGGCCGGATGGGACACCCACGGACTTCCCGTTGAGATAGGCGTTGAGAAGAAACTCGGAATCCATAAGGAAGACATAGGCGATAAGATATCCGTGGAGGAGTACAACCGCACTTGCCGCTCCGAAGTCATGAAATATACCGGTGAGTGGGAGAACCTCACCGAACGCATAGGCTATTGGGTGGACATGAAAGACCCTTACATAACCTACGACAACCGCTACATAGAGACCCTTTGGTACCTTCTCCGTAAGATTTACGACAAGGGACTCCTTTATAAGGGATATTCCATACAACCCTTCTCGCCTTCTGACGGAACGGGACTCTCTTCCCATGAGCTCAACCAGCCGGGATGCTATAAGGACGTCACCGATACGACAGTGACGGTGCAGTTCGAAGTCATAAAGGACGGCATGAGCCAGCCTCTTTTCGAGTCCGCACACCTGCCGGTCTACTTCCTGGCGTGGACGACCACCCCTTGGACGCTCCCTTCCAACACTGCGCTTTGCGTAGGGCCCAATATCGATTACGTCAGGGTGAGGTCATTCAATCCCTACACGGGTGAGGAGGCCATATACGTGCTCGCGAAGGATCTCGTTCAAACATGGTTCAATCCCAAGGCCGAAGGCATCCCTTTCGATGACTACAAGAAGGGAGACAAACTCGTTCCCTACAAGGTTCTCGACGGAGAGTTCAAGGGAAGCGAACTTCTGGGGATACGTTACCATCAGCTAATCCCTTGGTTCAAACCGGTAGGTGAGGGGGCTTTCAGGGTGATAAGCGGAGACTACGTTACCGTCGAGGAAGGAACCGGAGTCGTGCACATAGCACCCACTTTCGGAGCTGACGACAAGAAGGTTGCCTCCGCATTCGGTGTCCCTCCCATCATGCCTGTAGACAAGAACGGTGTGCCCCAGGCGCAGGTGGACAGGCAGGGAAGGTTCTATAGGATTGAGGATTTGGATCCCGAATATGTGAAGAGTAATGTGGACCCTTCATACAAGGAGTTCGCGGGGAGGTATGTCAAGAACGCTTTTGACGATTCGCTTCCTCAGGACGCACCCACCCTTGATGTGGACCTCTGCATGATGATGAAGGCTGACGGACGCGCTTTCAAGATTCAGAAACATGTCCACAGCTATCCCCACAGCTGGAGAACCGACAAACCCGTCCTCTATTATCCCCTTGACTCGTGGTTCATAAGGACTACCGCCGTCAAGGACGAGATGGTCGCCCTCAATAAGCAGATAACCTGGAAGCCGGAATCCACCGGAACGGGCCGTTTCGGACAGTGGCTTGAGAACATACAGGACTGGAACCTCTCAAGGAGCCGCTTCTGGGGTACGCCGCTTCCCATTTGGCGCACTTCCGACGGCAAAGAGGAGAAGTGCATAGGCAGCGTGGCGGAACTCTATGGGGAAATCGAGAAATCCGTACAGGCCGGATTCATGAAGAGCAATCCTTTCAAGGACAAGGGATTCGATCCTAAGGACATGAGCAAGGGGAACTATGATAAGATAGACCTACACAGGCCCTATGTCGACAACATATTCCTCGTTTCCCCCAGCGGGAAGAAGATGACCCGCGAAAGCGACCTCATCGACGTTTGGTTCGATTCGGGTGCCATGCCTTACGCACAGGAAGGCCTGCGCAACCTTTCTTCGCCTTCGTTCGGATGCACGGCTGATTTCATAGCCGAAGGTGTCGACCAGACCAGGGGTTGGTTCTACACCCTCCATGCGATACATACCATGGTCAGCGGCACTCCCGCATTCAAGTGCGTGATCTCCAACGGTCTTGTGCTTGATAAGGACGGCAATAAGATGAGTAAGCGCCTGGGCAATGCCGTGGATCCTTTCGGGGAATTGGACAAATTCGGACCGGACCCCCTGCGCTGGTACATGCTCACCAACGCCCAGCCTTGGGACAACCTCCGTTTTGATGAGAGCGGGGTGATGGAAGTTGTGCGTAAGTTCTTCATGACACTGTACAACACATACTCCTTCTTCGCCCTCTATGCGAACATAGACTCTTTCGACCCTTCGGCCCCTGAGGTCCCTTATTCCGAGCGCCCTGAGATCGACAGGTGGATAATTTCACTGATGAACACTCTCGTAGGGAAGGTGAAAGCCGCCTACGAGGATTATGACATAACGACTGCGGGAAGGCTCATACAGGACTTCGTTTGCGACAACGTCTCCAATTGGTATGTCCGCCTCAACCGCAAACGTTTCTGGGGTGGTGAGATGGATAGGGACAAACTTTCGGCGTACCAGACCCTTCATGAGGTGCTGGTGAAAGTCGCCATACTGTCGGCCCCCATAGCTCCTTTCTATATGGACAGGCTCTACCTTGACCTTGTTCCCGATGGGGAGGAGAGCGTACACTTCACCCTTATGCCGCAGGAGGACTTGTCCCTTATCGACGAAGACCTGGAAGAGAGGATGGCCCTTGCCCAGAAGGCCACTTCAATGGTTCTGGCCCTCAGGCGCAAAGTATCCATAAAGGTACGCCAACCGCTCAAGAAGCTTGTGATTCCAGTGATATCTGATAAGGTACGTTCCCAGCTTGAGCAGGTGAAGGGACTTATCCTTAGTGAAGTCAATGTCAAGGAAGCCGACTTCATAGAGGATACGACCGGCATAATCACCAAGAAGATAAAGCCCAACTTCAAGACTTTGGGTAAGGTATACGGAAAAAGGATGAAAGAGATAGCCCAAGGCTTCACATCCCTCAGCCAGGCGGACATCACCGCACTTCAGAACGCGCAGGCAAGCGGTGAGGAATACTCTTTGGCCCTGGAGGGTGGTGAAGTGGTGCTTCATCCAGAGGATTATGAGATAACGTCAGAGGATATGCCCGGATGGCTCGTGGCCAGTGAAGGACCTCTCACGATAGCCCTTGACATAGAGGTTGACGATGCACTCCGCAAAGAGGGAACCGCCAGGGAACTGATCAACAGGATCCAGAACCTCCGTAAGGACAGCGGTTTCGACGTGACGGATAAGGTGGACGTGAAGATATCTGCCCAGGGAGAAAACTTCCAGGAGATATCCTCGGCACTTGATGCCTTCAAGGACTATGTCGCCGCCCAGACCCTTTCAAAGAGTGTGTGCGTAGTGTCCGAGCAGATTGGCGATGCTCCCGCCGTTGAATGGAATGACGATGAAATCCACATACAAGTAACTAAAATTGATTAACTGAAACTGTTATGGCAGAGAAAAAAGAAACCACGCAGGCCCCCCAGGCTGCTCCCGCCCCTGAGCAGAACGTGAAGACCCGCTATTCCGATGAGGAGCTCGAAGAGTTCCGCGGTATAATAAACGAGATGCTCGCAAAGGCTCAGGCCGAATACGACGCAATGCGTAAGATTGTCATGGGTAACGGTACCAATGACATCGAGGATACCACCCCTTCTTTCAAGACTGTCGAGGATGACGGTTCGACACAGTTGTCAAAGGAAGAGGCAAGCCAGTTCGCACAGCGCCAGTACAAGTTCATCAAGAACCTCCAGGCCGCCCTTGTCCGCATCGAGAATAAGACTTACGGGATTTGCCGCGTTACCGGTAAACTCATCCCCAAGGAAAGGCTGCGTCTAGTGCCGCATGCCACCCTTACGGTAGAGGCGAAGGAGATGTTGGCCAAGAACGGCGGCAAATAGTGCATGGCTAAAGGGAAGCGCCTACTCGTTTTGGGCATATTGCTCGTTGTAATCGATCAGGTCATAAAATTCCTGGTCAAACTCAATATGGGCATCGGTGACCACTTCAGTGTCCTGGGGGATTGGTTCCAGATATACTTCATAGAGAACGAGGGTATGGCCTTCGGGATGAAATTCGGAGGTTTGTGGGGAAAATTGGCGTTGTCCCTGTTCAGGGTCATCCTTTGCACTTTGCTTTGCTGGTGGATAACCAAATTGGTAAGGAAGGGGACAGGCCTTTACGGACCCGCTTTCGTCAAATCCGACAAGCCGGCTGTACCGACAGGAGTGCTTGTGGGCCTCACCCTTATTACGGCAGGAGCTTTCGGAAATATCGTTGACTCCATTTTCTACGGGCAGATATTCTCCGCATCGGCTCCCGGAGTAGTGGCCACGCTCGGGGGAAGTTACGCCCCTCTCCTTTTCGGAAAGGTTGTGGACATGTTCTACTTCCCGCTTTTCCGGTGGCCTGAATGGATGCCGCTCGTCGGTGGGGACATATTTTTCGAACCGGTGTTCAATTTCGCGGACAGTTGCGTGACGGTGGGTGCCTTCTACCTCATATTCTTCCAGTATAAGTTCTTTACTGCTGAAGAAAAGAAGGATGAAAAAGAGAAAAAGTAACGATAAGATACTGTAGAGGCGACCTTCGGGCCGCCTCAATTGTGAATGTGCCAGCTTCCCTTTGCGGGTTCTCCGCTATCAAAGTTTTCTGAGTATTGTGAGTCTGCTATTTTCCTGGCGGCTATAATGGAAATTATCAGAAAAATTTTATAAATTTGCAGTCCCATTCGCGGAAAGTTTAAGTCAGAACACTTTAAACACTGCAGAGTGGAAAAATATTGGAGAGTTGGCCGAGTGGTCGATGGCGGCAGTCTTGAAAACTGTTGAACGGCAACGTTCCGGGGGTTCGAATCCCTCACTCTCCGCAAAAAGGCTTGTAAACGTTTGATTTACAGGCCTTTAAT
>Ga0181612_121691_pt1 | contig 11233 bp, 6 predicted proteins | sample HoacroProtozoa21_FD_119630 | JGI IMG/M metagenome (GOLD analysis project Ga0181612, IMG submission 119630) | Hoatzin crop microbial communities from Cojedes, Venezuel. Combined Assembly of Gp0051906, Gp0051904, Gp0051908 | reverse complement strand
TTGATCTAAAGCAGCTGTAAGAGCGATGAAAGCCCAGTCTCCATCTTAGCCTGCCATTTGACAGCAAGTTTCATAATGATGGCAATGGATAAGTAACACCCTCGTCGTCTTTTCTTCCCATCCTCGCTGTGCTCCAGCTTCTGAGCCTCCTTGCTTCCTTTTCTATAACACATCTAACAATAACCCTCCTTATTGATCTTGGGTCTTCTAATAATAAGCCTTGTTGATCCTGGGACTGATCTGAATGGAGTGGGAAACTGCAGTAAACTTTCTACACTGGTGAAAACAAAAAGAGTGGAGACCACCAGCTGCCCTTGTACAGCAGAAGGGCAAGTGATTCTCAGATGACAGAAATCTATTAGTATCGAGCCTACAGGATTCACTTTACGTACTTCACTCTAGATGTGTTATCACATAGCAACAGTCAGCATCCTCCTTTCAACCAAGAGGATAACATGGTAACAACAATAAGTAGTTGTTCATGAAAACACAAGCTAAATACTGATACTCAGGAAGAAATGTATGCTGAAATATTATTGGTAGGCATGAAGAAGGTTCTCCAGGTGTTATTATCCTACCTCTATCACGCAAAGCTCCCACTGATGGGATCTCACTAGCTTGTCTCTTCAGATGATCATCAATGAGAACAAGTAGCAGTGGTTCTTCAGATGTTAAAGCATCCATGCTCTCAAAAGCCCTTATTATGCTTTCCACAATGAAAGAGCTTCCTTTATCTAGGATATGCATCTAGTATTACCTAGACTGGCTTCCATCTCAGTTATGCCCTTTCCTGGTTTTTCCCCAGCTCCAACAAGGCAAAAGAATTCTTTGAGTATAAGTAAGAAAAACGTCTCCTGCTTCTCCTTAGAAAATAAATGAACTTTTTAAGCATAGACGCATCTGTGGTGAACTGATGGGAGGTGTCTATTTTTCACTCAGAGACCTAAAGTGGATTTTCGTATGTATGGATTAGTGTCAACCCTCGTGATCCTAAAGGATCGCAATCCTGTAATCCCACAGCACCACGCAATGCAGCTACTGTGGAATATCACAGACGACCACGATGGGGGCAAAAACCTGGATTTTTGTAAGTATTACTCCTTCGATTCAGGCTTGTCAAACTCGGAGGAAAGTGCTGTGGTTCCTGACTCTTTCGCTAATTACTAGCGCTCCAGAAATTGCCCTGAAAAGTGGGTCTCCACAGAGACAGATTACTAACTGTCATTGGGTAAACACTGCCTTGGTAAATTCACACTCTTTCAGATTCTGGGTGAAAACGCTACCTTCAAACAAAGTACGCAATTTTCAAGTAATGCACAGTGAACTAGCATTGCTAATACTAAGAGTGTAAATTTTATGCCCAAGTTTCTCATGTTTTATAACTGTTAGAAACACTGATGAGTATGATCACATTTTAAGTTAGAGCAGAACATATGGATTATGTTTCAGATAGACTTTTCTAGTTTTTATGTAAACACGCTTTGGACAAGGGCAAAGACGGTTGCGCTTTTGTGACTGACACCTACAAGTGCTGAAGACCCTGTAAGGTTCATGGCTGGTTAGAGAGCAAGAACTAGCTCCTGCTATAAAAACATCAAACTACAGTCCTGTCTATTTTAGGAATAAAGTAACTGCTAGGCTGTATACAGCCATCGGAGAGGATATCCAGTGTGCCTCAGACGTGCCATTAAGGAATGGTTCCGTCCAGCAGGTTTAGCATCACCATGTGAAAAGTGCATCCGTTTTAACAAAAGGCAGAATTACATTTTTGAAAGATCAGAGAATAGCACTTTGCTGTATCAGGAACACTGCTGCTACTGGCTTGCAAGTCCTAGCAAGCAGCCTCACATTAATTTAGCATTGTATTTAGGGAATGGGCTCAGCCACAATGACGCTTATCTGCAAGAGGCCAGGCTGATTTTTCTTTGAGAAAACACTCACTGTGGCATTGAATTAATCTGTTCAGAGGGGGCCCTTTTTCCTCTGGTGGCTTGCTATTTTTTCTAGATTCAACTTTTTTAAAAATCCTGAAGAAGACAGTTCTAAAGCAATTTTTTTTTTTTAAGTGTGCATTCCCATTTTAAATTTCTCTCTACTACTATCTCAATCAGCTAAATAAGGATTTTTCATCCACTGGAGCTGTAACAGGTATCAGTGTATGATCAGACAGTTCAGAAAAGCTGAAAATCATATTTAGAACATCCAGGTGAGAGACAGTAGCATCAGCACTGCATCTGTCTCCAGTCAACTACAGTACTGCAGCTTGGGTTTAATAAGCAAATGCAGCACACACTCAGAATGCCATTACGTAGTGGCAAGAGCTGAGGTGCAGTCCTTCCTCTTCTGTGGAGGCTGTGACCACCCAGTTTATCTCAGCTGAGCGTCTAGCTCTGTGCAATACAGGCAGGGAGGCATTTCTGCCTCTGTGTTTGGATCTAAGAATCTCATCTTCCAATGAATACGCCCCATTTGTCTAAGTAATAAGGAAATGTAGGGAGGGATTGAACATTAAAATATTGTTGAATTTGAAGTAAAGAAGATAGAAATAAATATCTGAAAAAAAGACAGAGGAGTAATTTCACATTTATATTCAAAATTTCTGGAATTACTAGAGACTACGTGCCTTTGTAAAAAAACTGCTAACTCAGTAACACAATATATCCACTTTACAGAACAGTTTCAGTGAAACAATCCAGAAACCCATCTTCTTCTACCTCATAAAATTGGATAATATTTGGGTAAACTGCAAAACAGCTTCTCTTGAGTCAGGACTCTAGGAATTCATATAAGCAATCTACTTTTTATTTTAATGACCTCTATCAATGAGAGAAATAGCAGACATTTAAAACACCTTTTGCTGAAAAGAAACATGCTACAAAAAAAGCAGGATGTATCAAACACATCTGATGGAGGTTTTCAGAGCTGTTTGCAGTGAGTTTGACATGTCTCCATGCCCCACAGCAGCTGAAGAATTGCAACAGTCTGGCACTAAGTCTTTTGGTACTTCAACACATTGCTTGACTGCAGGGTGGCATTTTTGTTGATACAAGCTCACTAATGAGGGCAGTATCTGAACATACTAAAGGACCTTTGAATGATGCTCCAGGCCCCTGGAGAGAAAAAAGGTAACTGCTTCATAGGGAATTTTCAATGTACATTTGGAAACTAAATCCTAAAAATAGGAATTTTTTTGTTTAACTGGCTGCAAGCCATACAGCTTGTAAAAGAAAATAAACCTGTTCTTATGCCCAAGACTCATCACAAAAGCTCTCTAATCTCTTCAGCTGAATATTAGTAAATAAATACCTTTATATAAAATAAAAGGATACCTGACACATTCCATGTCAGTATTAGCTACCTGACACATTCCATGCCAGTTTGTGGCAGCTATTACTGTTCACAAAAAGACTATACCTTGTTGCATTCAATGCTGGCCAAACATCATAGCAATTATTGGACTAGCACTTTCATGTAACTAAGCATTTAGCCACAGCCGTATTATCCATATCTTGAAAAAATTAGGAATTAGCAAACAGGCCTGCATGTCCATTAGCTGTCTATGTTGCTTTCCAGGATTTTCAGTTTTTCTGTTACAGGAGGATACTTCCCATCAGCTCCGTACGGCATTAGGCCACACAAGTTGCCATGGTTGACCTGACACTATTAGAAAGCTCCATCTAAGCAAAAAGGCTGGCAAGCTCAGAAAACTGGAATTGTACTTTTACTGAAGGCATGAACAAAGGTACACGGACAACTGCAGAAACTGCTGTATCGTAAATGAAGACCATTGTTTGAAATGGACTTGGTTGCTTAGAGACACTTGTCCATTCTAATAGTATAGACATAACCTGTAAACACAATTTTCTTCATTTTTGTGGTTCCCAACTCCAAACCACAGGACCTTCCTAAGAGATGGGAGAAAAGAAACACATTTACCTTGAAAAATATTGCAAAGAAGATTGCACTAATATTTGTGCAATTATTCTATTTCATAATTATGAAAGAGAAGGAAACTCTCCAGTCATTGAATAAGCACAGGGTGGTTAGCAGTAAACAGGAGTAATGAGAATAAAAAGCTGAGGTGAAGAGGTATTTATGCATTTAAAAGGAAGATAATACATGTTGGTGTAACTAAATATTCCATTATAAATGTGGCATTTTCTTCTTAGCAATGTATGACACTCTTAATGTAAATTTTAAGCTGTGCAGCCTTATTACATACATTACACTGACCAAAAAAAAAATTACATTTCCATCCTTAAACTAATAGCAGTCATTTTTATATAGTCCTTGTTCATTTAACAGTCACTCACAGGCCATACTCCTGGACAAATCAAGCAGCTTTGCTGGAGGTTGAGGCAAAACCAGAAGACTGGCATTTTTAGAATTGATTGATGATTAAATACACCCAACAACAATCAAGACGGTAAAAAATTCATCTACAGCTTTTTGTCGTTTTGCTTCTTTTTGTTTCATCCTAACTGACTATGTGGAGCACTAGCTGTCCTCCATTAGCAGCAGATCTTGAGAAGCTTCCTTAAACCCATCTGTGGACCATCCAAGAACAGTAAATCTCAGCAGCTTTAAGCCTCCCAGCTCCACACAGAGCTCCCCACAGAGCTGAGCTGACACACACCAGCAGCACAAGACATGGCCAAAGCTTGCTCTTCTGTCGCCCCGTGGGTGGACACAGGACTTGAGAGCAACAAAGACTGTCCTTCGCTACCACCAAATCTACACAAGTGCTGTTTCTTCAGCCATAATCTTGAGAAGCACATGCATCGAGGCCTACCCTTTCTGTTCGGCGTTTTTTTAATCCCTCTAACGTGCATTTTATCTCCCAGTGCTGAACATCTCGTTTCCTAGGACTGACTCTCCCTCCTCGCTCTTTTGCCAAAGAAATGTACAACTAACACTTTCAGTTCTGGAAAGCTAAGAAGTGAGCCTCTGAGCCCTTTATTTCACAGAGAACTTTCCGCTTGCTACAGAAGTCCACCAGACTGTGCCCAACACCACCAAGCGAGGACCAAAAACCCGTTCCACACCTCAGGATGGACAGACAGGTCAGATGAAACAGCATCAGCTACACGATGGCAATGACTCATACAGGAGCAGTAAACTGAAGGAGATATGCACCTTAATGATTTCAAAGACAACTCTTTTTCAGGTTATGATCCTTTCTATTTTTGAGTCGGGGGTTTTCTTCTCCCTCCTTAAAAAAAGTATGTGCTAACTCACCCTACTCAGCTGGATACTAGAAAGCACAGGGAGGAAATATCAAGGTCTTGCCTGTATTGGAAGTCTGACAACTTATAATTTCCTTGTCTTTTTAAGTTCACGCACAAGGAAAATGGCTTTTACACCCAGATTTGAAAATTACTGGTTTAATAGCATTTTACTTTCCATATATCTTTCTTCATTCATATTAACTGGTTTGTGGTATGAGGAACCTCATCAGTACGTGCTTTCTGCGTCAGGTATCTCTGGCTTAAATATTTGCATAAGAACAAAAACTCCAGTAAGCTTAGAGAGATTAAAAATCTTTTCAGATACTATACAAACAATTTTCTGACTGATTTCTGTTTTTTCTATCACTTCTATTGAAATTTTCATCACTCTTTTGAAATGCCCTGATTGCTGGGATAGTCTATGAAGCTGTTGTATTCCACTAGTTTTTATTTTTAAGTCAACAGGAATTAAGGTGGCTTAGGTCTGTTTAGAAAAGCTGTAGTGCAGTAAAAACATCAGGAACGTTTGTTCAGTTCTTCCTTCACTTGTACTGATGAGAAAGGCAAAAATTCAGAGAAATGAAATGAAATGGAAATCAAAAAATAGGAACAAGTCTGGTCACCTTCCACTTAACAGTTCATCATGCAAAGCACCTTTCTCATGATCTCAGAAGAAGTTTGTTTTTTTCTTTTCTTTTCCATGAGGAGTGGAGGCTAACATATATAGAGGGTTTACAATTACTGACCAAATGTTGCAGCTTCTTATTCCAGACTTCTAAGACCTCTGTATCTCTATTAGCTAAAAAAGATCACAGAATAGCAGTGGAAGAATGGTAAAACTTCAATTTTTCTCCCTCAGTTTTCAGACACCTGGAAGCAGTAACAGGTTTTCCTCTAAAACAGATAATTTTCAAATGTTTTGCTAAGTGTTTGAAATTGCTTTTCTATTTCTCTGGCACAAAATGAAAGAATGCCACAGGATAACACTGCAATATTTTTAAGAGCAGAAGACCTAATCTTTGTATTTCTACCTCAAAATTACGGGCAGGATGTTTCCTGTTACCTTCAGAGACTCCTTCAATCCACCTCTGGAAAGAGACAAAATAGCCAATAGCAAATAGCCAAAAAGGAAGGCTTGTTGCAATTAACTGATGCAACTAACATTAGTATCAAAATCCTACAGCCAAATACCATGTTCTTCCCATTAACATTCATAAATCTCGTATCGGATATTTGCACAGTAGAACTGTTGTAAATAACAGGATTATACTAATTTATACTGCTTTGTAGCACTAATCTTAAAAGTTCAGCCAACAGACATAGACTTCAAAATCACGTATTTTGGGATATTATCAATTGCAGTAGCGCCAATAACGAGGCAAAGTCTTTCGAAACACACTCCCTAAAGACCTTAAAATCTGAAAGAGAACAACAGGACACTACTGTGGGAAGGAAGAGAAGCAAGTTTGTGAAATTAATGACAACAATATTTTGACGTTTTTGTTAGTTTTTATATCAGACAAACAACTTTCCCTTGCCCTTTCCCCTGTGACTGACAAGCTGCCAAATTGTATAGGCTTTGCTCTAATGCTTATTTCCTATCAGATACACACTAACAATTTTGTGATAAATCAGAACTGATGTAATCACTGTACTAGAAATAGAAATTACTTGAGGAAGTGGAAAATCTGGTATTTTTAGACAGGTATTCAAAGTCTGAACTGGGTACCTAAGCACTGTTTTAAAACCTCCCTCTCCAGGGGAATGAGTTTTGTGATTGTCAAGGTGTAAACAGAAAAGAAGGGCCAATATACACATTAAACTCACCAAACGCAACTGTAATTACTATTTTGCATTACAGAAACACTGATTTTTTAAAAATTTTTTTAATATTCTCAAAACAATGAATTTATTCCTATTATTTTAAAATTCTCAAAACTTTAATTGTATTGCATTTATTTGACCTACAATTTCAAAGTCTGCAGACTAGCATATGAATGACAGTAAGCCAGTGTACAAATGATACTAGTTACAGAACTGTGAACTGTACTTTTCTGCACACTCAAATTGTCCAAATAATAATGGCAGTATAAGAGAGCCAGATGTTGAAACCTCTACACGCAGTGGCTGGTTTTCCACACAGTTACGGTCTGTGTCTCATACGGTGACTGATTCGTGGACCTACTACAGGAGGGTAGAAGATCCTACTGATCTATCGTCAGGTACTAAATCTCCAAAGAAAGATTACAGTATTTTTTCTGACACCTTATAGCTAGAGGATTTCGTAGCTTTAATGACAGCAAAAAAGCGAGTGCTAGGCCTGAGATATGAGAAGCACCATGGAACAGCATCACCTTACCAGAAACCTTCAGGTTATTGTTGTTTTGTCTTATTTGAACCCAGATCCTTAGAGGATGATGGTTCACTGTAAGGATGTGACCTGTGAAACGCACAGTAACAATCCCATAGCTGCACACCAAAGTACCTAAGCTCTGCCCGCACCTGTCTGAGAATGGAGCCTCTGCTCATAAATCAACTGTGCTGCCTGTAATAAGCACAAACTAGGTCAAGCTAAAATTGCCCACAGAAATAAAAAATGACAACAGTAAGTGCAAGACATTTCACAATCTTGCATCTTAGAGAAAAACAATTTGGGTGATGAATTTTAAGAGAAAGGCTGACATTTATTCACCATGTCTCTCTCTTTTTGTTCCGGGATGTTGATATTGCTTACTGTTTCTAAAATGTCTCATTTGAGTATTAAATATTTCAATGTTTGATTTGTGTTGTATCACTAACATGATGATTGGGAGGTCATGTATGGTGGGAAAGGACTGCGGTATCTGATTACATTTCTAAAATCAAAAGCAACTTTTTCAAAGTCTTCAGACAACTATATTTATTGCATCAGGCCTAAGTTGGTCAGGCAGCTCTTGCCTGTCACATTTAATTATCTTGCTTGGGCAGGGAGCTTTCCCCATATATGTAATGGATCCAGTACACTTCATGGGAACTTGTATGGAGATAAACATTGTAAATGCACCGAGACACCTGACTTCAATAAACCGCACACATGCTGTTTTAATTCAAGGTGCTAGCAAGGTTATCACGTTCCTAGTACTCAGTTCAGGCTCCTATTCCGCAGGCAGTTCTGCTCATGGGTATCTCCACACATGGGCACCCCTTTTGCGTCCTCACGAGAGGAAGAATTCTCCGGGCTGGGAAATGCCCATAGAGCAGTAAAACCAAGCACAGCTAACAACAGCCTCCTTTCTATATGTGATAAGTAGGAGGCAAGGAAGATCCAGTCCCACCCTCCGTAAACGGCGGCAGGACGCAGCCCGGCAAAACACTGGCTGGTGCTGGCGGGAGGTTGACAGGGGACCCCAGAGCCTCCCAAGCCTTTCCGCACAGACACCGCTTGCGGGCTGGAGGACAGCCCCTGTCGGGGGCATCGCGCTGATTTCCTCTCCCTGGCGTACGAGGAAGACGCATTCACCCTGTTCCCAGGGACCATGAAATTGCGTGTTCTCCTTCCCAGTCACCCACGCAACGGCAGACGGTCTCACCCCCCAACCAGCTGGCCCTCCAGGACCGACGCAGGCTTTATTCCCGGCTGGTGTTTCCACATGGGGAGCTCAGGGGGAGCAGGGCTGCAGAGCAGAGCCTCCGAGATGGCCAGGCTGCCCAGCACAGATGGGGCTCGCCTAGCGTGGGGGTGACGACAGGTCTGCAGCACGGCGGGGGAACAGCCTGATGCTTCCGTGACGAAGCTTTCCTCCGGCTGCCGTCGCTCCGCGCATCCCGGCATTTACTGCGCGGTACCGCTTGTCTCAGCACAACCAGGAAACTCCTTTACGGCGTTCGCATTCTTCACTCGCTCAGAGTGGCTCTCTAAGTCTAAACACTAAGGTTTCATGAACATTTGTGGTATTTCGTTTTCTAAAACCGGCCAATACCTGTTATTCTATACTCTTTGTCTAAGAAGCTATTGCTATTTCATGCTCTTTAGAGAAAAGCTGTCTTTGCGGAAAGAAAAATATTTTAAATTAACTCCTTTATGGACCTGAGCTTTGACTCTGCCTTCTCTTGAAACCTTTATCAAACCTACACGATACTTCCAGATGTGCAGAAGTACCTTACTGCCTTCCAAAGACAGTCTTCCCCTTCCTTTCACACACATCTAAAGGCACTTTTATGAATACATGGCTACCCTTCCCCTGTTTCCCAAGCAAATGGTAAACAGGTGTGCCGAGACTTTTTTGTGTGAGCTACAAATAGCAAGATAACTAGGTTTTCTTAAAAAAACAACAAAAAAAAGCCAAATATGCCCTGAAAGGCTGCTTTTACGTATGTATTTAATACATTCAGTTATCTGCCACTTATCCACTTCAGAAAACTAATAACAATGGCTTACGTGCAGGCCTGCCTCTCCAGCAGAAAGAGAGGCAAAACTTCCCCGAGGGCCCAGCTCTGAGCTGTGGTGGCTGCTGGCAGGGTCCCTCGCCATCAGCGGTCGGTCTGTCCACACACCAGCTGCCCCGAAGTCAGGGCCTCACCTGCTACGAGGCAGAAAGGCAAAAGGCCGAAAAGAAAACCCTCGCACGTGTGAGAGGGTGCTACAGGATCAGGCTCAAAAGGTTACGTATCTGAAACGCGTGAAGCAACAAAAGCCCGACCGTGAGTCATTCCCGGTTTGCAGCAGCTTGGTTTCAAATTGCTCCCCGTGGAATTTAAGACAGAACAGAAAATAATAGAATTGAAAAATGGGAACCATTTCCACATTGTGGGTTTTTCCCACAGTGGATACAATTTGAATTGCTAATTCACCACCAGATGTGCAACTACAGACTCTGTGACAACCACCCTCTTCCTACGGTACTTAATTATTTCTTCTTGTGACACACTGGGTATGCTACAGGATTATATTTAGCCTAGGTTGAAGGGTTCTCGGTTTTGTTTTTAATGAAAGAACCCTTAGACATGGCTAAATTCAAACCTATGTGGCGTAACATTTAAAATAATTTAAAAGGGTAACCTTCTGAGAGTAATGTTATTTATGAAAACATTAAAGGTGAACTCCTGTCTGCAATAAAGCCCATGGGAGTTCTTCACTGCTTTCACATCCTCCGGAGATTTTCTTTTCTACTTAAAAGCCTACCAGCAGTTTTTACTAAGTGGCCTTTGTGCCACTATACCTCAGCCACAAAAGTTAAACCTAATTCCACAGCGCAGCAACAGGTGATATAGGAAGAACAATTTTCAGCAGGCAATATAGTTTTTATGTTAATTGCCAAAAAACTACCCAGAACAAAATTGCTTGTATAAACAAAGTATGAGAATTGGAAAAGGTACTGAAAATGATGACAAAACCACTAATTTGGGAAAAAACAGAGCATCATATTAGCTATGTTATCCTACCTGAAAGCTATCTTGTCATACCTGAAATAAGTGTATAGCATGTGCAAATAGGTATCACACCAATTTTAGTAACAGTGTAGTTAACCATTTCCAAAACCATGACACAACAAGCGATGCCAGTTTGGGTACTCTGAATTGAAAAGCCTAAAAAAACCCGACGAATTAGGAGAACCACCGGGGGTTCAGAGCATACCCAGGCCAAGTGCTGGCTGTGTGGACATCATTGCTCCACTCCGGAGCGGCTGACTCTGAGTAGGGTGGACGTGAGCTGAGCCACACACTTGCTCTCGTGCCAGAGATAATTTCCTCTGGCAACGCACACACAACCCATGCTCATCCAGACGGATTTTCTACAAGCAAAAGGCTGCTCACCCTTTCCAAATCAACTTATGTCAAAATTAACAGTGAATTGAGTTGGTGATCATGTATCACTTTTCTTTAGAGGAAGAATCATAGAATCTTAGAATCATAGAAAGTTTTGGGTCGGAAAGGACCCCTAGAGGTCATCTAGTCCAACCCCCCCGCAGCGAGCAGGGACACCACTAACTAGATCAGGTTGCTCAGAGCCCTGTCCAACCTGGTCT
>Ga0181612_113448_pt1 | contig 11233 bp, 12 predicted proteins | sample HoacroProtozoa21_FD_119630 | JGI IMG/M metagenome (GOLD analysis project Ga0181612, IMG submission 119630) | Hoatzin crop microbial communities from Cojedes, Venezuel. Combined Assembly of Gp0051906, Gp0051904, Gp0051908 | reverse complement strand
GATGTCCAAGCTGCACAGCAGTGACAGTAGCCAGCCAGTGTGGACATCCCCTTCCCGTGTTAGCTCACTCTTGGGACCTGGGTGCAGTCCCCTGCGTTGGAGTCTGCTTTGCTTCCTCTGTCCCTCTTCAAGGGATGCTGTAAGGGTGTTTCCAGACAGGCTGTCCCCAGAGGAGCACAGAGTTAAGGGACATCCATGCAGTGGGAACATGTTGTGTGTCTCATTGCAGCTATGAGAGCAGGGAGTACTACAGCTGCACCTAATCATCTACTGATGAATAGAGCCCAATTAGCCAGTGCCCAACTTTTCCTGTGCATCTTTGTCCCATCACCTCTGTTTCAATGTGGAGAAAGCAGTTTTTCCTCCAGGTGTTTGGACAGGGATGCTTTGCTACAGAGCTGGCAGAAAGGGGCAGGGCACAGAGCATGCTGCCAGCAATGTCTCTTCATACAACCTTCAGGAGAAAATCCAAGCACTGGGGTATTTTTCATCACGTGGTAAGGCTTTAGGTTTTCCTGGGGCCACTCCATCTCTAGGATGTAGAGATAGCTTTTTTTTGTGAGTGATAGGTGAGATTGAATGAGTTACTGCCTAGTATTTTTTTTAAAAAAAGAGTATTGAATCAAGATGCTTTTAAGACGCCTGTCTTGCAGAAACTGCTGTACAAGAGGAAAGGTCTTTCCTGAAAATCAGACCATTTTCTGGTGTGTAAAGCTGTGTTCTGGAATAAGATACTCCCCAGATACTAGTTACATGTTCAAGGATTTTTTAAAGTGTTCTAGTTTTAAAGGGGCAACAAAAGCCACTAGGGGAAAAAGAAACTAAAGGTGCTCGGCAACTTTGAAAATCAGAGCGCCTCTGTTTAGGTCTTCAAATATGGAGCTTGACACAGAAAAGCTCTGATTTCCAGAGCATCCATAGCTTCTTGGGGCTGGAGTTGGTGAGGGGGTTTGTGAGCAGCACTGTCAGATTCTCAAACTGTCTGCTGCTTTTTCAGCCAGCTGCAAGTCACTTAAACAGATAATTCTTCTCCACTGTCTCATCCCAGGCCAAATACAAATGTTCATCAGAAGAAAGAAATTTGGGGCAATCAGGATGATGTTGTTTCTGTCTTCTCCTCTCCATACCTGAGCCCTCTTCCTCAGCCCCAGCCCAACCTTTGCAACCTCTGATCCCAGCCTTGTCCTTGGGCTGGGAGTGTCCTGTGACAGGGCTGGAGGTGGGAGGCAGGAAGGAAATCCAAGGTGTCTGAGCCCAGCTTGCTGCCCTGGTGTCTAACGGCCTTCTCCCTGCACCATCGCTTTGGGAGATTAGGGCTGCAGACCCAAGGCCAAGGAAGTAGGAGGGCAGAGCAGGATGTTTTGTGTCCTGGTAAGACCCTTTCTGGATACCAGCAGGTCACTACCAAGCACATTTTCATTATCACCATGCACCCGGGCACTGTTTTTGCCTGGGGGGTAATGTGGCCCCAGGCAATGCTGGAGTCTGTTTTGGATGTGGCCACGTTCCTCTGGGTTTCACTGTACGGATGCGATACGTGCCACTATCTCAGGACTACAGACTGACATTTTATCAGCTCTGGGGCCTCTCTGACTTCGAGATTACACTTAAAAACATGCTTAGTTCTTCCTAATGAGCATACAAGCATCCTGCAAAAATGAAACCCATCTGTTGAACATCTGATTCTTTCTGAAAGAAAGTAGAACATCTAGGTGGAAGAAATCTATGTGGTTAGGAACATTATCACTAGACAAACACTGCCCAGGAAATCTTTCAGATGGGTCATGCTCTTGTGCATGAGATAGCACAGGTATTGGTATTTAAAACTCCAAAATAACATTTATTTCTCCATCAGCAGAGAAATGTGGCAACAACTCCCTCCTTATAACCCTAATTCTATCTGTTGGAAGGATCTTCCCAATGGTCTTTTCCCTTTTTCCCTGAAAAGCCTGTTTGAACCCTTTTTCTTTCTTCTAGGCCTTCACAATTTAAAACCTTGACCTTCATATCAAGGAAGAAGATGTTGGAGAATTTCATTAGGGGAACTTGCACCCATTTGTCTTAGTAAGCAAGACTAGTTTTCTTCTGGGTCCTTTGGGGGTCTACATGTCCCATTTTAGTTACTTCTCCAGGACCTGGCCTTGCAGATTTTTCTAAATTGTTGTTTTCACATTTGCAAGTTGCCTTTTCCCACTGGGCTCCGGGCTTACAAGGGAAAACATCCCAGATCAGATACCACAAACCCATGAGCAGCATTGCTTAATGTGATCCATTTTGCAATGTTTCCACCCATATCTGTTTATCCCCCTTGCCTGCCTTTTCACAGCAGGGCGGAGGCATTTTCTCCACAGCTCTTGGCAGTTACGACCTCTGCCTTCACGGGGACATGCTGGCCAGGATCGGCTGAGCACAGATGTGAGAATGTATTGCAGATATTCTCCACTTTTTCTTGACCGTATAAGGGAACGTTGCCCTTCCTAATGCTAGGGAGTGGGGGTAGTGTGAGTAACTTGGAGGATTAAGAACGAAATCTGGAGCCTTTCCCCTTTCCTGGTTGCAGGCTCGTGGGCTGAGAAGGATTGTAACCATCTGAAGGCTGGTGAAATGGATTGGCTCCTTGCTGCTCAGCTCCCCAAGCTTGTTCCAGCAGTTTGTTGGCAAGTCTGAATGGGTCTGCAGATCCAGCCTGGATGGAGTCCTCCAAAACAGGGCTGAGGAATACTGAGATAGCCTGCTCACAAAATCTGCGGTCGCTCACTGCGTCCCCACTCTGTGGCTAAATAGGGCATTCAGGTCTTCAGGGCTGAAGTCCATCTGGCTCTTCACAGTCACTTAAGCAGTGTTTTCAAACAGCACCCTACTCTGCTGCTTTGCATGCCAAGAAAGAGAAGACCACCCCTTGTCTGCAAGGGACATGAGTTCATCATCTACTAACCATTCCCAGCTGCTGCTCTCAGCCAGGGAAGTCTCATGGATGTAGGGGAAATGTGGGGGAAGTTGTCCTGGAGTCCCACCTCTGCCCTGGGAATCTGTGCAAGTAGGAGCCATGATCTGTCCAAGTGGAAGAAGCTGAGACATGACTTTAACAGTGCCTTGGAAGTGAGTGAGGTGCTGACAAGGCCTGTTCGCATGGAACATCCAGAGCTGTTGCATCGATGGGAGAGGAAGCACAGCTCCTAGGCACTGTGTTGGGATGGCTCTTTGAAATGACCTCCAAGGTGGCCCAACGGGATCAGATCTCTTAGGCAGTGTGTTGGGATGATTCTTTGAAAAGACCTCCAAGGTGGACCATGGTGACTGAGAAGCTCAGCTATGAGCTGCGTGTGCTCCTCATGCAAAGCTCTCAGCAAGGTTAAGGGGCAACCTGAGGCACCTGGATTCAAACTGCTATGACCCAGATTTGCCTCTGAGACTGGCCACGTGGCTGCCGTGTCTGTACTGCCCGATGCTGGCAATATTGTCATTTCCTGGCTGAAGTTGGGCCACCCTCCTCTTGTTGTATTTTCTGCCCCGCTTATTCCCCAGCCTTCTCTCCTTTGTCCTGTGAGCTCCCCCATGCTGAGAGTTGAACCTCTTTCCAGATGCCTGGCTGCTCTCCCAGAAGAAGCACAGCACCATTGTAATGTGTAATAAGCCTGGAATTCTCCTCCAGCCCATGTTTTTGTTTCAGTTATACCGATTGTTGAGTATGCAAGAGGTTATGAACCCAAGCAGACCAAGGTCCTCACACTTTGACGCTTCTTTCCCCAAGATGTAGCCTTTTAGCCTTTTACCTGACAATACAGGAAATACATCAACAATAATAAAGGAAGAAGACACATCTTGGAAAGATGGAGTAGTGCAGTCTTCGTCTTGTGAATGAGATGAGGCAGAGTAAGTGTTGGGTGAGTTTACCAAGTCTACCTGGCATGGTAGCAGCAAACAAAGATAAAAAAGCAAGGTTTCCAAGGCTAGTCCTGATCCTTCCACTGGCCAACACCAAAATAACTCTGATATATGATCAGAGCCGCATCTTTCACAAACAGTTGTTAGAAACAGACTGTAGCCAGACATGAAAATAATGCTAAATGCAGTACAGTAGCGCCAGCTTGGATCTTCTCTTCAGTGACTAAAATCCAAAGAAAGCACAGAAGCATTTTCCGAATCCCAGCTCGCACAAATCCCACTGAATGGATACTTTCGAGATGGCCATCTCTGACAACCTCTCCTACCAGCTGGGAAGTGGCTGTTTCTTCAAGGCTGGTTACTACAGTCAACCCTTCTGAAGGCAGCAACTCTTCAACTTCATTAGAGGGTTTGGCCTAATGTAGGATGGACAGACAGATCCCATCAAAGAGCCCAAGATGCTTTTAATGCCCAAAAGGAAAGACCAGCTTCCCTTTCTGGTATCCAGTCTGTGCAATTTTACTGTACAGGCCAATCTCTCTGTGATCGGAAGGGCTTTGGGGCTGCATCTGCAGTGGGATGTCTAAGTGTAGCTCCATGTACTCCAGCTGCTGATGTGACCCTGGACAGGCAAAAATACCATGGAGATAGTGATTGCATTTGTAAGGTGTTAAAGGGTAATAGGCCTTTCTAGGAACTTCCCACTTTGGCTGCAGACTTTAAATACATATATAAATGCAAGGGAAAAAGTAGGTATAGGTGAAGATGCTTGGAAATTCCCATTTGCTTTGGTTTGCCTCTGTCCTCTGCATTCAACCAAAAATAAAACTCAAAAAACATTGGGCTGGGTGATTTAGCAGCTCTCTGACTGTCTGACATTGTTAGACTCCATCATGCTCCTTGTCAGTGTTGATCTAATCTATCTTAACAGGAAGGCAAGTTACTGTGAAGATAAAGCCAAAGTGCTAAAGGGTAACAGCCGCGTGGCTTTTTTTCCTGTGTAGCAGTTTCTGTAGCAGTGACAGCTTTTGGATGACAGGTCCAGCTCAAAGTCTGTCAAAAGGATGTCGTTCTCCAACATCGCCTGCTACGAAGCACAGCTGAGATCCTCCTGAGTGCACGAGCTGATCCCTGGTTTAGATGTTCATGCATTTTGGCTCCCTGAGCAGACCCTGGTGTTCACCAAGGAGGTGGCTGTCACACCAGCAGGGACTATTCGAGGACCTGAGGTGCTGTAAACGCTGCCTGGTGCCTGCTAAGAATTTCACCTGTGTGTCCCCTCTGCCAAGGATGCAGCATAGATCTCTGCTCCAGCAAACAGAACCTAAAATAACACCTCACCCAAATGCCATCAAAGAGAATCTCTTGGGGTGAATTGGCCAGGCCACCTGTGCACAGACACTCTGTGCAGCAAATGCATGCCACCTTTCCGTTCACCGCTGTGTGCTTTGGCTGCTCTGACAAGAAAACCCTGGGCAGCTGAGACTTTCTTCAATGTATCCCCACCGAGGCGACTGCATGGTCAGAATGACATGTGCCATGTTGGGCTGTGCATCTATAGATGAATCTTCATGCAGCCAAGAGCTCCTGCAAGCAAGCTAAGATAGGACCTGTTCCAAATGTTGTCTTAATCTGGGTATTTCTTCTTTCATCTTTGGATTTTTTTTTGTATAAGATCCTGTATTTCATCAAATGTATCTCCTGAGCACTGAAGTCTTGAGCTGAAAAATGGGACTTACTCACCATTCAGGAATATTCCTACCCAATGTGTGAGACAATTCTGTGCTGGGTCTGATAAGAGCAACATTGACATGTTGGTGACATGACTAGGTCAGGGTCATGGTACTGCATCCAGGTGAGAACAGGCTGCTAACGGGACCTTTCTGTCCAGGCAGTGCCAGGTACTGGTGTCCCCCAGATCGAGGATTAAGGGTCAGGCCAATGAGTTCTGTGTGGCATATGGTGCTGGAGGGGAAAGAAAATGGACCAAAAAGTAGCATTGCAAACACAGGTCTACCTCTGACAGGACTCCCTTGTTCAAAGTTGCATTTTTGGTGCAGAGGTCTGGACAGGTCTGGAGCTGTGGTAGCTTTTGGAGGGTTGTATTTTTCTCCTTCCCCCTGCTCTTGGGCTGAGATACCCAACCAGACTATGAGCCATAAGCAATGGGCTCCTTGATGTATTTTTTCCTTTTGCCAGTGAGAACCACCAGTTAGTCCTGCTCAGTACAGAGCTGATAAAATCTCAAAAGCAGGAGGAACATTTTCCAAAACCCCAACAATTCCCCTAGAAATCTTAGACTAAATCCAAAATTTATATTATATTTGAAAAATTTCAAGGTAGAAAACAAACAAACAAAGTAAACCCAACCCACTATCTACTCCAGTTGAGTGGATTTTGGCATCTGCATTTTATTTTTGAGATACTATAAGTGGTTTTGGACTTGAGACACAATTCTTTAGTTCAGGGAAGCTACCCATGACAACCTTAGTTCTCATGGCCCAAATAGTTCTTAGGGCTGACGCTCAGCATGCAGAGTACTGGGATATGTTAGAGATGTACCTCATTTCTTGAAATTCCTGGTATATCCAGGAACCCAAGGAGTTATGGAAAGCCCTGCCCTGATTATTTTTTCCCAAGCCATATCTGGCTTGGTTCTGTTTTCACTGTTACAGCTCCTGCTGCAACATTTATGATCATGTCATAAAGGAGGACAAGTATTTTGTCCAGAGCTTGTCCCAGGAGATGGAGGACATTCCCATCATCCTGAAAATAACCCTTGGGGTGCTTAGCTTTAATCAGGACATGAGCTTTCTACTGTATCCCTTGAGCTCAGCCCAGGGAACCAGCCCATCCTGAGGGACAGCGAAGCAATAGAGCTCAGCATTGGTGTTGGCACCAGTTCTAGGGCACATAATCTGATAAGGTGAGTGCCACATATCCTGGCATCTGGTGTAGATGTCATAGTCCCTGTATCTCTTTCTTGACACTTACTGTAATTTTTTTGTATGCTTATCTAGAGAGATGAAACCATTTTGAGGCCTTCATTGTGGTTGGCACTGTTTGTGGGCTCTGCTCTGGTGAAATCACCCTAGATAGATAAGGCAATTATGTATTTCTTTTTTACCTGTGACGAACAAGAGGTGGAGCAGAGCAAAGTGCCCAATGTGGGACTAAAACCGATGCCTCTGTTCTTGGTGGCTTAAATGACAAAGTCAGCTCACCTTAGCTGGAAGCAACTGGAAGAGCAATCTACCTGTGCTGCTCCTGCACACAGAGTGCTGGGTATGTCCTCACACATACCTGCTGAAGTGACAGATGTCCTAAAGCCCTGACAGCCACAACAGAGTTCAGTCTGCTCGCAGCCACAGAGAATCCATTGCCTTGCATTGGCAATTCTGCTGCCATTCATCAAGTGGTATCTCAGCTGTGACTACTTGTCAGAGAAATTTTACTGTGCGTGCTTTATCCCCTTATGACTTGCACTGGAAACGGTGATTTACAGCTTCCAGCTCTCAGCCCAGATGGAGCAGTGCAGTGATGGTATCGGGTGATGCAGCCCATGCAAGCTGGGGGAATGCTGCTGTGTCACCCAGTAATGGGAAGGCAACTAGAATCATCTGCTTTCCTTTTTCCTTGTGACCGTGGTGACACAGAAGTGCCGGTCTGTAACAGGAATAAAGAGGATTAGCTCTGGGGAGCAGCCCTCTGCCTGTGCATCACCCAGCACACACCCTACTGCCCATCCATGTCCTGTGCACAGGGCTATAGGAGATTGCCCTTGTGGGCTCTGGAAAAAGGCTCTGGCTTTCTTTGCTGACCCATGTTCCCCATTTCACTGTCTTCTTTGGCAGAGAGGGGGGAGGCAGGGAGTGCGTGACCCTGTCTCTGCCTCCTATGAGGGCTGCTTGGCGGGGCTCGGGATGCAAGGGCAGGGCAAGAGCCATTCCATCTCTGAAGTGGCTTTCCCCTCGGGAGGCAGAGGCTGCCTTGATGTGGGCTGTGGGCTCTGGCATGCCCACACATTCTTGTGCCGGAGCGATGGGCCAGGCAGCACAGCAGAAACCTCTCTCCATGGCTGTGCGTATCCACCAGCCTGATCCAGCTCCCTCCCCTCCGACTCTGGCACAGTCAGTCCCACACACGTCTCCCTGTCATTTTCCTGGTGGATGTTGGTTCACACAGGGGCTGGAGTGGGCTGCGGGGATGTGGCTGCCCAGGGCAGGGAGGGAGGGGGACATCACTCAAATCCTCTGGGGCGGGTGAGAAGCAGCTGATGTTCAGCTAAAGGGTAGTAAGTATCAACCTCTCATGTGTCGGTATGCGAGGCACTAGGTGCTAGCTATTCAATATGCATCTCTAAAACAACAAGGCAGATTCTGTGCTCTGGCTGGAGGCACAGTTCAAGCCCTTGTTAGCTCCTCTGGGCACAGCCTGGCTCTGCAAGTATGCTTGCAGGGCTGGGTGCAAGCCAAAACCAGTCAAAAGCCACATTAACCCCTCAGAGAGGAGGGATAAGACCAGCTCAGCCCCCAGGACTCTTGCTTGGGTAACGGCATTGTGCTGACTGCATTTGCACAGACCTGCCCAGCCTGGAGCACAGGCTGCACTTGCTGCGAGCTGCTTACGAAACGCTGTGGGCTTCTGCCTGCAGGAGCTGGGCTCAGCTGTGCTCATATCACTCCTGAAGGAGCTCCTGAAGACCTTTGAAGGTAGTGGCTAAGTCAGAGAGCGGGTGTGTAGGAACTAACATGGAAGATCAGATTGTGTTGGTAATCAGCAAACACTACACCAGATATTCAGGATATGGAGAGCAGGAGATTGATCGTTATTAAAAATCCCTGTTCCTTTATTTCCTTACCCCTGATAGCATTCACACATCTCGGTGCAGAGTGTGAAGAGGTTTTTATTGGCATGTGTTTGGGCAATCTCGTTATTCATGAATGACAGAGCGAGGCGAAAGGAGTGAGTTATGTTGGCCTTTGCAGACAAGTAGCAATAAAATAAGTTTATGGTACCGCCTCCTGCACCATCACATATTTATGGCCCATATTTATCTTGCTTTGTTAGTCGTTTGTGCTTGCTTGTCTTGCAAGGCCATCCCGCCTCCATTCACCAAGACTAGCAAAGGGCCCAATTCTGATATTGCAGCTCATGCTGGGCAGCAGTGCCTCCATGCCAGCTCCCTGGAGACATCCAGGCTAAAGTCCTGTTTGGCATTAGTGAGGGCCAACCCGACCTAGACGTTGACTTCCTCCAGGTTCAAGCCAAGTGGGTCTGAAGGATATTGGTGGGGTTGAGTCCAACCTCTCTCAACAGTGTGAGACACGACCTGTTCAGCAGACTTTTGAGATCTTGAACTGTAACTGGTGCAACCCATAGGTACCTGCTCTGCTAAACAAGGGACTTGCTCCTTGATTGAAACTTGCATATCTGAGAGGTTCCACTCCCCCGCCCCCCCACTGCAGTTACAGTGCCAGAATTTGACTTTTCATGTATAACAAGAAGGTAAGTATTGATAAGTGGCAGTTTTATGAACACCACTGTCTCCAGTTTCCCAGTGGATTAGTATGTTCTGATAGATTTCTTTTTTTAATTGCCTGTCTTTAGAGCTCCTGGTTTGCTTGAATAAACCCATCACCTCTTCTCACACCCTGGGCTTGCCAGCAACCATGTTTGACTGTAGGAATCAACCCCTTTGAGTTGCAAAATTATTAAGGACAAATTGATTCCAGGAAATTAATTTCTCCTCTGCCTTTGTTCATATACTGTAGCTGTCTATGAGGCATTCTCCCCTGCATCTGACTAACAGTTTCAAAAGTTACTCGGTGCAAGAACATATTAGACACATTTGCATGTGTGCCAAACACTTGTTGGGCCTGGAGAAGGACATTTTGAAATTTGGGATAAGAACGTGTTTTCTCTCCCTTCTTTCAGGATGTCCTCTTGAGATCTGTGGTTCCACCTCTCTCTCTCACACCCTCTCTCTCAAGCAAGGAGGTAAGGGAATTGCAGAGGTAAGGCTCTTCCTGTGAGTGCTAATCTCAGTTTAGGTTGTGCCATCCCTCTAGAAAGCAAAAGCAGGAGCAGGAATTTGTTCCCTGTCTGGCCTGGAAAAGAAAGGAGAAGGTTTGGGGTGAGGAGGACAGGTGCTCATCCAGGAGGCCCAGAAGCCTTTTCAGTTTGGAAACACGGGTGAAAAGAAGTGTATATAAAGCTGGTTGTGTTGCAACTTGCAGACTGGACAACTGCGTGTTTGCATATCACCACGTCATCGTGGCCAAGGGCAGTTTGGCTCCTTGGCGTCTGACAGCACCAGATTTTCTGCATCCCGTGGAGGGTCCAATACACACATGTCAAAGCCACTCAGAGGGGACTAAGCCCTGAGCGGAGAGGACCTGATTCTGTCATCTTTAAAGCCAATAATGAGATTTAAACTTTGTCCCAGCCAGAGGGATCAAATGCATGGTTTTCATTATAGATCCCAACTCTGTTTCCCCCCGTTTCTCTGTTCCCATGACGTGCAGCCACAATACAAAGACATGAAAGCATAGTCCTTCGTGACATCGGATGGCAGCACACAGTCCCCCATCTGTCCCCAGGGGCTGCTCTGCAGTGTGATCCTGCCATTGTGCTCCAGTGCTGTCTGGAGGGCAGTGATTTGGCTTTGCACATATGAATTACCTGTGGAAGGTCAGACATCTGTAAGCTACAAAGTAAGGGACACTAAATTATGATAAAGAGAGCTTTCTGTTTCACTTCATAAGGGTGTAGCAATAACTCCTCTCCAAGTTGTCTCTGCTTCCCTTTTCTGAGTTATTGAAACATATTCCCTAGTGCTGTCAGCTTCAATGGTCGCTGCTAACTCAGACAGCGCCCATCTTTCAGCCCTGAATAATCAAGTGACTGGGGCAGCTAACAGAAGGACAGTGTCCCTCTAGGAGACAATGGTCCTGATGTGCAAACATGTTCAAACATAATGAAGTTGAAAGGACAGGGCCAGGTGGGCAAAATGCCTGTGCTGGTACACTGTGCTTTTAAACACATGATAGCAAAGCATAGCAAAGTTTCTACTGCAATATTAATCTTATGTGACTTGCTGTTTCAACCTTGCACGCTCAGTGTGGCTCTGCTTGGCCCGATGCATCTGCCTCCCCTCCCCAGCCCTCTACTCCAGCAGACAGGAGAGGGAGAGGCTGCAGGAGAGTCAAATTTCTCCTGTTCATACCCTACATGGGGATGCTAAAGTGAGAAGATGAACAAAGTAGTGGAGTCCCAGTTCTGCAGCCTTCTGTCCTGAGGGAAATCCCATCCAACCAGCAAGGACAAGCCCTTGGAGAGCAGGGAT
>Ga0181612_166660_pt1 | contig 11234 bp, 11 predicted proteins | sample HoacroProtozoa21_FD_119630 | JGI IMG/M metagenome (GOLD analysis project Ga0181612, IMG submission 119630) | Hoatzin crop microbial communities from Cojedes, Venezuel. Combined Assembly of Gp0051906, Gp0051904, Gp0051908 | reverse complement strand
GCATCATGATGAAGAACAAAGATCATTATTCCCTTTCCGTGCGTCTTACTGACGGCACCATTCATACCGAAGTAAATACCACCAGACAGATTACTGAAAAGGTTAAAAACATTCCCCTGGTACGGGGCGTGGTTGCCTTTGTGGAATCTTTGGTTTTGGGACTTTCCACTTTGATGCGGTCTGCATCTTTTTTTGAGGATGAAGAGGAAGCCAAAAAAAAGAAAAATCTTACAGAAGCTCAAATTAAGCGAAGAGAGCGGGCGGAAATGGGAGGCACTTTGGTTCTGTCTTTTGTCCTTGCTATTGGTATTTTTCTTCTGCTTCCTTTTTATCTCACCAGATATTTGGGAAACTACGTTTCATCAGAGATTTTTTTGGCCTTTGTAGAAGGTGTTCTTCGAATCGTCATTTTTGTTATATATCTCTGGGCTATTTCTAAGATGGAAGATATTCGGAGACTGTATGCATATCACGGAGCGGAGCACAAGTGTATTAACTGTGTGGAACATGGTATGGCTCTTACAGTGGAAAATGTCCGGAAAAGTTCCCGGTTTCATCCCCGTTGCGGCACCAGTTTTCTCTTTGTGGTTATGCTGCTTAGTATTTTGTTTTTTATGTTTGTTCAGACGGATTCCCGGCTGCTTCAGATTTTATACCGACTGGTTTTGGTGCCGGTAATAGCGGCAATCTCCTATGAGTTTATTCGCTTTGCAGGACGTCATGATGGGATTCTTATGAGAGTTTTGTCTGCTCCGGGGCTTTGGCTTCAAAGACTGACCACAAAGGAGCCGGAAGATGAAATGATTGAGGTGGGAATTGCCTCGGTGGAAGCAGTTTTTGATTGGGAAGACTTTTTAAAGGAGTTAGAGGAAAGTGCCCGGTAGTATTGGAGAACTTAGAACCGAAAGTATTCATATACTGAATCAGAGTCAGATTCCCGATTCCGAAATTGATACGGATTATATGCTGGAAAAAGTCACGGGGATTCCGCATCATACCATGAAAGCTCATTTGGAACAGGAGATGACAAAGGAGCAGGAGGATCTTTTTCAAAGCATGCTGCTTCGTCGTAAAAATCGGGAACCCCTGCAGCAGATTTTCGGGGAATGGGATTTTATGGGACTTCCCTTTAAGGTGACCCGGGATGTGCTTTGCCCCAGACCGGATACGGAAAGCCTGGTGGAGCAGTGTCTGAATCGCATGGATCACAAGGGCATGCGATTTTTGGATATGTGTACCGGCAGTGGCTGCATCTTGATTTCTCTGATTATTTACGGACGTAAGAAACTGGGAGCAAAACCCGGAGAGTTATACGGCCTTGGAGTGGATGTTTCCGAGAAGGCCCTCTCTGTCGCCAGAGAAAATGCCGCTATAAATCACCTGGATCTTAGCGTGGTAGATAGAGAGAGCGGAGAGACGGCTTCTTATTATGAGTTTGCCCGGGGAGATTTGTTTCGTCTTAAAGGACAGAATTTATCTGAAATGGAGCCTTTTGATTTTATTGTTTCAAACCCTCCTTATATTCGTTCGGGAGAGGTTGGCATTTTGATGCCGGAGGTAAGTAAGTATGAGCCAAAGAAAGCGTTGGACGGCGGAAAAGACGGTTTGGATTTCTACCGGAGAATTGTAGCGGATGCACCGTTATATTTGAAAAACGGCGGCTTTTTAGCCTTTGAAATCGGCCATGATCAGGGGCCGGATGTAAAAGCCCTTATGGAACATAAGGGATATAAAAATGTTCAGGTATATAAAGATCTGTCTTATAACGACAGAGTGGTAATAGGAGAAAATTATGTTTGATCGATTGGAAGATTTGGTGGCACATTATCAGGAGTTAATGCTCCTTTTAAGCGAGCCGGATGTGGCAAATGATACCCGTCGTTTCCAGAAACTTATGAAGGAGCAAAGTGATCTGGCTCCCATTGTGGAAACTTACGAAAAGTACAAGCAGAACAAGCAGAACATCGAAGAATCCCTGCAGCTTCTGGAAGAGGAAAACGATGAGGAGATGCGGGAACTTGCCAAGGAGGAATTAAATGAATCCAAGGCAGCTGTGGAGGAACTGGAACAGCAGCTGAAGATTTACCTGCTTCCCAAGGATAAAAACGATGACAAAAACGTGGTTGTGGAAATCCGTGCAGGTGCCGGCGGTGATGAGGCGGCTCTTTTTGCTGCGGAGATTTACCGTATGTATGTGCATTATGCAGAGGGCCGGGGTTGGAAGGTAGAGACCATGGAAATGGAAGAAACCGGTATCGGCGGTATGAAGCATGTAAACTTTATGGTCAGCGGTTCCGGAGCTTACTCCGTATTAAAATACGAATCCGGCGTGCATCGTGTTCAGCGTGTGCCGGAGACGGAAAGCGGCGGAAGAATCCATACCTCCACCATTACGGTGGCAGTTATGCCCGAGGCGGATGAAATTGATATTCCGGATATCCCTGAGTCTGATTACCGAATTGATGTTATGCGTGCATCCGGCAACGGCGGACAGTGTGTAAATACCACGGACTCCGCAGTACGACTTACACATTATCCCACAGGCATTGTGATTTATTCTCAGACAGAGAAGTCCCAGCTTCAGAATAAGAATAAGGCCTTCGCGCTTCTTCGTACCAAGCTGTATGATTTGGAACTTCAGAAGCAAAGAGAGGCCCGTTCCCAGGAAACTTTAAGTCAGATTGGAACCGGAGACCGTTCCGAGAAGATTCGTACCTATAACTTCCCACAGGGACGTGTAACGGACCATCGGATTAACCTGACCCTTTATAAGCTGGATAAAATCATGGACGGCGATATTCAGGAGATTCTGGATGCTTTAATTACTGCAGACCAGGCAAAGAAACTTGCCACCATGCAGGAGGGGGCATAAAGAATCACCGAGGTCGAAGGGGGTTGGATTGTCAGCTGGAGAATAAAACCAAATAATAACCGCAGGCAAATGAGGTTGGAAAACGCCTCATCTGTCTGCGGTTTTTTATGGGAGTAAAGTTTTATGAGTTTGTTTTTTGTGATTGTTAATTGTGGTCCGGATCCACGATTTTAAAATCTTATGACTCGGCAGGAGCCTCTTTGGCAGGGCCATACTGATGATAAAGTCCTACGCATAATTTTAAGATGGCAAAGGTAATGGCCGTATCAATGGGAAGCATTACCAGGGCGGAAATAATCCGGCCGGGAAGGATTGCCATAATGCCGTATCCGTATAAAAACTTCAGCCACAGGGTGTTTAAGCATACGGTAACAACCAGCTTATTTACAAAGACTGCAGCCAGTACACGGAAAATGGAAACAGGCTTCTTATAAAGAATTAGCCCGTAAAGGATACCGCCAACCACAGCGCTTAAGGTAAACAGGGGATAGAAGGGACCGCTGGGAGCAACGATGTACTTTAACACATCTAAAACTCCCCAGAAGGCACCGCCAATCCAGGGGCCTAAGAGGGCGGAAATAATAATTCCCGGAATGTTGGAAAGGCCGATACGAATGTAGTCGCCGATGTTAATGGTGGCTACAAACTTCAGCACGATTCCCAGTGCTGCCATAATGCCGCAAAGGGCAAGGGTGTAAATGCTGTTTCTTGATAGTTTCTTTTTTTCTTGCATAAAAATACCTCCTTATGAGTTCCTTTTACTACATAAGGAGGTTTGTATCCTTGTGTAGCAGCGGGATGCGGATCATAAATCGCAAATGCCTTTGCATTTTTCGTCCCGGAGACAACTCCCTGTTCTCCGGGCACTTTACGCTTATGGTCCTACTCTGCAAATTTTTTCCAAGGGGTATTATAGGACAAAGGCTCTTTGGTGTAAACCCGGAAAATGACAAAAGTTTCCAGGTATTGATTTACTTATGAGCCAATTATGCTATAATACTAAACGATTTATTGGGACTTAATGAAAGTCTAGTAATCCTATATGAAAAGGAGATACATCATGGCAGAGCCGATTTTAAAAGTTGAAAATCTCAGTGCGAGAGTGGAAGATACTCAGATTTTGCACGAGTTAAATTTAACCGTGGAAGCAGGGAAAACTCATGTAATCATGGGCCCCAACGGTGCGGGAAAATCCACCCTGGGTGCTACCTTAATGGGAGATCCCCGTTATGAAATTACGGGAGGACATATTTATTTTGACGGTGAGGATATTACCGGTATGTCCACAGATCAGATTGCAAAGAAGGGTATGTTTTTATCTTTCCAGAATCCTGTGGAGGTTCCGGGAATCACCCTGTCTAATTTTATCCGAAGTGCCGTAGAGCAGAAGACCGGACAGCATATTCGTGTCTGGGATTTTAAGAAGCAGCTGGAAGAGACCATGAAGGTTTTGGAAATGGATCCTTCCTATGCAGAGCGTGATTTAAATGTAGGTTTCTCCGGCGGCGAGAAAAAGAAGGCCGAGATTTTACAGCTTCTGATGCTGAAGCCTTCCCTGGCCATTTTGGATGAGACCGATTCCGGACTGGATGTGGACGCTGTTAAAATTGTATCCGCAGGTATCCGCGAGTATAAGAAGAGCGTTGGCGGAGCACTTTTAATTATTACCCACAGCACCAGAATTTTAGAGTCTTTAAATGTGGATTCCACCCATGTTCTGGTGGATGGACAGATTGTTGCCACCGGTGACGGAAGTCTGGTGGATGAAATTAATGATAATGGATTTGAAAGGTACGAAAAGGCATGAAGGAAAAGACCTATGTAGAGGATATTGATCGAAGCCTTTATGATTTCAGAAACGAGGAGAAGGACACTTACCGTGTGGAAAGCGGTCTGACTCCCGAGATTGTTCTTGAGATTTCCAAAGAGAAAAACGATCCTGACTGGATGCGGGAGTTTCGGTTAAAATCCCTGGAAGTATATAATAATACAGAGTTTCCGGACTGGGGCCCTGCCATTGACGGACTGGATATGGACAATATTGTTACCTATGTCCGTCCCAAAAATAACAAGATGGAGCAAAGCTGGGAGGATGTGCCCGACGAGATTAAGGATACCTTTGAACGTCTGGGAATTCCCGAGGCGGAGCGGACCTCGCTGGCGGGCGTGGGTGCACAGTACGATTCCGAACTGGTATATCACAACGTTAAAAAAGAAGTGGAGGAGCAGGGTGTTATTTACACCGATTTGGAAAGTGCTCTTTACGGTGAATATGCGGATATGATCAAGGAGCATTTTATGCATTTGGTGCCTCCTCAGGATCATAAGTTTGCGGCACTGCACGGAGCTGTTTGGTCCGGAGGGTCTTTTGTATATGTACCTCCCGGGGTTCATGTGGAAATTCCCCTGCAGTCTTATTTCCGTTTAAACGCCAAGGGCGCGGGACAGTTTGAGCATACCTTGATTATTGTGGATAAGGGTGCATATCTTCATTTTATAGAGGGGTGTTCCGCACCTCAGTATAATGTGGCCAATCTTCACGCCGGCTGTGTGGAGTTATTTATCGGTGATGATGCTACCCTTCGGTATTCCACCATTGAGAACTGGTCCAAGAATATGTACAACCTGAATACCAAGCGTGCTCGGGTTGGTAAAAATGCCAAGGTGGAATGGGTTTCCGGATCCTTCGGATCTCATGTGTCCTATTTGTATCCTATGAGTATTTTGGCTGGGGAAGGTGCCAGAGCGGAGTTCTCCGGTGTAACCTTCGCCGGCGCAGGACAGAATCTGGATACCGGTACAAAGGTTTTTCATGCGGCACCTAATACTTCCTCCTATGTAAATACCCGTTCTATTTCCAAGGGTGGTGGTATTTCCACGTTCAGAAGTTCTATTGTGGTAGCAGAGAAGGCAAAGGGAACCAAGTCCTCCGTATCATGTCAGTCCTTAATGCTGGATGATATTTCCAGAAGCGATACTATTCCGGCTATGGATATTCGCACCGATGATGCAGATGTGGGACATGAGGCTAAGATCGGCCGAATCAGCGACGATGTGGTATTTTACCTTATGAGCCGCGGCATGAATGAAGAAGATGCCAGGGCATTAATCGTCAGCGGATTTGCAGACAACGTTGGAAAAGAACTTCCTTTAGAGTATGCGGTAGAGATGAATAATCTGATTCGCCTGGAAATGAAAGGCAGTATCGGTTAGGAGATAATTATGCAAGACGCAGTTAACAGAGTGCCGTCTCCCACATATCGGTGGCTTCATATGAACGAGGCTTCCCGTCAGGAGATTGCGATTCAAAAGATCAAGACAGCAACGGTTCGCTGTCCCGGGTCTGTAAAGGCGGAAAGCCTTTCTAAAAATTCTATTACAGATCAGGGAACCGGTGTAGGACCCAAGATGGATCAATTGATTCAGTCCCTTTCGGTTCCTGTGAATAAATATACGGCCACGGAAGCTTACGATGGAAATGTGGTTTCAACCACAGATTTCCTTCAGATGGAATATTACTACGAGGACGGAACTTCCGATGCCAGTGCGGTGGAACTGTACGTTCCTGCAGGATGTCAAATGACCGCGGTTATGATATTTGCTTCTCCTGAGACTTGTCAGGGAGAGTGCGCTGTTCAAACCAAGTATCATGTGGAAAAAGGTGGATTCCTCCGTTTGATTCAGCTTCAGATGCTGGGAGACCGGGTGGTATTCTTTAATGATATCGGCGGTTCCTGCGATGAGGATGGACGGTTTGAACTGGTTCAGCTGGTTCTGGGAGCAAAAGAATCCTACCTGGGACATCTTTGTGACTTAAACGGCCAGAGAAGTTCTCAGAAGACGGACATTGCTTATTTGGTATCCGGCAAAGATCTTCTGGATATTAACGATGTGATTTTACACTATGGCAAGAAGACCGACTGCGATATTCAGGTAGCCGGTGTTTTAAAGGATCAGGGCAAGAAGGTCTTCCGTGGAACCATTGATTTTAAAAAGGGTTGTGCCGGAAGTACCGGAAATGAAATCGAAGAAGTCCTTCTTATGGATGAGGGCATTGTAAACCAGACTCTTCCTGTGATTCTTTGTGCAGAAGAGGATGTGGAGGGGAATCATGGTGCATCCGTAGGTAAACTGGCCAATGATCTTATGATGTACTTAAAGTCCAGAGGCATTCCGGAAGAAGCGATTTATGAAATGATGGCCCATGCTAAGATTGACAGGGTAAAGAATCTTCTTCCTTCAGAAGAACTTCAAAATAAAGTAGACGAATTTTTAGTTCGGAGGATGGCATGATTGACATTAAGACCCTGCGGAATGAGTTTCCTCTGTTAAATAACAGTAAGACAATTTATCTGGATAATTCTGCTACTTCTCAGCGGCCTGAATCTGTGCTTACGGCGGTCAAGGATTATTACGAGACCTTCAACGCCAATCCCATGCGGGGGCTTTACGATTTAAGCGTGGAGTCCACAGAGCGATACGAGGCAGCCCGTCAGAAGGTGGCGGATTTTATTGGAGCCAAAGAATCCGCAGAGATTATCTTTACAAGAAATGCCACGGAGTCTTTGAATCTGGTGGCAGTAAGTTACGGCGAAAGTCATGTAAAAGCCGGAGATGATGTGATTATATCCATTGCGGAGCATCACAGTAATTTGCTTCCTTGGCAGCGCCTTTGTGAAAAGACCGGCGCCAATCTGATTTATTTTGAATGTGAGCCGGACGGTTCCTTTCCGCCGGAGCGCCTTCAGGATTTAATGACGGATAAGACCCGGATTGTTGCCATGACTCAGATGTCCAATCTGTTCGGTCGGGTAAATGATATTAAGACATACGCCGAGATTGCTCATGGTAAGGGTGCGGTGTTTGTTTGTGACGGTGCTCAGAGCGTGCCTCATATTCCCGTAGATGTACAGGAACTCAATGTGGATTTCCTGGCGTTTTCCGGTCATAAAATGTATGCTCCCATGGGCATTGGTGCTTTATATGGAAAGCGGGAGCTTTTAGAAGAAATGCCGCCTTTCTTATACGGCGGAGAAATGATAGAGTATGTAACCCGCTGCGGTGCAAGTTATGCAGAGGTTCCTCATAAGTTCGAGGCCGGCACTGTAAACTGCGGCGGTGCCATCGGTCTTCATGCGGCTATTTCCTTCATGGAAAAATACGGCTGGGAGGACATTTTAAAGAGGGAAGAGGAACTTTCTTTTTATGCGGTACAGGAGATTTTAAAGGTGCCGTACGTTACTCTTCTTGGATCCCAAGATCCCATGGAACATCATGGCATTTTAACCTTTAAGCTGGAAGGGGTTCATCCCCATGATGTGGCAGCTATTTTTGATGAGCATCACATCGGAGTTCGGGCAGGCCATCACTGCGCCCAGCCATTGCATAAGCATTTAGGAGTACTTTCCACCACCAGAGCATCCATTGCTTTTTACAATACCAAAGAGGAAATCGATGCCTTTATTGAGTGCCTGGGAGGTATCAGAAAGGAGATGGGATATGGCGAATAATACTTTTTATAACGAGATTTTAACAGACCATAATTTACATCCCGTGCATAAGCATGAGATGGAGGGGGCAAATCTTTCCCTGGAAGGAGTGAATCCCTCCTGTGGAGATGATATTATTTTAAATTTAAAAGTCGAAGATGATGTCATTGTAGACGGAGCCTATGTGGGAGACGGCTGCGCTATTTCCCAGGCGTCTGCGGATATGATGCTGGATCTTGTCATCGGAAAAAGCAAGGAGGAGGCCCTTCGCTTATCCGAAATCTTCCTTCGCATGATTAAGGGAGAGGTTACCGACGAGGAACGGGAGGAACTGGAAGAAGCCGGTATCCTTCAGGATGTTTCCCATATGCCTGCCCGGGTAAAGTGTGCCGTATTGGGTTGGCATACTATGGAGGAAATGTTAAACGAGCCTGAGAAGGCTAAAGCAGAGTAAGCGTGTCGAAATGTTGTTATAACAACGAAAGGGGTTAAGATGATTAAGCATGTTCTTTTGTGGCAATTTAAGGATGAACTTTCCAACGAGGAAAAGAATCAGCTTTTAATGCACATTAAAAGAGAACTGGAGGGGTTGGTTGGAACAATTCCGGGACTTTTGTCCATGGAGGTCATTGTGGATAAGCTGGATAGTTCCAATGCGGATTTTATGATTGATTCTACGGTGGAAGATCGGGAGGCACTTAGTACTTATGCCAAGCATCCTGCCCACGTAAAGGTGGCGGAAGGATTGATTCTTCCAAATATTAAGAGTCGTGTTTGTATGGATTATGAAGTATAAAAAACGGCCGGGGATTCTTTTGAATCTCCGGTCGCTTTTTTGATGTAAACATATATGCTATGAATTTTTCGTGAGTTATTTGCGGGATTTTTTAGCTTTTCGTTTTCGGACGGAATAGCCGAAGCGACCGATGATTTTGCCCAGGCTTCGGTAAGCGCCGTGCTCATAGGCAATGAGTCCGCATTTTTCCATATGAAAACTTTTCTTTTGATCCAAATATTTATCATCCACCTGTATGGCTACCACTTCCGCCAGGAACATGTCGTGGCTTCCCAGGGGAATGATTTTTTTGACTTTACACTCAATGGAAACCGGTGCTTCCTCAATGGTGGGAGTGGAGATTTTGCCGGCCTTTCCACGGGTCAAGTGCATATCCTTCCATTTGTCTGTTTTGGCGCCGGTGGTGCAGCCGCAGTAATCTGTGGCATAGGCCAATGATTCATTGGGAAGATTGATTACAAACTCCCGGCTTTCTTTTAACATGTGGTAGGAGTGTCGACTTTCCCGCACGGAAATATACACCATGGCAGGATCGGAGCAAACAGTACCGCACCATGCCACGGTAAAAATGTTATCATTGCCGGCCTTGTCCCGGACGCTGACCATAACAGCAGGAACGGGATAGACAAAGTTGCCGGGTTTTTCAAAGGTAATTTTTGACATAAGAATCCTTTCTACAATGGGAACTCGTAAGGAGTCCGGTCTCTGAATACAAAATAGGATGAAAAGCCGATGTCTTTTAAAAGGCTTCGAACCCGGCCAAATTCCAGGGCTACGTGTTCCGTGAAATGAGCATCGGCCCCCAGGGTGATTTTCCGGCCCCCCATTTTATAATAGGCTTTAAGAACCTCTGATTCCGGGTTAGGTTCGGTCATATTACAGCGGTACGCGCCGGAGTTTACCTCCAGGCAGATTCCTTTTTGGATAATGAAATCCAGCACCGGATCAATCAGCGTTTTATATTTTTCGTAGGGGCATAGGCCTTCTTTGTCACCCACATGACGCCTTCCGTAACGGGCAATGTAATCCAGATGTCCTAAGGTGTCTACATAAGGAAAGGCCTGGAGATTATCTATCATGGTAAGAAAATATTCATCGTAGGATTCTTTTACCGTGCGCCCCTCATAGTAAGGAGCGTAGTAGGGATCCACACCGTGAACCACATGAATGGAACCGATCACAAAATCATAATGGTAGTCCTGTAAAAGCTTCTTATGACGGTCTACCAAATGTTCCTGAAGACCCAGCTCCAGTCCGTAAAGAACACCGCAGCCTTTGCCACAGTCTTTTTTAAAAAAAGCATCTGTGGCATCTTTATGGGCGGTTTTTATTTCGTTGATTTCTTTTTCGTACCGGGGAAGGTCCAAATCAAATCGGCCGATTTTTTCACGGTAATCCCAGTCCAAATGATCTGTAAAAGTAAGGCCTCCCAGGCCAAGTTCCTCTGCCCGGGCCACCATGTCAGATGGAGGCGTATCCGAATCGTCGGAAAAAGAACTGTGCATATGCTGATCCCATAAATACTTCATAGATAAGTCCTTTCCATTGTGTATATTCCGGGGATATTAAAATATTTGAATATAAATGTTTAGCCTGATAATATTCGAGGTTCAAATATAAAATGTCCGGAATGATTGTATCATATATAGAAGAAAAAGTTGAAACAGATATGTGGTAGAAGTTGTGTCATAAGATGAGTGAAATGATGCAACGATCGAGGGCAAAAAAAGTTCCGTCAAATTTTTAACAAAACCTTGGAAATGTACTTGAAAAAAGACATAAAGTTGGGTAGAATGATAAAGCAGTTTTGAGATACGTCTCATTCACTGGAATATAAATTTTAGGAGGAATTTACAATGGCAGTAAGAGTTGCAATTAACGGATTCGGTCGTATCGGTCGTTTGGCTTTCCGTCAGATGTTCGGTGCAGAAGGTTACGAAGTTGTAGCAATCAATGATTTGACCAGCCCCAAGATGCTGGCTCACCTTTTAAAGTATGATTCTTCTCAGGGTCGTTACGCTTTAGGTGATACCGTTAAAGCTGGTGAGGATTCCATCACCGTTGACGGTAAGGAGAT
>Ga0181612_138651_pt1 | contig 11234 bp, 12 predicted proteins | sample HoacroProtozoa21_FD_119630 | JGI IMG/M metagenome (GOLD analysis project Ga0181612, IMG submission 119630) | Hoatzin crop microbial communities from Cojedes, Venezuel. Combined Assembly of Gp0051906, Gp0051904, Gp0051908 | reverse complement strand
TTCTATTCTATTCTATTCTATTCTATTCTATTCTATTCTATTCTATTCTATTCTATTCTATTCTATTCTAAAATCTTCCTTGGCTCATATCATTGGTCTTTCTCATCTGACACCTTATTTCCATCGTTGGCACCGTGAAAAAATGCTCCCCACATCACGGGGGGTTCTCTCCCCTTCCCTCACTCTCCCTGACTCCTTCCTTCATGACCCATCCCTCCCGCTCCAGGAGAGCAGCTTTACCAGTGCACTGGTGTAGGTGGGATCAGAGGTGTCGTCCTCCAGAAAACGGGAGAGGCCGAAGTCGGACACTTTGCAGACCAGGTTGCTGTTCACCAGGATGTTGCGGGCAGCCAGGTCCCGGTGCACGTAGTTCATATCAGCCAGGTACTTCATGCCGGCCGCAATGCCCCGTAACATGCCCACCAGCTGGATCACTGTGAACTGCCCGTCGTTTTGCTTAGGGGAAGAGAGGGAAAGAGTCCACATGAGAGGAGCAAATTCACAGCCCGCCATGGTCCGGCAAACGGCCAGTAGCCCCTGTCTACACTGCATATCAAGGCACAGCTATGCCACGAGTACCAAAGTTCCCTCACAAAACAAGAGGGTGGAGAGCGGAGAGATGACAGGGGCTGGAAGTCACCCTCTCACACCCTGTGGGCATCACCACCGAGTGCTGCTGTCATCCAAAGGTGGCAGGTCTGCCACACCTTGCACAGGAGGGTTCAGAAGGGGCAATCTATTCCTGTTAAGCAGGTTATATCTCCCTTCAACACAGTGAATGATCCATTTCAAACTCAGAGTTATAAATATTCAGACAGAGCAGCTGGAGGTGAAGTCCTGCTGCGTTAAAGCTACATCAGACTATCTCTCTACATCCATGGAGGCAATTTGTACATGCATCTGTGGGCATGCGCACAGGTAGGCACAGCCTTTCACTAGCATGAGTGGACAGACACACGTAACAGATGACAGCCTTGGTGTCAGCTCCACCTCTGTTCCTGGGACACGGACCTCTGGACTATGCAGCAGCTGCCCCAGGGGTAGGGGATGCTGGGCAGCGAAGAGCACAGGGAAAGGAACCTTCCCCTCCAGTCCTCCTCTGGCCCAATACAACGTCTGGGGCTGCATGCTCCTGGGATCTCATACCCGCAAGAAGGAGTCCAGCGAGCCATTCTCCATGAACTCAGTAATGATCATGACTGGTGAACTCTTGGTCACCACCCCCTCCAGGTGGATGACGTTGGGGTGATCGAACTGCCCCATGATGCTGGCTTCGCTCAAGAAGTCCCGTCTTTGCTTCTCCGTGTAACCAGACTTCAGGGTCTTGATGGCCACAAAGATCTCTCTTTTGCCAGGAAGCTTGAGATGCCCACTGCACACCTCACCAAACTCCCCTGTGAACAGAGGGAAAGAGGTAGGGCTGGTCAGCCTCCCAGACCTCTGCCTTTATCCCTGAGGAACCCTGCTCCCATGGGCTCCAGCTGGGCCTGCCCAGCACAGCCCTGAGCCGACCACCCTCCATCTGCTCGGTGCTTCCTCCCTCACTCCACATCAAAGACCTCCCTTTGGGTGGACTCATCATTGGTGAGGACCAGTGGACACTATATGCACATGGGAATTCCTTGTCTCCAGCACTGGATGTACTTGCTCCTCCAGCACTGGACCACCTTGCTCCTGCTAGTCCAGGCTGGAGCTAAGTGTGAGACCTTACTGGCATTAGTCTTCCCAGGCTAAATCCTCACCAAAGCCTTAAACCACAAAGGTGACCGTGCTGCTGAGGGCTAGCCAGACATTCACAATTCACCTACCTGCCCCGATCACCTGCTCGATTTTGACACAAGAGATATCAATTTCTTTTGCAAATTCCCTGACAGCCTCATTGGGATCTTCGTAGGTGAACGGATCGATATAAATCTTCATCCCTGGAGTCACTGCGTAAAGGTGAGGGAGAGAGTCAGACAGACAGATGCAAAAGGAACGACTGATGGCTGGCACCGAGGAAAAGAGAAACCTACTTGTGTGAGGGTCACTTTGACCTCAGCAAATCACATAATCAAGGGCATGAAGCAGACACAGCAAAGCAGCTTGAGAAAGAACATGCAGAGCCATGTTTGCACAGGACTGTTAAAGCTGGATTATAATCAATATTGTCCCATAGGTCATGGATGGGGCAGTGGAGGGCTACATCGTTAGCTAGGACTGCAAACCATGCCCACAGAGAACCACACATCCTCTGCAGCAGAGTTCGGCTTTAGCAGATCCAGAGGAAAAGCAAGAGAACCATTTGCTGTCAGGAGATGGTGCATGGGCACACCAATGTCACACCACGCTCATCACGCTGCAGCGCTGTAAGAGGACCATTTGTAGAGACTGGCCTCCTCTGTGTGCTGCCTCCACCCCAGCACACCATCCCATCATGGGAGAGGGGAGGAGGAGACCTGGGCTCAGCACTCAAGACAGGAGATGGTGAGGGTCTGCCTCGGGACGCAAACTGAGGCAGATGCTGCTCCTGGTTCTCTACATGGAGATCTATAGGGGAGGCAGCTCTTGGTGCTGGGTACTACTGACACAGCCACCAAGCAGACGGACTTCTCCACGGGGTGTCTGTGACCCTTCCAGCAGCAGTGCACGCAGGACGGACAGTCCAGTCCGAGCCCTGTTCTCCGGTCAGGTAACCCTGCCTGCGGCTGAGCTCCCTCTTGGCAGCCTCAACACGGCCAAGGCAAGCTGTAAGGGACACTGGGGAAACAGCAAAGCCAAGCTCTTCCCGCTCGGCAGAGCAGGAGACACAGAGATATGCTTTGTGAAAGGCAACGACCATGGGACCAGTGAGGTTGGACGGCTGATGCCACGTCGCCCGCTACCTACGCTGCGGGACAGCTCTTACCTTGCAGCCCTGCAGTTCTCCCCTCCCTCTGCTCATTTTGCTGGCCTCTGGCTTGCTCTAAAACTGTGGGTATTTGGAGAGCAGAGCTCACGGCTCACTAAACAAGGAGCCCCACAGAGAACCAGAGGCACAGTTCCCAGCTCCACACGTAGGGTGCTGGTAGGGTCAGGGAGTCGCTGCCTGCAGGCTCCCCACGCCTTGGCGATTTGCTAACCATCAGCTGTAGCCTCTCCACAGCCGTCGCCGCTGGGGAGCCGAGCAGGGACTGTGCCTTGGGCTGGTGTCTCGAGCGACGATGGAGCTGAAAGGCACCCCAGGCCCGTTACCAGTGCGTCTGCACCCGGTGGCAGCGAGCCTGTTCCGACAGTCGTGAAGGCGCAGCTTGCAAGGCCACCCCAGCCCGAAGCTGCCACCTTACGCACCAGACCCCGGGAGAGAGTGTGAATGTGTGTTTACACATGCAGCGCGGACTGACAACAACTGAGAGCTGCATTTACATAATCTCTCCTGAAGAGTGCCATTTTTCCTGGGAAGCGGCAGCAACGCAGCCAGCACGCCGCTGCTCCGGCACAGAGCTGCCGCTCAGCGCTCTGCCTGCTGCGAAACGTCCCCCGGGCAAACGCAGCAGTGATATCGAGTCCTGCACTGAAACACTACTGATGTTTTCCATTTTCTGAACAAGGCCCAGGTCTGGAGAGGAACAAGGTGTAAAAAGGACCGAAATCCTGAAGCTGCAAGTATAACCTGAGGTAAATAAACAGCAACTGAGATTCGAGCAAAGCAGGAGTGCAGCGACAGGTCTCGAGCGAGGGAGCAGAGAGGCTCTGCAGAGGGCACGCGGCCAGGGGTTGACGAGGGGAAGGAGGATGCACTGGGGTGAGGCAGGGCGTGCAGCGAGGTTTGAGCAGGAATGCTGGATGTGAGGGAGTGCCTTCCAGTACGCAGGGGTTTTGGAAGGGGGAGGCTGCAAGAGAGGGCGTGTTATCTATTGTACTATACACCTACATATAGAGACATATCTGATATCTGCTAGCGTTCTGGGAGCGCTGGGATGGGCTCTAGCAAAGGCACCACGAGGTATGCGGGTTCCTGCAGGACGTGGGTCGGGTGGGAAAGGGGTCTCACTGCCTCCCACAAGCTGGGCAACACTCAGGAATCGGAGCGGCAAGGCAAGGCGTGCACTGCAGAAGAGGGTGAGGCTTCGGGAGCACGAGAAGGGGTGTGCTGGATGCCACGGGGGTTTGTAGAGCACGCACAGGCGCTCGCCATAAGGTCGGCACCTGGTCTGGAGAGCACGGACTCTACAATGGAGGCTGGTGGGGGATCTGGACAGCATGGAGGTCCTCCTGTCTAGACATGCACACGCCTGCCCGGCCAGGCGGCCCGAGCCCTCCCCGCACGCCGCAAGGAATGAGTGAACAGGAACACAAACCGAAGAGCGAGCGGACCCCCAGGGCTGGCGGGGGGCCGCGGTACGTACTGTGGCCACTGGTATAGTGCTGCAGCTTGTCGGTGTACTCGGAGTCAGCACGCTCAAAGCCCCGTCTTCTGGAAAGAAAGGGAGTCCTGAGCCCCAGCAAGTGTCCATCGGGGCTGAGCTGCATTGCAGGGGCATCTCTTCCCCCTTCCCCTTCTTGACACTGTCCTCCCCTCCCCTGCCCCTGCCACCCTCTGTCTCCAGCCGCCACCGCCTTGCACAGCCCCAACCCTGGGTCGGGCGCTCAGACCGACCTACCTGTTGCACACAATAATGATGACGACAACAGCGATGAGAACCCCCAGCCCCGCCGCAGAGGAGCCGATGATGAGCGGCAGCTTCTCCTGGACACTGGTCTGGTACTCAGCTGGCACACAAGGAAGAGGGAATGGGTTACTGTGGCACAGGACGGGTCTACACTTGACAAGTTCATGGAGGTCAGAGCACGGCCCTGAGCACTGCCCACATTCATGTGGCTATTGCCAGTGGGCTTCCCAGCAAGGTTTTGGTCCAGGACAGCTAGTGCAGTCCCAGGCATGACTCAGGTTGTCTAGGACAGGGGATGTGCCCCAGTAGGAAGGATGGATGGAGCTATCCCTTTCGGGTGGGAAAGTTAGGTCCCGTGGATGCATGCATGCTGTGCCTTGCTCCTTGGCCTCAGGGCCAGAAAACTGGCTCAGCCTGTTTTATTCAGCAGCACAAATTTAGAAAATAAAGGCCCAGGTCTGCATTTGTCATCAACAGCTGTGCACATGAAAATCATAAATTTCATTTCCTCTAAATCCAACTGAGTGGACATGTCCCCATACCAGAAAGGCTTGGCAGAAATTGACCTCGATTACGTGACTCCCTGCATGGACCGCCAAGCGCCCACGCCTCTCTCCAGGTCTCGCCAGGTTGAAGAAACACATGTGACTTGTCAATGCACCCTTGCAGGGACCAACAGCAAGGGAACCATCTTGTTCAAGTCTCTCTACACCCTGTGTCACCTTTATGCAGAGGCAGTTGAAGACTCACCTTCAGTCATGGTCTGGAAATACATCTTGCCGCTATACCGGCCATACCCGGCCACAGTACGCGCCCGCACCTGGAAGACGTAGATGGTGCCAGCTTTGAGGTTCTGCACTGCCACGGTGTTGGTGGGGCTCTTCACTGTTGTCGAATTTAACTCGCTCAGATTCTGCCAAGAAAATACAAATCTGTCATCAGTAAAATGAGTTCAGAATCAGGTGCTGCATTTCTAGAAGGAGAAAGCGCAGGAGACCAGGGTAGCGTGGGTGGAGAGACCACCATGGGGGGATCACAGGACTGAACAAAAACAGGTTATTCCTCCAAGCCTGCCTCCGGCAGGGAGACACAGAAGCAGGAATGGGAGTACAGATATCCCTGGGCTATCCATCAGGTCTCAGGAAATCCTCTGATGAAGGTGTTAGCTAGAAACCTCAGGTTGCTTCTCCAAGCCTTGAGTGCAATGGGGATGGGAACTGCTTGCTTCTTCTGTGCCCACTTTCTCTCAGCACTGTCCTTCTTCCTCACCCCCTCCTCCTGTGCCTGGCCCAGCCTCAGCACCCTCTCCATTTGCTCTTCTCCATCTCCCTTTGCCTGTGCTGGAGGTGAAGCCCACCTGAACACAGGGTTTTGGACCTTGGGAGAAGTACTGCTACCATCCCCCTGCCCAAGGCCTGCTTCACCAGGGACCATGGCTAGGTTTCCAAAGCATATTTAAAACTGACAATGAGACGACTTCCAAATTTCTGTCCCACCACTTGTGTGCAGTTGTTCTAGCTGCGGACTTGAGCAGTCATAATGGTATCGGACTTGAGGAGGTGATGGATCCATCACTGCCCTTAGTAACTGTGCCCTTAGCTGACCATCCAGAAGCACCAGTGGATGGGCCAGGACCTCCTTGTGCTAGGGGCCACAGAAGAGAACAGACAGTCCCTGTCGCCCCAGGGACATGGAGAAACAGGTTAACAGAGGAGGATGAAAGACGGTCCTGAATGTGGTGCTTCCTATGATCAGGGCAAGGTGGCCAAGTGCCTGGCAACCACGAAGTCCTGAAAGTCAGTGCAAAGCAGCAATATATGCAAACAGCACGGTGTTTCTGGAAAACAGAGAAATCTTAGGAAAGCCAAGCTGTGAGTATGAGCTCTCCTAAAAGGAGACACAGGCACTGATTTGTGAATCAAATTTCTGTAGCTACGTTGAAAGTGCTCATCCTTTCTGGTAACACCTCCGATCTGGCAGGTCAGGCTGCCTTGGCAGGATCGCGGGTTGGAACAGATCAGCAGCTGACAGCTCAAAATCTGAGCTGGCAAGTTTATAAGCGAGGCCCTGAGATCTGCTAACTTCAAGTCATTGCAAAGGGCTCAGCAAGCCGAAGAACTCCCACCCCACACAGACTCACCAGAGAGGTGAGATAACTTCACGAGAAGAAGGCAGGGACTGGCAGAAAGCAGAAGTCAGACACACAGTGTGCAATCCCATCACGTGGGACTGAGGGTGTGATCATGGGACCGGACTTTTGTCTCAGCTGTGAAACTGCACTGGAGGGGCATGGAGGGATTGCTTCTTGTACTGTGCTACCATAAGATCAGAGAGAAACTCACAGCAAGGAGCAAAGCATCCAGTCCTCCTCACCAGCTTCTTCTGTAGCTGACTCCTGAAGGACAGAGGGTATCAAAGAGTCAACCAAGCGGAAGGTCCTATCCTGTGATGAACCAAGGTTTCCTCACACAAAGGTGCAAGTTGCGCAGGCTGTTGCGCTTGTGTACCGCTTTGGCTGCCTGCAGGCAACAGCGAAGCAGAAGTCAACAGAGAGTCTTGCACCCAACCTTGCACACCCTTTGCCTAGAGCAGGCTGTGTTGTCAGCCACCTCAGCTACTGGACCACAGGATGAGTCAGAAGTTGTCTTGCCCACCAACAAATGATGTAGTTTGCCTTTGGGGGATGCTGGTCTCTTGCTTTCCCACTCTCCACACTGCTAGCCATCTGGTGACTTTGCTTTCATGTTCATTCACTTCTGAGAACAGCATTGGTGCCTTCACTCAGAGGATCTTCTGCACAGCCAGAAGCTGTGGTACCAGCAATGCTAGAGACCCACAAAGAACAGTCATTCACTATGGGGCTCCCTGCAGCAGACCATGTTGAACCAATGCTCTCCTCACGTTCCTAGGAGAGCCTGGTGCTTCTCAGTTAGTCATTGTGCTGGAGCAGAACTGCAAGCGCACAGGCATTTGCAAGATGGATTATACTCATGACCCAGGTTTGTGCAGACTATTTGCCTCACAGCTGCAAAGCAGCTGAAAGACAGCAGTCATGGAGTTCATATCTTCTTCTACCAAACTTTTGATTGAGCAGTGCTCTGGTGTGGATGGTTGGTAAGAGAGTGGTCTGGCAGGAACATGTTTCTCCAAGTGTGCAGTCAAACTTTGAGGCTTGGAAACGCTGATGGCAAATCATTCTGCGGGGTCATGCAGAGCGGCTCTGAAAATGCCTGGGAGACCTCCACTATTAACAGCATTCAGGAATAGTTTTCTCTTCTAAAAACTACAATATCAATTTTATCCATCTGGACCCGGCGCTGAAGGTGCCTGGGTATCACTGGGGTGTCTGGGAATTCGACTAATGACAATGAAAAGCTCTAGTACAGATACATAGACAAGAAAGATCAAGACAAGATGAGCACGCAGAGAACTGCTTGCCTTGTTTGTCTGATCAGGCCTCAGCCCTCCCTTGGACCTTTCCCAAGCAAGCTAGGAGAGAAATAGGTCAGGAAATGTTTACAGTTTTACTGCTCAGGGGCTAGGATGAATCCTCACAGGCCCTTGGACGGCACTAACAACGCAGTTGTTCTAAAATTATCTGCCCAGCTGTTTGAAGGAACCTCATCCCTGCTCCTGGAGGACTTTAAATTGAATGTTGTGGGCATGCTTACAAGGCGGTTTATGGCCTGGGAAATTGATGTCTGTCTGTCTCAGAAAGGTGTGCCCATGCCGGAGCTCTCCTTTAGCCTCAGACTGCAAGGAAAGAGCATTTACACCTCTCCACCCTCCCCTATCAGAGCTGTTCTTTCCCCTTGGCAGACGGCTCAGCCATCGCCCCTCCAGCAATTCACTTCAAAAACTTCTCCCCTTCCGCCCCTCTGGGCACCTCCAGCAGGTTCAGGGCATCCCAGGTGGTTTAAAGTCCAAATCCCTTTGCTGTTTCTCCCAGTTTGTTTTTTTTGCAGAGGTTTGGCAATTGGTTCCCCTCCTGCCCCCCTGCTGATTTGGGTTTGAATTCAGAAATCCTGATTCAAAGTAACATACTTCATATTTCCTCGTAGGTTTGACTTTGAGTCCTCATCTGATTCCCCTTCCCCTGAGCCAATTTAAGCTGAAATCAAAGTCTGACCAACAAAGAAAGAGCTTCTTGAAACCCGGACAGTCTGCGCAACACTGGAAGGATTTGCAAAAATTGTTTCTAAAAAGTCATGTTTTATCAGCCAAAAAAAAAAAAAAAAGCCAAAGAAAACACTCAACCGACTTAATTTGGCAGACAGGTCCTCTGTGCGTCCGCACAGCGGCAATCTGCTGCGGTTCCTGAAGCAAAGCGAGCCCCGTCTACGAAGCCAGTCCAAGGCTGGGTGCCAAACCATCGCACACAGCTGAATGTGGGCCCCGTGGGTTCGGGTACGTCAGGAGGGATGCTCAGATGTGGTACCAGGGTCCTGCTGGCCACTCGGGGGGCGGATCCGTGGGGTCCACAGCTCCTGGACCCTCACGAGGAGCACCACTTGTGTGGAGACCTCAAAAGCGTTTGCCCTCCCAGCCAGGTATCTGGTCACGTGCGTTGTGGAAAGAGTGTCTGGATACCTCTCACAAGAAAACTGAGCCCCAGACAGAAGCAGCATGGGCCCCGGGCAGGGACTGAGACTGCAGAAAAGCTATCGCAGGGCAAGGTTCTCTCTTAATCTTCTCAACCCCACAGTTTTCCCCTGACAGAGCCCCTCCAAGGGTTTGGGCAGCATGGAGGGAAGGGGCAGCCCAGCTCTCACGCCATCCTGGGGCCAGGTGGGAAACACCATGAAGCAGCTTTGGCCCCAGCCTCAGGGATGCTGGTGTCCACCAGGGCAGGCTGGAGATGAGGAAAGTCCTCAGAGCCAGCCCGGGAGCAGCGCTTCCAGCTGGCCGTGGTACGAACCCTGGTGCCACCCAGTTCTGGGGATGCTGGGCTCCTGCCCGAAGCTCCTGGGCACCACGAAGGCTCCAAGCCAGCTCTGCTCCCACCTCCACCATCAGCCGCCCATGCCCCTTCCCCAGGACTGGTGGGAGACATCAAAGGGCTCCTGTGCCTCCTAAAACCTTTGCATCGGTGATGGAACTGGGCACAAGGGATGGGCTGAATGTCTTCAAACAATTAGAAAATGGGTAACTTGGGGCACAGCCGAAGCCCAACCATTTTGCATAACAAGGAGAGCTAACGACTCTTTGCCGTGCTTGACAGTGCAGTGGGTCTCCAGTTCCCACACTCCGGGATGAATTTGGCAACTTTGGACAAAAACTACTACGCCCTTTCTAAATGAAGACAACACTCGGTTATTTAATAAGACAAACATTGCCAGGTGCCTCTTGGAGGCAGAAAAAAAGAACCATTAAGGAGAGGACCACAGAGAGCAGACACGTCATTCGGTGCTTGCGTAATGATGCGCACTGATTTGCTCTAACCACACGTGAAAGAAAATCGTCATGTGGCCTCTGTACAGGCAGTTTTAATAGCATCTAATAATAGCAGTGTTATAAATAATCTGTGAAATGGAAACAAAAACGTACCTTTGTTTCAGGTATTGTGAACAGCTCTTTTCTGTTAAGACAAACACTTATTCCGGTTTTTTAAATATAATTTATGTCTTTATATAGAAAAGAATCATTTCAAAGTAAAGAGCCAAAACACTTCTTATACAAGATGCATATGCTGCTATTCTTACATGTGAAATGTTTTCACGCTAATAAAACATAATTTTCTACTTGGGAAAAAAAATTCGACTAGAAACAACTTAACTAGCTCCAGAGATCTTTTCTGAGCATTCAGAAGCACATGGGACAGTTTGCCATGAAACATTTTGGAAGAAAACCCCCTCTGTGCAGACTGGCAGGGCAGTGAGAGCCCACCTGGGATGCGTCACGTGCCCCATCCAGATCGCAGCAGTGACGGGAAGCGGAGCAGAGCCCGGCATATCCAAAGCTGTGCGTTTTGGGACTGTTCCCAGGGATCGAGTAAACGGCTTTCAAATCCCCAACTCGGCACTGGAATGGCTACGCCAACACGAGATTCAGCTCTGCCAAGCAGGCAGAGCAGGATATCGTCTCATTGCGGTGTTGAAAATGCAGAGGGCTCTTGACTCACCAGCCGAAGCATATGAAGACCTCAGCTTGGCTCCTGATGGATCAGACCTTGAGTGTGCAGCTGGGGCTTTGGAGTAACGGCAAACACACACACACACACTCACTCACAGAAACCTGGGGAGAGACAAATCCACCGCCATCGGCCAGGACCTGCCTCCAGCTCTTGGTTATTCCACTACATTTTTCAGCTGTTTCCAGCTCCTCTGAGGATTGCTTGCTGTGGGACTAAGCTTTGACCCAACGATCCCTTTCTGAGAATGCCATACATCTCGGTTGCGGAGGAAATAAAGACTTGCCTTTCTTCTTCAACCAAAGCATCAGCAAAGAAAAAAAAAAAATACACCAGGAGTTTCCAACACCAGGACAGAGAGCACCTCAGCACCAGCACGTGGGGCTGCTGGCGTTGTCCTCTCCGTCAGGGCTACTGCTCCACCTGAGAGCCTGCTGCCACGAAAAGCATGGCCTGAGCGTGGCTTGGGCCAC
>Ga0181612_100407_pt1 | contig 11234 bp, 4 predicted proteins | sample HoacroProtozoa21_FD_119630 | JGI IMG/M metagenome (GOLD analysis project Ga0181612, IMG submission 119630) | Hoatzin crop microbial communities from Cojedes, Venezuel. Combined Assembly of Gp0051906, Gp0051904, Gp0051908 | reverse complement strand
TTTTCTTCTCCTTTCACCTTTGTACAGTGAAAGGATACCGAACCTGTGTAAAGTTCATGATCATTGCATTTTAAAATCATGGTTAAGAAATACAAGAGTTTAACTGTAAACATTTCTTTTTCTTAGGTTCCTTAGGGATATTTGATTGAGTTACATTTCCAGTAAAGTCAAGTCATGATTGAGCCTATTCTAAAGCAAAAGTTTGTTCATGCTGCCCTGGAGCTGCCTCCATACATTCTGAAAAACTACCTAAAATTTGTTTTGTTTTTTTGTTGGCTTTTTTTTTGACAGAGTATTGCAAAGTGTTAAGAATCTGGACTGTTACCAACAACCACGTTTTATCTCCATAATCCAAATCCCAATGAAGTGCCTCTCTTGGCTACCTAATTTGTAGGCATCATCCCTGGAGTCTGACTAAATGCCGAATATAATGTTTATGTGAAATACCTTAAACCAGGCAAATAAATAAAATGTTTTGTATTCTAGCTCTTAAACTGAGCAAATGAAATGTGTTTGCTCATTATAATTCAAAGAACATGTGGAAGTTGTCTGCCTAGTGTTAGATAAGTGACAAGAGATGAGGAGGCCTCTGAGGATGGCTGAAGAAATGTGGAGGTAATATACTGCTTGCCTAAAGTTGTTTTAGATAATGAGAGAGCAGGAGATTAGATGAATAAGACCAAAAAAAAGTAGCCTGCATGCAGAACGCCTCCGCATAGTTAAGGATACTGAAAATATTTCTGTAGTAGATCTGATGAATAGAAGGTCTGATGTCTAAATAAAATCATTATATAAGTAAATATGTATGCCCTAAATGTGAGTAGAAGACTGTGGCAAGCTAAAGAAAAATTGAAAGAAATGGAAATAATGTTTCATAATGGCACTTCAAATGGAAAGCAAGAGAAAGGATATTTTAGCATTTCCTAGAACTGTGAGGTTGAGCTGTATGATTTCTCATTGCTACTACTGATACTACAGATACTACAACTAGGCCAGTACGTGTTTGGAAAGATGGGAATAACTTTCACAAAACGCCGGAGTTCAAAGTACAATGGAAAATGCTCAAACTTTAAACTGCAGAAAGTATTATAACTAATAACTTAGTGTCTGCGTCATCAAATATATTTGTAATAAAAATAAAGGAGGATGAGGAAAGAAGGTCAACAAAAATGTCTCAGGTGCTAGTCTCAAGAGAGTTCTTTCCATTACATATGGGTTGCTTAGTTTGTGGTCTTTCCTCCTCTGTATGAAGTCTGATGTTGTATCCACATGTTTGCTACTGTAATCTGGATTACAGTAACATACTCTTTCTGGCTATTTTGGGGTATTTTAGCAGTGCAGAAAATGTATCCCTCTGGGCTGTGAACTTGGGATACCTGTCTCTGATGGGATGAAATAATTTTCTTTGAATTTCTGCTTATAGTTCACATTTGCCTGATCTCTGTTATAGTGGGACTATAATTTAGATAGTATTTTGCAGATTTTATATGTGGAATGTAATGAATTAAGAAAAATAAGAATAAAAACCCTTAAACAATGAAAGATGAGTTGGTGCTTGGGATTAACCCCAGCTAGTAGCTAAGCTGCACACAGCCACTTGTTCACTCCCTCACTTCTTTGGTCACAAATCCAAAATATAGGACCATACAAGCTCCTATGAAGAAAATTAACTCCATCCCAGCCAGACCCAGCAGAGCTGAGCATAAGTGGCTGATTTACTTAGTATTGTCTCTGTATCTGTTTGTCTGTCTCTAAGGATGAAATTGAGTTGCTGCACTGAAAAAGACTATTTTTTTGTTTTTAGTAAGATAAGAAGTTTGATCGGCTCAAATTAAAATTAGAGCTTAAAGTATTAGGAAACAAAGACCTCTAACAGGTCTTTGTTTAATAGTTGACCAAAAGTTTCTTCTTTCTCATCCTCTGGTGAGGTTTAGTCATTGTAATTAATAAATGGGAAATGACTGTGTGACATATATTGTTGTCTTTGCTTCGCCTTTTGAAGTGTTAATTGATCAATTCGGCTATTCACATTTCTTTTCATTGTGACTCTAGTTGTGAAGAGGCAGAAAGTTTTGAAACAGTTTTACTAATTTTTAAATTAAAATACTTTTATTCTAAAATGGAAAATATTAACATTGTTATTAACTTGAAAGATATAGACTTCATTGTTAAAGCAAGGGCAACTGAGAATGAGAAAAGATTTAACTCAGAAAGTACTGTCTATATTTAATGACATTTTAAATATAATTGTAACTTTGTGGATTAAAGAAAAAAAGCCACAGAATTTGAAAGATCGTATAAACTGTTGCAAGCATCCAACAGTGTGATATCTCTTACAATTCAGGGGTTTGTCAAATATCTTCAGAAAAATTTTGCTTGATAATATAAAGCAGAATAAATTGCAATCTTAAGCTGATAGTCTTGTTTGGCTGATATCACATAGATAGTTTTTCTCATTTGTGGGAACTCATTTGTGGACACTTCATTTTAATTTAGATAGAACATAATGATACAGTTGAAAACTGTCATATATAGAGATATAAGCAATGGTATAGGCAGGTAGGCAGTTCAGTTCAGGAAACCTCCACTGTATTCTAGCTGACAGCAGAGCACGAGCATGGTAGGACAGGTTATAGCCAAGAGTTGGGGCAAAAGACTCTAGAACTACAACTCCCGTGGGCTGTGCAGAGTCACAGGTGACGACGTTTGATGCTGAACTGGCTCAGAGCAAATATCTCACCACAAAATAAAATAACTCATATTGAACATTATGTTTTGCTGAGAATTTCTGTGTTTCACCTTGCCATTGTCTTTCAGGCAAAAATGAACAAAAACCTTAAGTGCTATTATAATCCAGGATAGGTATGCTTATTTTTACTTAGCTCTACCTGGTTTTGTCCTTAAAAAGCTCACTAGTCAAACAAGGTTAATAATTACCTTATTCTTCTCCTTCCTCCTCCCTCCTCTTTATTATAAGGTGGTTTCCTCACAGCTAGCAGAATAAAAATTATCATTTCATTCACTCTATCATATACTGCACTTTATACAGATATATATTTACTAAATGTATACTTGTTTACTATATCATATGTGATGATCAATACTAGATTTTTGTCTATTTCAGGCATTATCAAAGTGCTCTGGAGAGTAGGATCCCAGAACAGAGCTGTAGTTAAAAATAATAGTGTATTTTTTATTCCTAGATCCAGCTGGGGTTTTCTCCTAATTAATTATTAGTTATTGCAGGAATATGGTTAAGAGCAATAGTTGTGCTCTCTCTTTTCCTTTTTGTGTCGCTGACTGTCTGTCATTCGTACTGCTTTGATCTTTTTCCTAATGCCCTGGACTTATCTATGAATTGTTGAGATACATTTTAGTGGGTGGGGATGTGTTTGGAGTGATAATTCTTGGAACTTTGGACTCCAAGACCTATCTGATTTCGGTATACTTCGCCACTACAGTTTCCCATCTCTCTGTTTAAAGTAGCACTCCATAGACAAATAGCTTAGTTCAGAACTATGGCCGTGAGCTGCCCAAAGGTGGACCAGGCAATGAATGTACATGACTGCAGGGAACTGGCTTCAATGATCTAGGTGATTTCTTCTAGTCCCAGGCTTCAGTTTCTCAAGGCAGCATTTTAGCCCTTCATTTCCTTATATCAGCTTTTAAGCAGACTCACTTCTTTAGTATGTGTAATACTTGAGTATTGTGTAATACATTACGTAGTAGGGCAATATGTTCCTAGGAAAATTTTTTTGTGGAAAGAAGCTATTAATTTTACATATGTCAAGAAACCATACTTTTTTTGTTCCCCATGTTTACTTTTCTCTTTATTCTGAATCTAGCAGAAAGACAAAAAGCACTTCCATGGGAAGGTCTTAGCAAGTAATTGACTTTACTTTCAGAGCCGGAAAGACTTGAAGCCATACAGATCTGTGGTATTTAATCTGAATTTTAGCACAGAGAACATTCTATATCATCAGTATCCTCTTTGAGGCCATCCAGACCTACGCATATAGGTGCACAGCAGCATGCTTGGAACTTGAGAAGCATTTTTTTTTTCTCCTTCTCTGCTTATGTTCTACTACACAGAGCTAGTTTCCTCTGTTGCCTGCAGATCTCAAATCATCTTAAATTAGATTGTTTCCAGAGACACTTTTTAAATGTTCTTACCATACCAAAGTCTGCTCAGTACACAGATGGAACCAGAAGTTGCTTTCAAAAAACTTGTTTTTTTCTGAAGTATAATCAGTCTTGAGGACACATATTCCAGCAATTTTACATCCTTTTAAAAATCTCCAAACAACAAACCACCTAGACATCTGCCACTTGATTGAGGAAGATTTAATTTTAGCAACCCAGTGTGTGTCAATTTTTATGTTTGTAAAATAAATCATGCAATACTGTTTACAGGAGGCTTTATTAAAGCTGCACTAGTTGAGATTGAAAATAGCATTGCTCGCTAACTTGATAGTTCAGTGACATTCACTTTTAAAAGAAAATAATGATGAAACTTGACAAAGAAACAATAAATGCAAAGCAAAAAACCCTATTTTTGATAAGCTTTTTGTTTAATGACTAAAAGACAATTTTAACTTTTAGTGTCATGGATTGATGTTGGATACTGAAGTATTTTCTTTAAGCTGGAGTAATAAATTATGAATTTGTGACCTCATTTAACGTTGTGGTAGCCCTGGCTAAAGCACTCCCATAGGAAAAGTCAGTTTTTATCTATGTACACAGAGCGATGAAAATATGCCTGTGTGGCATAATTTATAAAGTGCACTTTAATATGACAAAGCTATTTACTACACTAAAAACAATTAATAGAAAACCTGTAAGGCGTTCACTTTCTAACTACAGTCGAATGAGCTCTCAGCAACTAGAAATTAAAAACAAAAATCACCTGAAATTTTGAGAAAATAAAAAATCACTTGAAATTGCATGAAAATAAAAACCAGTGAGTTCAATAGCCAGACCAAGCCTGCCTGATCCTAGCTATTATTCTGCTAGTTTAATCAGGGCTCAGTTCTAAAAGATGCTGATTTTCCTGGCCCTGGTTCAGCACATCAGAGTCACAGGCATAACTACAAACAAGAGAGTAATCCTTCTGGGTATAACTGAACTAAACATTTGCTTAATATTGAACCCTTGGGACAGATCCAGAAGCGTATATACGTACATTTTGCAGTAATTTTTCAACAAGAGTAAAGGGACCTTAGTAGGAACCGAGTGTCTAAATAAATTGCTTGTATCTCTGATGCGAGTTTGAGTTGCATCTCTTGTTCTGCACGTCAGGAATTTCCCTTTTCCAGTTCAGACCGTCAGGTCTTTTCCTTCTAATGTTAGATTTCTCTGTTGATTCAGTGATCAGTTCAGGCTATGAAAGAGTGTTACCTGCCACTCTGCAAAAACTGTGTTATCAGGATTTTTTCTTTAAATTTTCTGTTTTTTATTTCCTACTATCAGTGTAGTTATCTGCAAAATAGCCATCGCTTCTTCTTCTATAAAACGCTATGTGTTGAATGGAATTCAAATAAATATGTCAGCTATTATTCACACCTTTCATTATTTTGTTTTAAGTCTGTGTGCTGACACTATTATTTTAGTTGAAGTGACCTATTTTGATATAGCTTAAAGTGGACTGCTTTCCAATTTAGCTAAATTTATAAAAAGCCACACTTCTATTGAAATAAAAGTGTCCACACAAAGCTTCAGCCCAAAATAGGAAAAACTGTGAATCACTATTGAGATCATTATTACAGTTCTCCTCATGGTGTAAATATACCCCAAATTACTAAAGTGGGTGTTAGTGATGAACAGGCACAACACAAAACCACATGACAGAGACTTTATGATTTACATTCTGCTCTACTCCTCATCGGAGCTTTCCATCTATGTGTAGCACCAACAAATTGCATCAGATTTCATCACATATTGATTTCTTTGAAAAAGTATGAATTGTTACTGATAAGAAACTACTTCATTTCCCTTGGGACATCTGCACTGTTATAAAACATAATAGAGTACTTGGGTGGAGTCATTCCTGACTGAACCAATCAGGATATAAAATTTTCTTATGTTATGGTCCTCAAATGTTACACGTGGATTTGCTGGTTACCTGAGTCCACACAGAGTAAGACAGATTTATGATTTGATATTGGCAATATAGTTCTGTCTTTTGAAGAATCACTCGCTACTTTTTCTTATGATATTTCGGCTTGTAAATTTAAGAAACCTGCATAACTTCTTGTATTTGATTTTTATTTCTGTTTCCAATACAGTCCTTGCTATCGAGGAGCAGGGCTAAATTTAAAAGATTTGTACTGCTACGATGTTAATTCAGTCTAATTACAAAAAAGGTTCAATTTATTTTTTCTTCACTAGACCCTATTTTCCATATATTATTAGAATTCCAGCGATTAATTTCAATAAGCCTAGGGTTTATATGCAGGTAAGGATTTCTGTTAAGGTGCCTAGAATTTCTTTACACCTGTAAAGGGGGAAAAATTCTTCTTAGATTTCAAGTTTTGGAGTTGGATTCTGAGCTAGATATCAGTGAGGAGGTGGTGTGAAATTCATGCTATTTCTCTCTCAAGTAGAGCATCATGGATGCAGCAATCAATGGAGCTAATCAGAAGGAACATTAGACTTGTCTATAAAGATAGATGAGGAAATGTACTGTATGGTGGATACCCCGCACTGTGTCAGATGCAAGTAGGTTAAAAGGCAAAAACTTCAGTTCTTTCGTATTAGAAAAAATACCACATAAAATTTTAAAAGAAATATGGAAAAGAAGAAAAAAACAGTTCAAGAAATAATCCAGAGACTCAGTAGGGAATATCAAGATAGGATATTAAATTGGGTTTAGAAAACTGTACTCATAAGATTATGTGAAGGCAGAGATTTGAGGATCAAAAGAAATAGAGTTAAATGGTTCAAATGCTTTCACATGATCCTAAATCGACGCAGCACGAGCAGCTTGCGACATTCTGTCTGCCAATCTTCCCTGGACATATGCATTCTCTTCCTAAAACCCTCATTGTGATTTTTGTAAAAGAAATTCACATACTAATGATGTCCCTTAGTGTACCTTATGAAACATTCAAAATGGGCTGTTACGGATACGCAGTTTAACAGGGAGCAACTAATTGTTTATGCTGGGCTAGCCTGAGGGGGTTTCATTTTAAAACTTTAATATTATAAGGCCTGAATTTCCAGGACAAATTTTCTCTAATAGATGGTTCAATAGCACATAGCCAGTCAGTGAAAAGCATACTGTGCATATTTTTTTTTTTCATATGAAACTCTCTGTAGACTATGTGCTGTTTATTTATGAGGCTGAGGTCTGGCTATGCTAATAGCTGGGGAAAAAAAAAATCAGACAGCCACCCTACCTGCTAGCATACTAGAATGCCTGTTGTGCCACCTTCCAAGCTGCTGTTTTATTAATGATCTTGAAACTGAAATAGTAGGGCATGAAGAAGTGTTAAAATGACTTACTGATATGTCACAGACATTTGCCAAGAAAATGAAATGCACTGAGAGGAAAAAGCACCAGGGAGGCCAATGAGGAACCAAATGTTCCATATTCTGATTTGTCTGACCTTCGCCTCCCTGAGCTCTAAAGAGAAACAAAGCTGCCTTGCCTGTGCTGTGCAGACTTGTTATGTGTAAGCTCCAGAACTGTGTGGATTATGTGCAGCATTTGCTTATTTACGTTAAAAATAAGTCTTCTTTAAATCAAACACATTCTTTACTTTGTTAAAAAGAAAAATAGCAGCACAGATATTCCACGTTGCCTCAGACCCATTGATGCTTCGTGCTTGTTTCTTAGCATCTGTAGTAACAATTTTTTAGACAGAAAAGAATTAGAGAAATGCTGATATTGAAGTCAGGCATAACGGGAAGAAACAGAAGTATAAACAGAGATGTAATTTCAAGCAGTGGACAACAATTTTCAGACATTCTTTTGTCCATGTAGTACTTCAGGTGAGTCTATTTCTGAGGTTTTTCTGGGTAATAAACTGCCTGTTTTATGTCACAGCACCCAGTGTGATAGGTCTGTGTCCTTGACAGGGGTCCTTTGGTGGTGAATTGGTATCCACCTTTATAGCAGCAAGGCAAATGAAGACTTTTTCCCAGCTGGTTGTCCTGCCGAAAAGCAACCCTAATAACTCATTTCCTATGTCAGCTCTCTGATCTATTCGAGCGGAGCTCAGCCAATGGAGATGGCAAATTTTGCCAGAATCACTGTAGGGATGGAGGCGTTCTAGTTGGATCTGGAGGAGGACTTCTGTCCACACACTTTGACCACCCGCTCTCCAGAGAAACCAAGAGAAAGTCTGAACAGGACAGATTTGCTCAAGTGCCTGAATTGATGAATGTGCCCTACCTTGAATAATTTAAAAATCAGAAAGAGGACTGAGAAATACACATAAGCAAAACACATGATCTTGTCAGAGAGAACAGAAATTTTGATGGATTTTTTCCTTCAGAGACAAATTTTTCCCATAGTATCAGAAGGCACTCGTAAGGAAATAAAGTTATCTTTATCTTTTGTGGACTACATTTTTCATACCCTTTCTTCCATAGATTCGCCTGCTATCTTTTTTTAACTTTTTCTCAGAAATTAACATACTTGAAGTACAGGAGAGTATTTCAGGTGAATGAGTGGCTTCATTTTACTGGTGAATGAAATAGTGCTTGTCTATGCCTTACACATGAAGTGCTTTAGGGAGCTTAAATGGCTCTGTATAAATATGCTACGTCAAATTTCTACATACCAAAATGACTATATGGCAGCCTATAGCTAGAATAAGAACTGTAACTCTGAATCTCTGCAGTGAACAGATATTAGAGCCACTAAATGATTCTAAGTCAGTTTAGACTTTTCTGTTTGTCAGCTGGATTTGACACTTTTGGAAGGAGCTGTGTTCGCTTTTGAAGGCAGAAGACCTTTACCCGTAGCTCTCACAGAGAAAAGGGGGCAGCAGTAGCACCCCACACTGCTTCTGACAGGCTGTGGCACCAGCTGGGTAGGTCTCTTTGTAGATGGGGCAGATGAAGTCTGCAGTCACAGCATCCCTGTGGAGGTAGCTAGCAAACACGGCTGGTGCCTCTTGCTGTGTGCCTGGCATGTCTATGTTCATCACAGGAACAGGGTTTAGTAACCCAATTCATTTCTAATTGCTTTTCAGTCTGAAGACCAAATTTCAGATCTCCCTTCATTCCTGCAAGCCTACTTGTTTCCATGAGGCTCTGAAGGGTAAAAGTCAGTACAGAATTTAGCCCTCTGTTATGAGCAATTTAAGTAAGTTTTAGGCTATTAACCCAGAGGTCAAAGGTTTACTCTTTTATCACAGCATGACCAAGTCCTCCAGTCTTATTCTGGCTTCTGATACTTAATTGTGTTTGGTTTCTGTTAGACGCCCAGAATGCTTGTTAGATGCTAAAAATGTGTAAAACATAATCCAGTACTGTCTCCAAACCTGTACTCTGGCAAGCACAAACAGTGCATCTAAGACCATGTTAGTATTGATCTCGAGTCAGATCACATTAGCACTTCCTACGCTATCTGGCTAGAGCCTGCCAGGGAGTTAGCAATGCATAGAAAGACAGACCCAGGCAGTCAGATCGATGGATTAATGACGTCTGTCTCCTTTGTGCAATTTTACTTCCTACATATCTCTCTTGATCCCTTTGTGCCCTCCCTGGCAATGAACTTTCTGAAGGTTCAGAAGACACAGAACACAATTGTGTGCAGGTAATGCCTGTATAATAACAATTATTTAAAAAAAGCTCATGATAATAATGCAAGTCTAGATCTGTGTATGCACTCACGCTCACACATAGATAGTTTTTCTCTCATAGCAGAGATTTTACTTTATGAATATGTTGTGTGCTCTTACATCTTAGGCTAATATGTAGTTGTTTAGGAAAAGCAGGTTATCTTTGGCAGATGGTCATGTTTAGATGATACAGAAAACTGTATGAAACAGCTTGTAAAATTTCCAGAGTGTGGATGAATAATAACTATAAACTTTATTAAAGGATTTCTTGGTTTCTTCTCATGTCTCTCTCTCACATCTGTCTTACCTTGAATTATTAGCATTTCTAATTACTAATTGTCTATATGCACCCATCTTCACACACTCATGGGTGGATTGAAAATAAGTTTCTCACACTATCAATAAATTATTTTGTCAATTTGTTCTAGTTTTTACTTCATAATTTAACACACTGTTTTCAAAAAATCATATGCTGTAGATAAATCTTTGACTATACTTTACTCCGTATGCCGCTCTGCTATTTCCTTCCAAAACAAATCTCCATTTCCATGTGACTGAACTTCTACCTGCTTATTCTAACCCTCCTGTTTATGATTTTTGTCTAAAATGCTAGCTTTCTGGTTGAATTACTGACAGAGAAATGTCAGGTCTTTGTGATTTATGTTTTTCACTGGAAAGGATATGCCAGGGAGAAATGTGTGTAAAGTTTCATGTCTTCATATATAATCCTCTTGTAAAATGAACTAGGGTTTTTTTCTACCTATACCATTCTACCACCTCTACTTACCTCATTGTTCAGCTTTTTCCTCACAGATTTTCAGTCTGCCTTATTTGACATTCTTTACATAAGTTTTAATGCCTTAAACCTATTTTCCCAAGCCCTTCTGAGAATCTCAATCTTGTATTTGTGATTATTTGTATTACTGCAATAGCTATGGGACCTAGATGAAACCAGAGGTCTATTTTATTAGCACAGATTCATGCTGAGAAACAATATTTACTCTGAAGGATTGATAATAGTGGGATCCAGTCTTGGGCACCCCAGAGAGATGTGCATTTTAAGCACATAGAGAGACAGCAAAGAAAATACCTGACTTCCTGACATAGTCAGTGGGAAGTACCATGAAGACTGATGCAAACTCCCCACGGATGTGGCAGAGGCCCATTGCTGGAGGTTTTCACGATGTGACTGGACAGGGTGCTAGATAATCTAGGATCCTTTTCCCGTGAAAGGTTGGACCAGATGGTCTTTCAAGGTCGCTTCCAACCAGGGTTGTTCTATTATTATTACAGAATCACAGAATCACAGAATAGTAGGGGTTGGAAGGGACCTCTGTGGGTCATCTAGTCCACCCCCCCTGCCGAAGCAGGGTCATCTACAGTAGGCTGCACAGGATCTTGTCCAGGCGGGTCTTGAATATCTCCAGAGAAGGAGACTCCACA
>Ga0181612_129346_pt1 | contig 11235 bp, 7 predicted proteins | sample HoacroProtozoa21_FD_119630 | JGI IMG/M metagenome (GOLD analysis project Ga0181612, IMG submission 119630) | Hoatzin crop microbial communities from Cojedes, Venezuel. Combined Assembly of Gp0051906, Gp0051904, Gp0051908 | reverse complement strand
GAACAGTTAATGCATTGCTTGTACTATATTTTTTTCTTCTCTACCAGCAAAGGAAGAATAGTGATTTAGTGGGAGCGAGCAGGATATGTACAGTACGCTAGCAAGGGAGCAAAAAGGGGGGGGGGGGGGGGGGGGGGGCGCAGATAAGGGGAAGTCACAGTGAAGTGGAAATCTAGGGTACAAGATGAAGTTATACAAAGGGATTGCCGTAACAATGCTGCATAATGCTTTCAGGGAAGATGAGAGGATTATTACAAATCATTACCAGATCAGGTTCTATGTTACTGATCTTTAGGATCCCCTCCTCCCCATCACAAGCTCACCCCCTAAAGGAAATCAGAGCTTCTGTTTAGCAGGATGCTGATGGTTTGAAAGAAGAGTTGGCTGTTCAAGAAACTACTGTTCACATCAGAACATGGCACTTCTCACAGATTGACACACCCTTTTAGTGTCCACTAGACTGACGCAACGTTCACAAAGCAGTGTCACTGAAATGACCTCACACCGGGGTGCAAGTTTCATTTTCACTGCTCCTAAAACACCCCCCTCAGTGTCATCTCTCTACATACACAAATGTCATATTTGCAGAAGCGAGCCGTAGGCCAACAGCCTGGAAGCAACTCTCAAATACTGACTTTCTGCAGGATAGACCCTAAGGCCCTGGGGGCAGTTTTTTTAGTGAATCTGTTAAGTATTCTTTCTCTAAGATAAAACCACATTCCTTGCCAAACCTGTCTGACAGTGACCTATTCACATTCCTGTTGGTTTTGTGACGTTCACAGCCTTTCTAGGAAAATACTCAAACCAACATTTTTGTGAAAAGTACACACAACTTCTTCAGCTTTCTTTTCCTTGCTTAAGACTTACAGCACACATCATTAATTTGATTTTTGGAATTGTTCCCGATTTGGCTGGGGCGTATATGGGATTGCTTTCCCACACAGACTACTGGACCTCAGCGCCACCCCTGCCCCACCACAGTCAAAAAGGATAAAAAGAGGAGCTCAGTACCTCCAAAGAGTACTGACAAGTCAAATAAATCCAGCACGGGGCCCTCAAATACTTTAACAGTGTTTGTAAATCTTTTTGACGTAAGAGCCAAATGGTGTCACTCAGCTGTGGTTAGAAACTACCCTTGGGAAGACAAAAGCAACTTAAACTGATGAGAGTATGCAACTTTCGAAGACTACTTCAAAGTATGATCCCAGGATACCATATCCCACTGGTGTGAATATACAATAGACTAATTGTTTGTGAAAATAATTAGCTACACTAATAAAAAGAAGGCAGAACTTTCGCAACCCAGCTACCTCAGAGTTCTTGTAGCACACCTGAACTGCTCCTGCTCTCTGTTGTAGTCAGATCGAAGAGATCATATAAAATGTGTGTATAATAGCAGTAATAACATATATCAAATAAACTATTTGTGTTTCCACTAGGGATTTTCTTCATTCTTCAACCACAGCTGTATTTTGAGGCACAGAGGAATGACCCCCAACCCCCCCCCCCCAATTAAACTAGGAGCAATTTACAAGTATAGTTTGTTCTATCATAACGTACTACTTTAATTCACATTCTTGATTGTTTAGTTTTCGTTAGCAGTACTGCTAAATCAGCCATTTGACAGATAGTTATAATTCCAAAGATTTATGTAAGGAAAAGTCTGGTATTGGAATTGAGTATTTTTGAAATTCTGTACTGAATAGATCATTGCCATTTCCATCTGTGTAATGGCTGTATGGAAATACTGAATTTTAAATATACATAGTCGTTTCTGGTTAAGAATATTTCTGTTTCACTTTTTAAGCCAAATGTAGCACAGTGTAATTGTAATAGTATTTTGACTTTACCTTAGCATCCTCTGGAGTTCTAAAATTAATAATTTTTCCAAATTCTTTGGCATGGAACACAGACTTAACTCGTTCCTAAAAAAAAAAAAGTAATTAAAAATTGAAGTTAGTTTCTTCAAACTTTACAGCTAAGAAGTTATTTACCATTAAGGCAGCTATATGGTTCAGACAGCCATGTGTACCCATTACACTAATCTAAGTATGTTCACATCGCATGCACACACCCTGAGAAACTTCATTTTCTACATGAAAGCACAGTGGAGTGGAACACTCCAGCAATAACAGACTTCCCTTTTTACCACGGAGTCCCTGGAGACTGGACTATAAAAGTGTGCTGGAGAGGAAGGCAGATAATGGACTATGCAGGGTAACAAAATCCATTACTTCCTAATATTGTAATTCTTCATTCTCCTCTCCTTTAAGTCATTAATTGGGTGGACATTCCACCAACACTGACTCGCAAGTAGTGGCCTTAGGTAGTGAAAATAGTAGCTCAGGCTTCAGAAATAGAACACAAGCAGTGCTTTGCAAAACACAGTTTTCAGCCATAGGTTTCAGTAAAGAGCATACTGCAGACATGTGAATGGGCTCTGAAATGACTGCTGTGTAGGGGTAAAGATGGATATATTATTCAGCATTGTCTGAAATGGCAGAAACTCTAAGAATTATTTCATCCTGTCAAAGTTCACTTGCAGTCAGAAATCCAGTTTGGAGGATTCCAAACCAATAGGCACTGCCTTTCATGCTCTCTGCAATAGAAACAAATAATCTGAGTGAAAAACTGAATGACGTTGTATACTGTCAAGACTGTCCTGACAACTAAGATGTGCAATTACACACATGAAGCTTATTAAAAACAGAAACAAAACACTGGCAGGTAAATTTATTGATTGAAATTAAATTCAGTTACCAACACAAGAAGAATTTAAGATTTTTTTTTTTTATAAGGAACGTTGCCTCTGTAAGTACACTCAGTCATCAGCGGTCATCTTTCTCCTTACGTCCTTTACCACTTTACCAGGGAAAGGAAGTTTTGGGATTTTTTAAAGGAAAAATTGCAACTGACAGCAACGTTCTTCAACTTGTGTTGAAAGAGATAAGCACATCTCATTATGGGTGTTTTTGAAGGTATTAATACCTTATTATACTTTTGAAGACTTTGATTACAATCAAATGAAAAAAAAAAACATCCTTGAAGCAGAGCACGTACAAATGTGTTTCTCTGATATGTTTGAATCTTTGGAACTGCAACAAGGCAGAAGTCCACATATTGGCGTATTTCCAGCACCACAGTGTGTAATAAAAGTATTTTGAGAGAGTTTTGCTGCGTCGCCATTTTCCAAACTAATAACACACCACAAACTGGTGCATACCAACAAAAAATTCCCAGTGCTCAAGGAATAACTTCATCTGCAAACACCCAGTCATTATACTGCTTAGAACAGAAGCTAGTTATCCTAGGAGTTTGCCCATGCCAAATTTCAACTCCCTTCTCTGAGTGTATCTCAACTAGAAGAGAAATCAAGAACTCAAAGGACAGAGATCAGGAATTAAAAGTTTAATTTTATAAACAGTAACACAAAAAGAAATCAAAGCATGGTTAGGTTAACATACCTTGGCTTCAATGCGTAATCTTCTGCCATCAACAATGAATGGTTCTTTGGTAAACTCATCATAAGTGTATTGCCATTCACATGTCAACTGTCCAAATGTCCCTTTTGTCACAAACAACACACCACTAGGCACCAGAAAATAAAATTAATAATTTAAAAACTAATGTAAAAGTACTTGAAAGTTAAGTTACCCTAGCTCCAGTGAACTTATTTTTCCAGAATAGTTCTCATCTAACAATATAACAACCATACAGCATATGTTCCAAAAGAGTAAATTTTGAACCTTCCTCTTATTTAAAATACTGTTTCATAGCAAAACTGTAGCACTACTTCCAGCTCTATTGCTACAAAAAGTTTTACAGCTTTTTATTTGAGCAGGATGCTTGATACTCAGATACTTAGACATTGTTGACTCTGTTCCTGTATTATCCTTTTTTCCTTCAATATGCTAATTTCCAAGTGAATCCCACAGTTCCATTGACTTCAGCATAGCCAGATTTATAGCAAATCTTTCTCAGCTAAAGAAATCACAAGACTAGCATTCCTTTTCTCTCCTTAAACAGAGAAATTACTATGACACTCACAATAACATACTCTTGTGCTGAACTGTTGAACAAGATTATTAACAGTGCACTAAGCATACCTTCCCCATTATTTTATCTACACACGACAGACACATCAAAGCACAGTTGACTGATCAACAATTATCAAGGCATGCACTTTTTGATGACAGTTTTAAGTACTTATTATTCATAGTCAAAACTGTTTACCTTTTTGTTACCATTAACAGATCTGTACTGTTGACCATAGCATGTGCAATGTATCTGAGTTTTGCAAATCTTCCATTTTCAATTTTCTAGAAGACATAAAAGTTTTATAGCCTTGAATATGCTAGTATAAATTAATATCCTAATTTTGTGCTTAAAATGTATTTATCATCCAAAAGTATAAATTGTAACAAAGCATATAGCACATACTATTAAATAAAATGCTACTTTCAAAAAGTCAGAATACGATTAGCAGATCTGTGATGGCTAATTTTCATAATTACAAAGAATTATTTGGTTGCTGTCAATGCAGCTATGCAAATAAAAATCAATCCTAACTAAAACTGGCAAGAGACAATATAATTTCTCAAAATATTTCAGGACTCCATTTTCTGTATATTTTTAGTGCACGCTGAACTTCTGCTAATACAGTTGTGAGACAACAAAAGAAATAAGTATTCATTTCCTAATTTATGCCAAGTCACCTCCAAAACAGTGGAGTAATTAACTCTGGGAATAAATCTATACTTAACTGTATAAAGGAACCCACTATCACGTAGACAGTGGGACTTAATAATGCACTCCAGGTAACACTTAGCATTTCTCCATGTTCTTTTGTTTCTCCCTGAACATACTTAAGCTTTTCCTCCAATTGCATGAATATGGTAGCAGAGTATTCTTTAATGGGCAACAAATTTTAAGTATTGATGACAGCAGATGAATAATTTTTAAAAACAGAAACTATGTCACTTTGACATGAGTCGGCAACCATTGGATTCCTGACTTTCTATGCATTGAGTGATTAAATTAGTGATTAAATTAAGACTGCTGCATCTTAGTTGGGAATAGAAACAGGACTGCTTGCATACTTTCCATCTGTTACAAATTGGAAGCAAAAATAGATTAATATAAACCAGTATGATTCAATAAACCCTGAACTACAAACACACTGCTGCAGATATGTACGCCAATATTTAAAAACATGTAGGTTAGTTAAAATAGCAAAAATATTTAAAGAGTATTCATCACCACTGTAAAATGATAAAGACATTTAATTAGGCGTACTCTACAACTTCAGATTCGGCCACATGGATAACGCCACTTGCCCAAACAGATTTTCTTAAAAGACACCTTCCCTCAAAGATGCCGGTTCTTTAGTGACTGAAATGCAAGAACATTTGAGTAACACGTTCCCAAAAGGGAGCTTTCCAGAAAGTTCTCAGAAAGTTCAGATTATTTCTCTCTCCCCAACTCTGTTGGGCTACAAAATCACAGCTATTGATCACGTGCTTATTTACATAAGCCACTGCTTGAATTTATTTCTGCAAGAGCTACTGTCAGGGGCAGGATGAATACAGCAAAAAGAATGGTGTAAGAAATGAGGAATTAAGAGATTGGAAAACAGATTATGAGGGGTTTTTTTATTTTTGGAAAGTCCCTATTCAGGTTTTGTCTAGGGGTTGCCATGCCTCCGATATGAGTCTCTCCCTGCCTCTCATATTTCGGTCCAAGCTCCTACTTCACAACTAAATAAACAAAACCCCCTCTCTCAAGGTAGCCTCTACAACGTCCCAGCACATGACACGTTGGAGGGTCAGAAGACCGAGGAGGTTGTACGGACGGACAGCATGGATAGGATACCTGACCAAGATACCAGGCTACTGGTCTAGTTCTATGTCCTGATGGATTTTCAGTGTTAGTGGCCTAGCAAGAAAGACTGCGAAAGGGAAGAGAAGGCTGACAGGAACTTACAGAAGTAATGTGTGTCGGAAGAGCAAGGGTGGTTCAGTAGAGGTACCAAATAACACATCATTGCATTTAATCTGCAAGCCTCTGTGACAATGCCAGCAATTTTCTCTTACCAAACACGTAAATATTGCAAAGTATGGCCAGGATCTCTCTTCTATCAGAAGCAATTGCACGGGAGAAGCATTTAGCAATTTAGCCTTATTAGGATGGAGAGAATCTCTTGTCTCTCTCCAACATCAGAGAAGGTAACTTTCTTACGCTTTGCATAGCACTGAGCTTTGGCTCTCAATCCAAATGTTAATCCCCCTTAAATTGGATTTAAGAGAGCAGAGTTACCTTTTCCTGTCTTCCCATTACCTTGCTAGTTAATTTTCAACAAGTCATTTCACCGCACTGTAACTTGCTCAGTTTACTGATTATGAATTGAAATCATTATGGAGGTACAGTACTTAGCTATCACACAGGTTGCAATCATAACCAAAAGCTATTTAAATGTCCACCAAATTCCGTGAAAAGCATTTCATTCTACTAAGATTCATAAACAAGTGATTAGCTCCGCACAAAAATATTGTTAGCATGTGGTATGTGCTGTGCTAACTACTCCTCACTGTTAGCCATGAGTCAAAGATCATAAACTCTAGCTACCCGCGTTCTATAGTTCTGGAGACAATAGATGCTAATTGGGAAATAAAGCACAGGAAAAAGCTGCATGGTTCATTTGCAAAGGTAACGCTTGTATCTACGCCAATGCTGAGCAGAAAATACTTCTAAATTTTCTGCCTTTAGATTTTTCTACCCTTCACTTACAATCTTCATCCCATTTAGCATTAAATTTGAACCTATTCATTAGGAAATACATCATATAGGGATACACCAATTTACTGCTCAAAATTCTTACAGCAAGATCACTACTGTGTTCTGCTACCAAAGTGCCTTACACAACTCAAACATAAGAAAGGACATATAATTGATCCCTCAAAATAGATGCACAAATGTGGTTTTCAAATTTTACAGGATTTAGCTAATAATTTTTTCAAGAAAGACAGCAACTTCGACCACTCTGGTGATGCAAAACTGAAAAAGTTAACACTGATCAATAGTTGTTTATTCAACATTAGTTTCACCACTGTAAGAAAAACTAATTTTTAAAATACATCTTCTGTGTTCCAAATTAAAAAAGGTTTAATAACCTGATTACTTCGGTATGTGTTATTGTTCCTTAACTAGACATGGAAATTGAATGAATCTATTGAAAAATGACACTCCAGCAGCTGTAAAATGCAAAGTAATCCAAGCACAAATCCCCTCCTTTGCAAATTATTCTTACTTGTAGTACAAATACTTAGATGTCACTGCAATAAGTTAACAGTAGGTGCAATCATTTGTGCAGAGACGGATATGCAAATATTCTCAGTGTCTTAAAAGTGGCATCTCTGCATTTGGAAAGATTCCTAATCACACCACGTGCTCCTAATTTACTGAGAAGCAAGCACAGAGGCCTTTGACAAAGTCAGAAATAAAACAGAGCAGAGTGTAAGTATCAGAGACAAAATTTTATATCTATGATCCTTCTGGTTATAGTTCAAAAAAATACTAGCAGTAAGTCTGATATCCTTCTTGAACTCATCTCAACTGAAATGACACGTAAACAAAATACTGTAAAGACAGTTACTACTTAAAAAGTGGTTATAAATCTGCTACTCATCTCGCTTGATGTTCAGATTAACTTGGAAGTTTTCAACTGGATTTTAGATTGCCAGTGTATTCCCTTATGATCTGATTACTGTCCAAACATGTGAGCTCTGACGGCAATTCACTGTTGTTGTCAGAAACTCCAATAATGAATGTCATCTTTCAGCTCAGATTATAAGGTGACTTCTTCAAAAGCTGTGGAATTGCTACTTTCAGCAGGCTAATGTGGTATAATTACAGATCCAGTCTTCCCCACAGAAACATTTAATAATTCTAAGCAGTAGCCGAGTCATTTGTTAGACTTAGCTTGAATATCTGTGAAAAAGGGGAAAAATTGTTTTAAAGAAAAAAAAAATTCCTTTTTCTGCCATGCAAAATTCTCTCCTCATCCTTTATTAATAAGGACTAACGTTAATCCTCTAATGCCTACTCTCTCATTCCAGTTATCCTAATGTGCAGTATCACTCTACAAAAAACAAATCTTTTGTCCATGATGTGTCAGTGCCTGAATTCAAGATTCCATTAAGCCATGCTGAACAGCAGCTCTGAAGTCAACATGGTTTTGTTCAAATCAACAGAAATTCACGGTCAAGGTTCACATTTCAATCTAAGGTCGAAGTATGCAGGACAGTAAAAACTAGGACAGCAGCTTTCTTTCAGAACACAAAGTTTCTACTTTTGCCTATGCTAACAGGCAGAATTATCTTGGTCAACTTTTTATCTGAATACCAAGAGAATTCATTTGATGAGCTGAATGGAGAAACCACACTGACCTACACTTTCATTATGATGACCCACATCTAGATGTTGTGTTTCCTGCCAATACAACCAAAGTTCTTTAATTTGTAACATCTGAAGTGACTACTGTATCAGCAGGGAAATGGAAAAATTTTTCAGTTTTCTTTTCTGTATTCTCTGTCAGCAAACAAGCTGTTACATGCTTTGCCTAGAACAATTCTAGTTTTTACTTGCTTTTCCACCATATGTAAGCATTTGTGTTTCAATCACAAATGAACTAAAATGAAACTGTCACACAAGCTTCCATGTTCTTCTGAAACAACTGGCATTAGCTAGTCTCGGCCAGCTTCCTGTAAATATATAGAAGTCTTCTATTTGGGGATGGGCAATGGCTACGTAATAATATCGAAACGCTGCACATCTAAGTGGTAAGGATCCTGCTCTTTCCTGCAACGTAGACACAACAGATTTTCCAAAGGAGGATGGGTAATGACAGCTGTGACCCAATTAAGAGAGCAGCAAACTAGACAGGATACGTGAATGGATGCCTGGTAAGAGTCAGGACAATGTCAAATACAAATGAAGTTAGTCTGACCTTTGGAAATAATTTCTCCATGTAATTTTATGACGTGAAACCTCAGTTTTAGAGTACTTCATGATATGGATGTTTATGTCTTGATTTGAACTGAAGCCCCAGCGGGGTGAGGGAAGGAGAGAAAGGAGGAGTGCAACACACGTCTTCCCACTTCTCAGATGTTCTTCTTGGCAGACTGAAGTTTGAATACTAAGAAACAAGGGCCTGTTCAACCCATTTGAACATTCTGCCACCTGATCTGGAGCTTACCTCAACCAAAAAAGGATCACTGAACTGAATGCTGAACACCTCCAATACAGTAGGACACAGTATTGAAGCACGGCTTTGAAGGACTGTCTTCTCTACAAGCTTACATCTACTGCAACATAGTTGGGCAGCAACCTTACACAACACTGTAAGAGAGACCTCACAAACTCAAACAGTATAAAGACAAATTTAAAAAAAAAAAAAAAAAAAAAAAAGGTTTAGAATTTATTTTGGTTTTGGGTAGGTACTGAGCTATGACACAGAGGACTCCACTGATTTCACACTACAAGCATTAATGACTTAGGTTCATAAGCATGAGACTAGCCTTTCAGCTTTATTCCCTGGCAGGGCAAATACCAGTGATTTCTGGCAGCTCTATAGCTTCTGTAAATGAATAACAACAACAAAGGTATAAACAAAAATGGTTTCTAGCATCACCTATTAAATGATCCCAGAAACTATCTATAGTATCCCTCTGCACTGAGTTAAGTCTACAGAGCCCCTTGAGAAAAAGACCAAAGAACCCTGATCGTAAAGGATGTACTGGAAAACATCAAAGATAAAGAGCACAGCCAATTCTTCACCTCAGCAAGGAGGAAGCATGTAAATTCAAGTTACCATCATATAAGTCACTAAAAGAGTAAAACTAAACACTCAGGAAAAGCTGAATCATAAACTTGTTCTGTAGCTGAGTGCAGAAAACTTGGCAACCAGAGCTGAAAGGATGGCACTTGGTCCTCAGTTTTCAGCAACAGCACTGGACTTCAAATTCAATTCACCAGAGAAAAGGTGTGAAAAAAAGATGTGTGTTTTAAACTATTAAAATACCTTAAACTCAAGGGGGGGTGGGAGGGAGAGGCATTTGAAAAGATTGTCTGGTTTTGATTTGTTACTTTAAATCCCTGGAGAAAATAATCTCTACATTGCTTTCTTTGCATTTTTGGTGCCTTAAAGACCATCAGTTTCAGATAGCTAGCTTTTACACTTTTCACAGGTTTTGATCCCATGACTTAGAGAGAAATTAAATCTTAACATCCCAGGTGATACAATTATTATCCGAAGTCCAAAATATCTCTTTTCCCAATGTATATTCAGAGGAAGCTAGACTCCAGACAGAAACAAATAAAATACTTGTACATACAAAATCACTACTTTTTTTCTTAACACTTCAAAACTAGAACTATACTCTGTGAAAATATTCTAAAGTATATAATCATACTTGCCAACTACATTGGCAAATTTTTTTACTGTTTCTTTTTTTGGTTGGTTGGTTGGTTTTTTAAGCCAGTATTTTACCACCTTTCAATCTGCTGAGTAAACAAAGAACTCTTTTTAGTTATGTCGCAGTGAACTTGAATTAGTCATACCTGACTCAGCAGTACTACCATTCACGTTAATTTTACTTCTGCATTCCGTAATGATTTATAGAAGTTAAAAAACTTTAGAAGTTAGGTCAATCTGATCGAAAAAATGTATTATTTCTAGAATAATCAAATTCGTATGTTTGCAGGGATGCTTTCTCAGTCAAAACATTATTACATTTCTTTCTACAGCCATTTTAGAATGAGGAAAAAATATATTCTGTTATATTTCTGACAGGCATTGTCTTGTAAGACAGGTAATTACAGAAGAAAACCAAAATTTTACAGGATAAAAAAGAAACTGCACTAAAAAGCCAAAAAGGAAAATGTCAGGTAACATATTTAAAGTTCCCAAACCCCAGTAAAGTTAATCAAATGCAGCAGTAGCCTTTCCATAAAGTTGTACCTAACAATTTTCTCAACTTTTAGGCATGACTTATAAATATCTGAAGGGTGGGTGTCAGGAGGATCGGGCCAAGCTCTTTTCAGTGGTGCCCAGTGACAGGACAAGGGGCAATGGGCACAAACTGAAGCAGAGGAAGTTCCGTCTGAGCATGAGGAAGAATTTCTTCCCTCTGAGGATGACGGAGCACTGGAACAGGCTGCCCAGGGAGGTGGTGGAGT
>Ga0181612_105055_pt1 | contig 11235 bp, 4 predicted proteins | sample HoacroProtozoa21_FD_119630 | JGI IMG/M metagenome (GOLD analysis project Ga0181612, IMG submission 119630) | Hoatzin crop microbial communities from Cojedes, Venezuel. Combined Assembly of Gp0051906, Gp0051904, Gp0051908 | reverse complement strand
GGGGGGGGGGGGGAATAATAACGGAAACAAGCGAGGCGAAAGTCCTCCGGTGTCGGAGAGCCGGTCTGGTCGCGGGTGCTGTGGGGGCATGACGGTGCATCTTCCCCCGCGGAACCGGGTGCGGGGCCAACAGGTCCACTCCGAGCCGGAGCGTGCCCCCGAGAGGGGCTGGAAGCGCCAGTGCCCCTCGCTCTTTGTCGAGCCCTGTCTTGCTGCTGTGGGTCGGCTCGCTGCGTTGAATCTGCTGCCTGCCGGCTGCCGTGGAAGTCGGTCGGGTGAGTAGGTGAAGTCCTGGGTAGAGGTCTTTGTGCTGGTGTGGTAGGTGGGCTCTGGCACCCAGATGATGCTCCGCTAGTTACATCTGTGGAAGGTGGCTTTTAGAGGTGTTTGTGATTGCTGTACAGTCTCGGTAGTAGCTGAAGGACAGATACATGTGGTTGTTTTTGGTGTTTTGTTTTCTTCTTAATAACTAGACGGAATAAAGTGTGAGAGAACATGCACTAGGGAAAAAAGCGATATTGGCCTGAGGATGGTTGGTGACAAATGTGACCTATTTTCAGGTTGGATATTTTTATTTCTAAGTGATGCTGGGACACCTGAGAAGGAGAAAGCTTTACATGGTGTATGGAAATACCGAAAGCTTTGGGTTTTTGCTTATGCATAGGTAATTTCTTAGTGATCGTCTCGCTTTCAAGACTAGGTATGCAAAGAAGTGGTTTCCTCAGTGGTGCTATTGCAGTTCCTGGAGCAGTTGGAGTGTATTGTATGATTTACAGCCATCTAGCATGAATGAACTGCATGCAAATCTGCTTACTCCTGCCCTCTGTAGTGCAGTCACTACTTAGTCATATGGGCTGCTTTTTGGAGTTGTTTATTGTGGATATGTTTAGATCTTCAGGCTCCAGGGAAGGACCGGTTTGATGAATCTCAGTGAAATGAAATCTCTCTAAAAGTGTTTACAAGCAAATGTTTATTATGTTAGAATTAAGCAGTTCTTGCAAGGCATGCACCATTAGGAGCTAGCTTAATGAATGGTGGGGGTTTTTTTGATAGCTGTGTCGCAGGAAGCAGGAATTTGGTAGTTATTTTTGTACTATTGCTGATCCTTAGAAAGAAGAAACCTGAAACAAACTTACAAGAACTAAGAGTCATTGCTACATAATGCAATCAAATTTTGCCTTGCGGAACATGTTGAAATGTTTACTTAAATAGACTGGCATTTGCCCCTTTGACTACTAGTGTGTGAAAAAAAATCCAGATTGAGGTCTTAACACAAATATCTAAGGAGGAGAAAGTCCAGTCTTGTCTCACATTTTTCCTGAATGTTCTAAATGACCAGGAAAGTGGTAGAATGATGGCATGATTTTTTTCAAGTGATTGGAAAGAGAAGCTGACCTGAACGCTGGAGTAGTGCCTGAGAGGCAAGGTATCATCTAAGATATCTGGCTCTTTTACTGGAATCTTTGTGATGCACACCTAAGGCTTCTGACAAAAACAGGGAAAAGGAAACATGAAATCTTAAGCGGACTTAGTGATAAAGAGGTTTTTGCTTTTCTTTTACACAGATGAGAAGCAAGAAAGTACAGCCTGAGTTTTGGATACTGGAATTTCTGTACAGGTTACTGATGTTCCTTGAATCATCTTGCTATGAGAACTAATACTCCCATGTGGTGTGGGTGCTTGCACTTTAGATACTTAGTCTTTCTATTTTAAACAAATAGTATGCTAAGGGTATGTGTGTCAAGATGCTACTGCAGATATTCTTGTACTTGCAGTAGTCATCTTCCTTGTGCACTGTTCTGACCAACCTGATCTGTTATAAGGCTCTAACTCCCTGCCTTCGATATCATATTTGAGTAATTCTTTTGCAGTCTACACCTTCAGTGTATCATTGCCTTCTTATCCTGCTAGCAACTGTAATGCCAAACTAGTGCCTTTGTCTTGCATTGTTGCCTGCCTTGCTTTCAAGGGCACAGTATCCTGGTGCAGTTAGCTTTTTTCCTTAGAATGTGTCTCATGAAAAAAATGCACTTTTCTTGGGTTTTGTCTGCTTTCAAAATGCCACTGAAATGCTGTAGCTGTGAAAATTCTTGATGAACTTCTGTCTGTGTTCCTGATTAATATTGGTTTCTTATTTTAAGACCTAATGAGAAAGCACTGAAACATGGTTCAGATCAGGGACACTGCCTTTTGTATATAGGGCTGACTGAAGTTTATGATGAATATGCTGATACTTAATTGCATAAGCTCTTAACTTTAGTAACCTATGAGGTTCTGTGCATCTTCCTTGTCACACTAATTTCAAGCACTGAACTGGAATGCTGCAGCTTCTGTAATAATGTAAAGGAGCTCTTGTTTTAATACACATAACAGTATTATGTAAGAGCTTAAGAGGATTTGAAAAACTGTATATTCACTTAGAATTCTAGGATAACTTACCCTGGCAGAGTTCTAGTACACATAAGTTGATTAAGTCACCAATGTTAAGAACTTAATGAGGAAGAAGTGCTGTGTAGTTTTTACACTTGTGAAAGACAAAACAGAGCATGTTTGCATTCTGAAAAGCTGAATCTCTCAGTTGTAAAGTGATCCTCTACAACAGTGTTTGGGCATGAATGTTGCACTGGATTTGACAGACTGGTTTTTACTCTTTTCATAAATCACACTGTTTTCTGCAGCAGTTGCCTATCTAGTTACTGACTAGACTTAAAACAACTTTACTTGAGAGATAAGGCGATAGCCTAGGCTTTTATAAATTTAATTCATGTTGAAGCATGGTGAATTTCAGGTGTTTGCCAGTTCCCTACAGGATGCTGTAAAGGAGGATGAAGTATTGAAACTGAGTAAATGTAGGTTGGGGTCAATCTATTTCTTAAGGTTTAAGTAGTTTGTATCCTAGATGGAAAATGTCAGTATCTCAGAGGCAACTGAAGTCAATTCAGTGCTTAAGTTTTATGTTACCAGATGTATTGCTAACCAAATGAAGTGCTCTGACATTTGAGCTCAGAGGTCATTCTTAAGAAATTTAATAGAAATTGTTATTCCTTGTAACAGGTACTAACAGTATGTGTGCATGTTTGTATCTGAATACTCACATTTGAGGTAGCGTTTCATGCTTTCACCTCCCTTGATACAGAATAAAAATCATGTCTGATTCTGAGTTTACACAACAAAGATGATGTTAGGTGTTACAACAGTGGTAACTTACTAAAATGTTAAGCCACACTGAAGTGTTTGTTGATTAATGGTGGAATGTGTAGAGCTCCTGTCAGTGATCTTTGCTATACCGTCTGGCATGAGAAAATTACATGGTAGTATTAATAAATAGACATTGGAAAAAGGTGAAATAATTCTGAGAATTTATGAACATGAAGTAGATGAGGAGATTCCGCTAAAAGAGTCCAGATTGGTGGAACAGAAGTCTGACTTATCAGTTTTCTGCAAAGTTCCTGCAGTAGGTTTACTGAAAATAACGATGTAGTGTCCTATCTAAAAGATAGTGATACCATCATGAATCACAATCGTGTGACTTCTCTCTGATATGCAAAGTATTTCTTCATGAGTTTCATGTTCCTAGTTATTTTTTGGGGGAAAAAAAAAGAAGAAAAAAGGAAAATGTGATGAGATTTAGAATATTAAAGCCTTTGAGAAGCTACTTGGACACTGCTTATCAAGCCTGGAAAAGCATAATTTGAAGCTAGGGAATCCAACTACCGTGAGTTATCTCTGTTGCTTATACGATGGTTGACTGAAAAGCTTGCTTGTTCCTGTGATCTTCAGACTTCTTTGATATCAGACCTTGACTGGTTAGGTTTATGAATGTCTGTAACTAAGACATGTTAATTTCCTAATTTTTTTCAGTCGGAACTGTAAAACATGATAATTTCAATTGAAACTAATTTGTTTGTGTCGTGACATCACAGTGTCTGAACAAAGTTTTATAACTGATTTACAGACACTAAAAGAAAGTACTAGTAGATATCACAAAATTTGGAGGAACTCTTTTTTAAAAGATGTTACTGCATACTGCTTCACAGAGGTTAATTTAACGGACATGACTATTTGGGAAGATTTGGTATTCTTTTCCTCTGCAACAATACTTGAAGAGCAGTTTTAGATCTTAAGTGATATATTGCTGAACCATCTGATATGTGAACAGGGTGGTGGTGTCTGGTTGTATTACTTTTTTATTTGTTTAGCTACGTACTGGACTTTGAGAGTAGGCACAAGAGGAAAACATAGGCAACATGAAATTAATAGCTTTTGGAGCTGTGGCTGATGTGAGGACTTTAAATGGTGTAAAGCTGTTGCTGAGTTCTCAAATCCATAGCACAGATTGCATTTGTCTTGTGTAATACCTGCTCTTAGAAATGGAAAGTGCCTTATGAACTACAGCGATTATCAGCATTGTTATGAAAGCATCTTGGGCTTTTAATACATTTCACAACTAGAGGCGGTTGGAACCAATGCCAGTGACTACTACTGATGGGTTTGTCAATGGATCATAGTTTGATCACACTTAGCACATCTGTCCTCTTAATAGCTCCAGCGTCTAGTCTGTAATCATAATCTTGCTATTACTACTCCTATCTTGCTATTGCTTTGCAAGGTATACCTGCTTCAGTGTTGTCTGTATTTTTTTTTTACTCATTCCCGTACTTGTTGTGAAATAAAAAGGAAATATATGTTCTTGACTTTTAAACTGGGGGGGCCATGAAGGACTAATTCAGATCCAGTGGCTTTTTTCACATATCTATATTGAAGATGATTCTCTCAAAGGTATCAGCTATGTAGTGGGCTTTCTACAGCACAGCTCTCAAATTTTAGTTTGCTCTTCACTGGTGTTCTGCAAACCACTTGCCACGGCTTTGCAAACCCATGTGAAAGAGGAAAGCTTGAATTTCTGTGTGCGATGTGACTGTACAAGTGACTTCAAGAAAATAGGATGGTAGACAGCAATCTGTGGGTCTAAAAGTTTGGAAATTTGTTGTCTAGGAAATAAATGTATTCTTAATTAATGATATCCTGAATTGTGAAAGATATTTTAAGTTGAATTTTTCTCATACATCAGAGCTGCTGCAAACTCTTGCTCTTAGATCTCAGGTCATGCAGGCTGTCGTAATTTTATGTTACAAAATAAGGTTAGTAACTTTTATTTCTTATCAGATCTATAATGCTATCCCTCCTTGTCCCAACCTTTTGTTTATAGGTCTAGGAGCAATGTTTTATTAAGTTTATTGGCCCGCCAAGTATTTCTGTTGCTGGTTGTTCACTGAATAATGGACCTTAAAGTTGAAGCATTCTTGTTAGCATTTTGTTTTTATTTCTGGATTCTAAGGAGAGTTAAGGCTAGGCAGCAGATGCCTGCAATACATTAAAAAATAATTAAATGCTAACATTTCACTACAGGATTCCCAAATATAAAATGGCAAAACTTCATCAGCAATTGGCAGCTCTTGCATCTTTTCAGAGCAAAATTCTGATGACTGTTTAAAACTAGGGAATACCATTAAAATGTATAGGTGAATTCTTTTTATGTTTAGAACATAGAATTACTTGATAACGCTTATCATTTCAGATGTAGCCATGCTGAATAGTAGCAAGGTTTGCCGATACATCTTCACATTTTAGTAATGCACTGAGGTGGATGCTGACACTATGAGAGATGACAGTGAGGCCTAATAAGAAAATAAAAGTGCATGTGTTGTCCCACATGTACACCTTGAAAAATCTACTGTAGTGTTTTATTGCTGAACTTGTCAGGAGCAGGACACCCCTTTATGGGGTTTGTCATCAGTGAAGGGGAAGATAGGTGTGTATGGTGGGGTGCAGTCACGCAAAGGGGAAAAAGCCTTGAATAACATTGTGTATATAAGGGCTGAGTTGTAACACTGCTGCTCCCGCACCCCAAGACTGCTGCATCTGCAGAGTGTTTGGCTGTGGGGCAGGTATAGATTACTGTTGTTTCTTTGAGTACCTTTGGATGGTAGTTGTGAAGGCTTAGGTGATGGGAAGGTGGGGGAGGAAGGGCTTTGCTGGACTGTGACACCTCTGTGTAGAAACAAAAGGGGAATACAGTTCTCGGGATCTTAAGTCCCATACTGTGTCTTGAATATTCAAGGAGTATTGGGTAGTATGAGGCTTCAAAAATTTCAAATACTCTGGAAGAATTGAGTCATGACTAGTTTTCAGAGCATGTGGTATGCACTGAGTGTGTATATTCTTCACACTTCACTTTTGCAACACTTTGTACCTGTTTCTAGTGCGTTGGCTCTCGCTTATGTAAAAGGAAAGGTGGTTCAAAGCCGTCTCGAGGAAAGCGGATTGACACACTGGTGAAGGTGTAACATTATCACATGTAGGTAGTGGCTCATATAGTAACAGAGAAAGACTGTTTTTAAAGGCTTGCGGATTATGCTGTGAAGGTATCTTATAGTATAATAGCAGATAAACATTGATAGGAAATAATGGCAAAAATGTGAAAAAATATACTTGTGTAGTTTGTATACTCAATATTTCCTTCAGTTTGCTCTTAGATACTAATGATCTGTACAAATTGCTTTCAGAGTAAAAAAATTGCTTCTGGATCTCAGTGATCAGTTTATGTCAAATTTTGGTTTACTGTTTCTAGGAAGAATAGCAACGTAAGTCTCAACATATAATTATGTAGTAAATAAATAATTGGTATAGATGCTGTTACTCATCTGAGACAAAACAGAGAAAAAGGAGAGACAAGGTGAAACTTTATTTAATCTATCTTCTGGGTGTGTATAATATGTACATCTACTGAACTAGTCATCCTAAACTCCTGTTACAGAAAATGAAAATGTATGCTTGTAAGAAGTGATTGATTTGTTCTGTTTTGCTATCTGCTTTAGGGTGCAGTTTGTTTTATCGTAGACTCTTATCTGTGTTGACTGAATCTCCGTGTATCGTGAAGGGAGACAGGAATGGTTAGCTGTCTGTGGACGGCTGAGTCCCGGTGAAGATTACTTCAGCTTTTATGTCTGTTAGCCTGATAATGCAGGAAAGTGTTGGGTGGGTTGTTTGTTGGTTTTTTTTTTTTAATTGATAGTATTATAACACTTTGTTTAAATGGGACCTTAATCTTAATTTTCTAAAGAAGCTAATATACACACTAAAGAAAGATGAGCTAGGCTGGTCTTGCATATAACGTATAATCTAATGAAACTTTTTGGACAGGATGAATAGCTTAAACTAGTGTCTCTGAAACATGCTGTTGTTGTTCTAAACATCTACTGGAGATCTAGTCGTCCATCTTTTAGAGATGGTTGAATCACAGTACTGTTGTTAAGCCTCTTGATAGGATTCATGTGATATTACAAAACGTCTTCTGTGTATCTGCGTTACAGAGGGTGTTTGCAGTATTTTGTGGGATAGGATATATGAGCTTCTATGAAAGGAAGGGTCTGTTCTGAATCTGTTTACTGGTAAATGTCTACCTTGCATAAAATGAGTATCCGGGGCGTAGCTGAATTCTGGTATAGTTAGGGAAAACTGCATTTTTAAAACCATCATTAGCCACATGGATTAAATGCTGCTAATGGTTAGTAAGCTCGACAACTAGAGAATCCAAACCTTTTAGTGCAGAAAAACGAGCTTACAAAGGACTCGAGATCATGTGAAAGACAGGTAAATATTTTCTGTGATATGACTGTCTCTTAAATGTTTTTTCTCAGGCTGTAGTTTGGTTTGCTGGCAAAGTGTGGCTGGTTAAAATTTTGATTGTCGCATGCTGCAGTTTGCAGCTCATTCATTTGGTAAAAATGCTCAAGAGGTCACGTAGTAAACTGGATCACTGAAATGATCTGCCATTAAAACTAACCTTGCTTTCGAGCAACATGATGATAGATGCGTTAAATCTGGAAGTTTTGGGTGATTGCATTTATAGTTAGCCCCAAAAGTTTTACTGGTGTAACTCGGGAGACAACTGCAAAGAAAGGATCACAAAGAGGCTTTGGCTTGAAAGCTGGTAAGCTGAAAAGTAGTGATATAGCAACTAAGATCCTTTAGCATATTTAAATTGTAATCAAGGTTTGTATCTATATATACTATGACAGTTTTGCATCCATTTGCTACTACTGAACAATTCTTAATTTTGATATGTTCGTTTCGGACTGTGTGTGCATCTAAGATCCTTGTGCAGGATCTTCATCTCTGAAGATGTATTTTAAAACCACAGAATTAAAAGTTAGTTGGTCTGTTATTGTGGAGACTTTGTTAACTGTTAATGAATCTGCATTAATTTTATTTTGTCTAATGAGGCTGCAACATCAGTAACCGTAGTTTATCTTCCATTTCTGTAAGCTTTTATCCTATTGATTACTGTCTGATGTATTTCTCCATGGCTTAAGCATAACTGATTTTTGCTGGAATTTTGTTGACAGGTTGATGTTTATGCGTATTCTGTCATTTAGAGATAAATCACTTGTTGAGTTTGTACAAAGATGGTTGAGAATGTGCCAAGAGAACAAAATTATGTATAAATCTTACTGCAGAGTGTTGTAGTTACTTAAATTCAGACAAGTTACATACTGTTACATCTGGCTGGGTTTGGTCTCTCCCTTTTTCTCTGCTGGGGTGGAACCTTGTTGAAGTTAAAGAAAAACTAAGTCAAAATCGACTGAGGCTTTTTTACTTCCATCTTCCTTACCTTTTCCAGTAATAAAGCTTTGATTTTGTCATGCACTAAGAAAGCTCTGTCTTGTGTGCAGGTTTGTTTTTGAATCCAAGACTTAACAGAAAATCTCTTAAAGCCATGCCTCCTCCTCAGAGTAAAGGTATTTCATAATCTGGGCTGGATTTGTAGGATGTGATGAATACATGTGAATAGGGATGGAAGTCTTGAAGTGTACTTAACATTAAAGAAATGGTCTGTAAAAACTTGAGCACTGGAGTTTGTGTTGTTGGTAACTTCAATTGCATAGGGAATAGCTGTCTGTTTGGTGTTTTTACTTTTTTTTAAATTTAAGGATGCTAAAACTGTTAAGTAGTTTAACAGAAGGTATTGACTATAGGATGCAGTATCGGTAAAATAGATTTGTAAGGAGGGGTGATGTCCTAGTGGCATTTTAAAAAAAAGTTGTCTTTGTGTGCTCTTTTTTCTTTTATTTCTTTAATCTAGAAGCAGTAAAGAGTCTGATTAGGGTGTTGTGGAGACAGCAGTTCTATAAAATGTGTTTGTGTGGGGTGGTTTTCTTTGTTTTTTAAATGCTTGCATTCTGTTGAGGATTGAGACTCTGGAGTTGCACAACCGTATGGGGCACAGCTGATTATATCTCCATTATTTCTTCATATAGGTGGTTTATGTGTGTACATGGACTCTTTCATTAGCCTGCATTTTGGGGTTAAGTCAGTATGATGGAACATTATACAAATATAATAAACCATTACATGAAAACATTCTGTCAGTGCTCAGTAGTAGTCAAAAAGAAAAACAATTTGGCCTAAGAAAGAAGTGTAGAACAAACCAGAAAATGTGTAGAGAAGGGCAAGAATGCCAAAGCCTGTGGAATAACCTCTGTAAAAGGAGTGACGGACGAAGACTTGAACAAGATTGAACTGAAGCTAGGAGGGAAGGAAGCTAAAACTGTGAGTTGCCTGAGGCAAGGTAAATAGAGTATGATAGTTCTTGTTTTGGAACAGACGGTGAATGAGATGGTGCACGAATTATCAGGAGATTAAAAACAAACAGGAGGAAGTGCTGCTTCTCACAGCACAGAGTTAAGCTATTAAACTCCTTGTTGCAGGATGTTCTTGATACTAAAAAGTCACATGCTTTATTAAAGCATCTGCCCAGTTTCACAGGGAGGGGTGGAATCCATCAAGCATTATTACACACAGAGCCACTGCCCTCTGATGTAAAGAAGTTTTGTTATTTATTTTTATGCTTGTAATTGTACTATGTTCTTCCCTATACATCCTCTAATGGTTACTTACCAGGTAGGAGGGTGTTTGACATGGGCATTTAGTTTAATGTAGCATGCTCTAATCTAGTTTTGTACTTTCTGGAATAAGGATGGGATGGTATTACATGGTTAATTGGGAGTGGTAGGGGAAACTTTGCAAGATGAGCAGTGTGGGATGTCTTGGGAAGCAGATATGCCAACCCCAGTTTGGATAGTACAGTATATTCTAGTGAAGTGGAGTAGTCTTTGGAAGAGCACCTGAAGCATAGTGCTTAGTAGCAGAGTGAAAGGGTACAGTAACATAAAACCCAATGAAGTTTTATAAAGCTTGACTATTACCTTTAAAGAAGAACAAAAGCCCATATCCCAATGTTTGTGATTTGTTGCCCTTACCCTGTTTGTTTTCTAAGTTATGAGGTTTCAGAAGTTGATTGATTTCATTCTAATTTTACAGGGGTGGAGATCTCAAACTGCATTCTCACAGACTTTGTGGAAGTAGAGAGCTGGACAGAGAAGAGCTTATACCATGGCTCCAGCTGAGAGAAGCAGTAAGGTGAGCTTGTTAAACGTCAGAGAATCCTCATAGGACCCCCAGCCTTGTAATTGAATCCATATGAAACCAGGTTCATTAGCTTCACTGCCTGTGAAATAACTTGTTTAGCAGGGAGTGTTTTTAATCTAATGCTTACATTTTGACTTGAGAATAACTAATGTAGGGGGCTGTTTGTTTGCCAACTTCCCTTTCAAAGATTTTCTTTTTGAAGTTCAGTTTTTGAAACTGAAAATATATTCTAAAGAGCTGTGTTTTCTGTGTTTTATTGAGTTGGCAATAAGCCATCTAATTTTCATGTTTCTAGCTACTTTGCACTCAAAGTGAGAGAAATGGTTCGTTTCTTGATAGCTATAGACTTTTATTTGAACCTCAATCTAAGTTAAAGATGCGGGAAAAGTTTTTTCATATACAAAACCTCCCAAAAAAATGGCAACAGGACATAAGACCTTCAGGTTTGCATGAGTGTTTTATAAGTTGTATCTTGTTTGGTTAAATGCCAAATTAACTATGAAGCAGGAGTTCAGCACAAATAAGCTGAACTCTTGAGTTCTCTCCCCTACCTTCCCACTCTTCCCCTTTTCCTGACTCATTCCCAGGACTGCTGAACATATGCAGCCTACATATAAAAACTGGTGATAAAAAGTTTGCAACTCCAGTCAAAATATTTAACAAGACATTTTATTTAGCACTAAGAGTACATCCAACCCAAATGTTTCATTTCAGCCTGTAAAGCTTTGTTCGTTTGTTGTAATT
>Ga0181612_174586_pt1 | contig 11236 bp, 6 predicted proteins | sample HoacroProtozoa21_FD_119630 | JGI IMG/M metagenome (GOLD analysis project Ga0181612, IMG submission 119630) | Hoatzin crop microbial communities from Cojedes, Venezuel. Combined Assembly of Gp0051906, Gp0051904, Gp0051908 | reverse complement strand
TCCTGCTGGCCACACTCTTCTTGATGCACCCCAGGATCCCATTGGCTTTCTTGGCAGCCAGGGCACACTGCTGGCTCATGGTTAACCTGTCGTCCACCAGGACACCCAGGTCCCTCTCCGCAGAGCTGCTCTCCAGCAGAATCAGGGTGTCTCCTAAATGGAAGTAGATTGAGTCAAGGATATATAGGACAATATTTCAGTTGTATGCTGAAACTGATAACCCTTGCTTAAATAAAAATTACAAGTGTTATAAAATATATCAAAATTCCTTGATGAAAGAAAGGAGTTCTCCTCTAGAAATAAGCTGCAAATTCAGGAAAGCCAAGCACAGGAAAACAAACTACAGGTGCACAATGAATAGAATTGATTATTGTGATTAAGAATGTTAAATTAAGCCTGGTTTGGGTGCCTGGTTTTCTGATAGGTACAAAGGTAAGGAAATGATTAAAAAGGGGTACTTTTTTTCTCCTATAAACTTTCTTGACTAGATAAGGATAAATCTGTAAATGCCTGTGGGCTTGTTCTTCTGAGCTACTGACATTACATCATGCACTGTGACGAATGGAGTAAGTTTTCTATGTTGACAGTGGTCTTTTTTGGTTTTTATTGCCTTTCTTGTCTTTCTTCTGCTATTGTATTTCTCATCAGTCTTGTGTTTGAAATGGACCCCTTCCCTAGTTGACGTAACTCTTACTTGAGATGGTGTGAAGGTTTCAATAAAGTTGTTATTAGCCTCTTGGGGGAAAAGAAAAAGTAATACCCTTGGAGTTGTCCTGTACTCACCTTTATCACTCATAATCCTCCTGTTTGTCCACTGCACATTTTTATCATTTTATTTCCTGCACAGTTACAAATATACATATTTATGAAGTACTCATCACCATGCTATCCAAGTGCGCTTCAGTTTATTAACAGGGTTATGACGTGATTGCTTGTAATAGCAGGGGATTGGATATGATGACGCAGGTTTCTTCTAGTCTCATGTTTCTATATATTAAACTAATAGCTTAAAACATTTCCCTAAAAATAGGTAGTGGTTGGAAGGTGACTGAATAACTTTTAAAACAGCACCAGTTTGTTTCAAAAAGTACCTCATGAAATGTTCAAGCACTATGCCTTCTGGCTTCCAGGTGAGCTCTCCTTAGATGCAGCTGGCTCCGTTAGAAAGCTCAACCCAAAGCAGCAAAGCAAACCAAAGAAGGGCTGAGCTCTGTCCTTTGCAGGCCCGCTTGACACTCTGAATTCCAGCTGTCTTGTCCTGGCTCAGGTAGCCCCAGAGTGGGGAAAGGAAATAAATGCTAAAGTATTATTTTCTGGACTATTTTCGCTGTGATGCTCAGTGTCTAAAGCTTGGGCCTCTCCAAGGAGCTGGGGTGGGCTGTCCTTGTGCCTGGAAGCATGCGCTAAGGGGGAAAGTTTTGTAAAAGCAAGGAGATGACTAGTGAAATCCACTTTAGTGGCAAGTTTTTATTCAAAATAACTTGGACTACTTCTACAGGGCACTGACAGAAAGAAGTAAGTGGGCAGGGGCTATGGGAAAGAGCCAGTGGGCATGGTCATTTGGGCAGAAGAGTGGAAGTTCGTGTTCTGCCCTGGGTGGAAGGGGTCTGTCCCAATTCCTGCTGGTTATTAGTCACATTAATGCACTTTTGCAATGGGGCTTTCTGAGTCCGGCTGGGACATTCATTAGCTGTGTGCCATGCTAATGTGGTTTGTATGGGCACATCTGCCCAGCTCAATGCACTGGCAGAAAGCTCTGTGTCTGAACCTGCCCCTGTAGGCAGGGTCCTGCAGAAGACAGGATTGGTGTCAGTAGCCTAGATTAGATGTCCAAAACGAGGACAGTAGGAAGTAGTGTAAAGTTCATTTTTATAGTATATGAAGACGACAGAGTCATCAGCTGTACTTCACTGAGTAGAACACTGTATGTTTATATGCCAAAATAAAAAAATTCCCCTGTTACATACAGACTATGCTGCATATGACTAGCTTTGTGTGTAGTATGCACTGTTCTACACTGGGCTTAGCTGAAGGCCTCTGAAATGACTCTCACTAGGAAGATTGCTAGGCTATAGATATCTATGAATTAATCTTTATCGTTTTTTTCCATTTTTCAGTGTTTGAGATGTGTTCATGTGTTTTCAAAGGTCAAAGGTTATGTTGTTAGCAAGTCATTCTGGATCAGTATTGCAGAATAAACTTTTTTGTTCTCTAGTATGTTCATTCCCATTCATGGGCCAGGCACCTAGGAGGTTTCCATTTGTAAGGGGTTTGTTTGCCAAGTAGCCAGTCACAGCAAAATTATAGTTCTGCTGGTCCAAATGGACTGTTATTGCACCAAACTAAAAATAGTAAATCCTTATAAGCATACTAAGAGGAGGACTCTCTGTGTGTTGTGATACAAGGCTTATACTATTTTATTATTCGTGTGTTTTAAAAAGACATTCATAAATGCAATCAAACAAAAATATGTCAAATAATGTAATTTTAACAATTATTGTTATTTGTACTGTTTGTTAAAAGTTGCTGCCTCATTTCCAGCCTGGTGAAATTTAGGTTCATAATATGAAGCAGTAGGAACAGATGCTTAACGTGACATTTCAGCTGAACAGCTGTACATGTGTTGCATGCAGCTCCTTGTGTGGTGCATCAGTGTGGGGACTGTGCTGCATAAAGTATAGCAAATGCAAACAACCCTTTTTCTGAGACTTCAACTTTGTTCATTTTCATAAACAGCTCTGGTGGAACCAACAGGAGATGCTAAAACCTAGGAAAATTGAAGACCCCCAATCTCTTGTCATATTTTGTTAATTGTGTAAAATTTTTGAAGCAACATGAAAAATAAATCCTTGAAGGGCTAATTGATATTAGAAATGTGATTTCAGCTTAGACACTATGCCCAAGTTATCTTTAGATGTAGCTGGCTTAAGAATGGCAAATAATGAAGCTCCCTTGGCTTGTGTTTGCAGAGAAGGCAATCTTCAGTCTGCTGAAATTGGTAGTGTAGCTTTTTCATTCGTGATCCAACCAGTAAGCCATGAACACCATTCCTAGCCAAGGATGCTTTTATGGAAGACTGTTACATCCACAGGCTCATGCATTGACTTTTAAATACTGTGATCAGCATTCAGACCGAGATTCTTCTACCAAGCCAAAAGAAATGGCTTACTGTATTCCCACTAGAATCTGTGACGAGTCCTGTCTATCAGCACATTTTTCAGTTAAGTATTTCTGTAAGACTTAAGAAGTTTAAAGACCTTTTAAAATGGGAAAACTTACACTTAATCACTTGAAGTGGTCTTGCTCTAAACAAAAACACAGCCCTAAATATTTATTAAGCCTTGGGTGTGGGCAGTAATGTTTTTGGCTGTTCATTTGTTAGACCACTGTGGATATGGTCTGATCATTAGTTTAGTAACAGATGGACATCCTTTTAAAGCCAAGCTGTTACATATTTTTACCATTTTAGTTTGGATGGAAACCAGCTTTTTACCTTATGTTGTACCTTTTATTTCTTATGTCAAAGGACAAAATCATTTCCAAAACGTGCTTTAAAAAGTAAGGAACATTTATGTAATCCATGCACACGTCTTCACCAGACCAATGCTTGCCCTGGATATTTCCCTGCTAGAAGAATTTCTATGTCTGACCTCAGAGCCTAATTTCCTGTCCCATCCTCTACCTAAATCAGTTCAATGCTGTTCAGCAGATTGAAGTCCAAGTACCACAGACGTAAAAGGTGTCATGGCAGACGCCAGGCCTTGGGATATTTTGTCAGTCTATTCTCTTTGTTCAAGTATTCCACCATTTGTTGGGTTTGCCATCTGTCATGCTTTCCCTGGCAACTCCCTTTCTTCTCATTGACTGTGTGGTGGGCCCTGCTGCCTATATTGGATTCATAGCTCCTGGACCTAAAGCTGAGCCAACATCATTGTTATTCACTACTGTCAATGTAAATTTAAACTTTCGGTAACATACAGTGTCCTGTAGAAATAGATGGCAGTGTATATATTGATGGATGTTTTCACTAGTTTCTCAGTCAAATAATTGCATGTCTTAATACAGTACAATACACTACCAGTGTATTTTAAAATTAAGAATATTATGGGTTTATATGCAACTTTTTTATTGATTCCAAGGGCTAATGCTAAAGAATCTTTACTGCATAGCCTTTCTCTGAAAATTTCAAACAGACGAATATCAGCAGAGGCATAGGCAACTGATACAGAATGGCTTTAGACCTTCTCTTCATTTTCCATTGTCTGAAAAGTAAAATCTATAGTTTTCACTCAAGAGGAAGAAATTTATTGAAAGAAGAAAGCAGTCTGATTAAAGAAACTAAGACATGTTTAAGTTTGTGATCTTTAAAAAGGGAACAAAAACCTCAGGAAAATGAAAAACAGTCTGATATAATTGAATTGAGAGAATTGGGTGAGATCTCACAGGCAAATCTTATCTAAAAACATGAGGAAAATCTTTTAACTTCTCAGAAGTATGTTACTAGTTGCAGAAAAGTAAGAAGAGTAGAAAAAGTCTGACTTGCAAAATCATGAACTTGTTACTGACATCAAGGAATAAAAAGTATGTGAAAAGTATAAACTAAGTCAAATTATTAAGGATGTGTATAAGGAAATTATAAAAGAATGTCCAAAAACATATAGGGCAACTAGCAGGAAACATCAAGGGTAAAGGAAATAGTTATGTAACTATATTATCAAAAAAAGGAATTTTGAGAAAAATCTATTCCTTTTCACGGATGACTGATGGTGCTGAAAAATACCAGTGTTAAATTGTTGCTTTTTGTATCTTTTTTCACAAAAACAAATGAAAAATTCAGTTAAGAGAATTTGCTTAGTACAAGTTTTATCACAAAATGTTGGAAGATCTCAGGTAAGAACACTATACAGTGCGGATAGATGAAACCGATATTTTCTCATTAACTTCTTGACAAGCTTCATCACAGGCTAGTTACCAAACAAATGATGGTTCTCACTGGATACTTTGTGAAGGATACCTGGCAGAAAACTGAACAGATGTAGTGTGCTAACTTTTGAAAAGGAAATAGGACAGTCAAGGAATCATAGATCAGTCAGCTAAACTCCAGTGTCTGCAAAGAACATTGGAACAAATAACCAAGCAAGCTTTTGTAAGCAATAGAAAGATACTAAGAAAATGAATAGCAATCTACCCGAACCAACCTACCTTAGTTTCCTTTCTTCGCAGAATAACACATCTTGTGGACTTAAACTCCTAAGATTGTCACCTGAGACTGAATAGGGATTTTGTGCAACAAGTTGAGTTGAAAGGTTAGGTTAGTAACACTAGTCATGACTGCCAATCTGCCTGACTTCCCAACTGTTGAAATTCCTGCCTCCATTACAGTGTCAGTTTTCCTGGTGTCTCGTTGACGTGAGTTCCATTCCAAGGGTACAGAAAATGGGGTTTTAAAACCAAATTTATGTTTTAGCAGACATTCTAGCCAACCACCAGATGAGGTTGTAAATTAAAGAACTTTTCAAAATGTTTAAAGAAAATTGAAAGAGAATAACAAATAATCTAGAATCCTTTCCTCCATTGTAAAATGGAGCCATTCTGACAGGTCTGTATAGTGCTTGCTATTATATGAAATATAAATGTGGAATAATGGGTACCAAAAGACTTAGATTATTTCTGCTTTCTCCACTTGAGCATGGTTCAATTGAGTAACTGAAGGGGAGCAGCAGAGGCCAGCTGCCCCTGAGGGATGGAGTGCAGGAGCTGATTTAGGAGATAACACAGCTGGCAGGGCAAGGGTCCTGCCAGCAAGGACCCAGACCCACGCAAACAAAGCCAGCAGATCAGACCCAGAGACCACGGCCACATTCAGCCAAAAGCCCAGATCAGCAGGTAGGATCATGGTGATGAGGCAGATCTAGCTGGGAGATCAGACTGCAGGTGTGGATCAGGCCCGGTGAGGATAACCACGATTAGACACAGCCCCGTGCTCATTAAGGCCATTAAGGCTTATTAGTGCTCTCAGGGCACTTCATCCACTCCTCACAGTTCCCTTATGATTGTGCAGGCTTTATGTAAGAAAGGGTGTGAAAAGACCGCTGACAGTAATGTCTTTTGTCTGTGTGTACTTATATATAAAATTTCAAGTGATTTTCTAAACAGGTTTAAGATTTCTTTTTCTTTCTCACCTGATCTGTCATGCTATTATAAATTTTCTCTGCTGTGATTAGAGTTACAGCCAACAGTGACTACTAAAATTGAAAATACTCAAGAATTCAGACTTAATTTTCATAATTTTCCAGGGCTCAGCAGTTTGTCTAAAGCTGTTATGAATGGTTTACTACTGCTCTTCATCAACTGTAGTTGGTTGATCAGTATTTGGTATCCTTTAAATTGACTTTGCACTGGCGTAAGCCAGAAGTGTTTGCAGCTTCAATGCTGATGGAGCAGGAAGGCTTAAGCTTCTTTACTAAACATACGCCTACTGTAGCCATACATCTGACATTTGGGGTAACAGCAAGTAATATCTTTTGAACCTGTAAATCTTTGCAAACAGCTGGGACACCTGCTCCCAGGCACAAAGATTCTCTTTGTTTATTCTAACACTTCTAGTTTTCCTCTGTACAAAAATTCACTTGCCAGAGGCTCGAAAGGTGTGTGCACAAACAATATAAACCATAATGAGATCTTACTGGCCTCAAAATCTGGGCCAAAATTTCTGATCTAAGTTTGCAAATAGACTGTAATGCATATCGGTAAAATGAGAGAGTTCAATTCACGTTAGAACATGCGAGTGGCTTTCGTAATTGAATTCATCCTTCTTCAGGGCCACTAAAAGGGGCAAAGAACTTTAAAATGGATGGAATAAACTATTAATTGAAGAAATTTTTCTTATGCTAAGCTGTGTATGTTTCGTCATTTGTAGCAAGTACTTCCATTGCTGCGGGAATCTCCCCTGCTGGATGATGTTAGGAAAGTACCCTCAAGGCATCTTTCTGGTCAGCAAAAAGAATAGTGAGGTTTGCCTATAAATCCTTGAAAACTTTTCCCTCATTGTTGCCTATGAATTGTTCTTCCACACAGAAGTCTGTTCATAACCACTACCTATAATTTAGCCCTTGGTAGTCTTCTTGCAGGCAAATAGAGTTAGGTCAGTTTGCAAGTCACTAATTTTCTAGACTAATGGTTGTGGTGTCCCAGAGGAGAAGCATGTGATTTAGAAACGTTTTAAGAAACTGTTTCTTTTTTCTTTTTCATCTGGCAAAAATGTGCCACAAGTCAGCCTTGCAGCATCTGTGCTTCGTATTTTTGCTACCAGTTCTGTCTTACATCAGTATTTAGTAGCTAAACTAGTAGATTTATCAAATTTTACTGGTAAAAGGACTTAAAAGTCTTCGCAGACCATCACAAGCAGTGTATTCTTGTAAGAAGATTGAGCTCTACTGCTATCACAGTATCCTGGCAAATGAATTATTTATAATTATTGCTTTGAGTTCTAGTTTATTATGCTATTCTGTGTACACTTATTTGGTTTCTAACTCCTTAAAACTACTAATATATATTTTATATGATATACATGTACAGTAAATAATATACAGTACTTTACACAGGCTTACTTATGAATTTGTTAGAAACTTTTCTGTGTAACGTTTTTCAGCAGTTTGGAGTCTAAAATTGACATTCAGAATTACCTTAACTGAAATATATTCATTTTATGAAAAACATTACTTAATCAGAACAAATGACAAGTACTATTTATAGGAAAGGTTTATCAATTGGAGAAATGCAGGCTAGGAAAAGTGGAAAAGATTCTAGAGAAGTTTAGAAATTCACAAGGTTGAACTCAAGTCAATTGCGATTGCACATCTCACTCCTCACCCATACCCCCATCCTACTAGGTATGAAGAGAGGCGTAGCTGAACCGTCCTTCCAAGTGAAATTCAATAGCCTTGTAATACTACTCCTGGTGTCTGGTGAGAAGACGTCTTAAGCAGCCTTTTTTCACAGTCTCTACAGATATTTAAATATTTTGTGGTGTTTCATAAATGTACTTTTGAGCATGGGATACAAAGAAACACTTGAAGAACAGAACAGAATGTGGGTTTCAGCAGTTTTTGATCATATTTTTACTTTCTTGAAGAAAAAAACACAGGAGCTGTTATTGCTTTAGGAAAAAAGCAATGAACTTCCTTGTTCTACTTCATTCTTTCATTGGAAGTTGTGGGAAGTCTCTGTTAAAATACCAGTGTTTCCTCCACTTCACCAGGTTCTTATGGCAGACAGCTCACTTGCCTATGGTTTTAGTGACAGTAAACAAGTAAAGGGTGACAGTTGACTCTGCCCTTGTGTTACTTTCCGAACTCTTTATTGGGTATTACTCGGATCAGTTTCCCTAAGGTCACAACAAACATAGCCAGGTAACATGGTTGTGTACGTGACCACATCCTTCAGAGATCTGGTTTTGGTGATGATTAACTTGTTGCCTATGCTAAATATTTTTCAGGGGTAGAGTGCCTAAGCAAATGATCCTCTTATGTTCTTATCTGCTACTCTTGAATAGTGAATAGTGTGCAACATGGAAAGTATAAGTATATATGCAAAGGCAACTCATCAAATAAAACTGCTTGCATTCTGACAAAAGCATATTCAAAGATCACAATCTTATAGAGAATTCATGAAATGTACACATAGGTTCTATAAATATTTAGTTATATGTTAATTAGGAAGAATTAGAGTCTTTGAACTGTGGACAGATTCATGCAATTAGAAAAAAAGATCACATTATTTTCAATAAAGGAATGCAACTTAACAGCAAGGGAACAGGTGCACAAACGTCATGGACCATTAAAACTTATCACAGGTGTATTATGAAGCATGTGCAGAAGTAGGTCAACTTCATTCACCAAAGATTGTAATCAGTTTCTTATTCTGTAGTATGGAATATGGCACTCCCTTTGCAGAATAGCTTTGCCTCAAGTAATAGTTTTACTGCTGGATGTGCATTAATTTTTCTCCTTAATAACACTAATATTCTATTTGAGCATTTTTTTTGCTCAGACTGTGTTATATATTAACATGTGCTATCTATGTAGCTTGAGACTATGAGATATCGGTTGATATCCAACCAACAGGTATCTTTACAGATGTATCTCTGAACCTAGCTATGGCTTGCTATATGGTAACTGACAGACTTAATTCTTCCATCTCTTTGGGTGGTTTCATAGCAGCTCATTTTGATTTGCAGGGTACGATAGGAAATGTCAGCCCTTTGTTTGGCAGTGACTGAGAAGAAAGAGCAACAGACACAAGTCTCCTGTATGGCCCTGATAAAAAAAACCCAGCAGACAGCAGAAGTTTTAATACATGTTGTTGCTGCTCATTGACTACCCATATAGAAATAAGGTGTTACAGTAGAAGCACTTGGTAAAATGCAATTTATAGTTTTATTTAAATGTGACTCTAGAAATCCCAACTATTAGTATTTCGAGTGTTTTTTCTACAAAATAGCTTGGCCTGATTCCTTCTTGCTTCAAACTGGCATAATTCCACAGGCAGCAAAGAGCTGCATTAGCATTAGCAGCAATGAAGATCTGCTGTAGACTTGCAGCAGTACAACACAAATCTGAAGAGGAAATATCCAGTATAAATATCCTTAAGGTAATTAGACTATCTTCATTTTTTTAACTATTACAGGCTCACTATAAGTTCATTAGTGTATTCACAATTACTTCATAGTGACAATTGTTACTGGTTTTTTTGACTTAAAGGAGATTATATGAGCAGACAATGAGTACGAACATGCTCTGGGATATCTGCATCTCCTCTAGATGCCTTTTTTTTTAAAGATAAACTCACAGGAAGAGGAAAAAGTTGCTTTCAGGGAAAAAGAACAAATGATGAAGAAAATCAACCTGAAGGATACCAAGTTTTGTGGATCTATAAAACTGTAATTTTGAAATGTCTTGCTTGAGGTGAGGTGAAAGCAAGTTGCTTTTAGGGAAAAAAAGAACAAATGATGAAGAAAATCAAGCTGGAGGATACCAAGTTTTGTGGATCTCTAAAACTGTAATTTTGAAATGTCTTGCTTGAGGTGAGGAGAAATACAGTCAGTTCTTTCTTTATTAATTGCCACGTGATGCTAACAGTATCTTAATCTTTTTAACACGATGTCTAACCATAGTGACTGTGTAGCCGTAAAGTTAAGGAATAAACATGTAAACATATTCTGTTCCACTCAAAAGAAAAGTATATTTTTATTCTGACAGAAAGTGTCAAATTAATGACAAAGCAAAGCTAGAACATTTTTAGTTATAAATGTTCAGTTGAAAATTTTCTTTAATGAGATATTTGTGCTGTCAAATGTATTAGCTTCCTACTTGGATCTTGGCCCACTTTTATTCCCTGAGATCATCTACGCTGTGTCTATGATGATTTACTCCTGAGATCTCCTGGTCTAAATCAACTAATTTTTCTCAGAGAAACTCAAGTGTACTTCTGGAGATTGGTCCATTCCAGGGACCACTCCCACTAGGCAATGTGGAAAAGCCTGAACTGGGCTTGGGTCCCTACACAGCCTCATGGCCCTATCTCTGTGAACTTTGTGCACTGAAACACCTACATGCACAGCCCTAGGTGAGAGAGCTTGTGCCTTCAACATGGCATTATAAAAACCATTTTCTGGTAGGTGTTGGCACAGGCTTAGGTATGAATTTCAGGCCACTGAGCAAGTACAAGGGACGTGGTGGAACAAGAGATTTTGTGAAGCATTACAGTCAGACAGTTGGAAATTATTGCATCCTGGTTGAAACATGTTTGATTTTTTGGCAGTTATTTCAAAGTACATACTAATCTTTTTGATGGAAGCAGATAATTCTCATGATGTTTTGTGGAAAACAAAATTTTATTCTGGTTTGTATTTGTAGGTATTTAATTGATAATTCAGGAAAACATTTTCTGAGTAAGTTTTATGTTAACATTGTGTCACCCTTTAAAGCAGAGCGGCAATAAACTGAGTGGCAGATGCTCTCTGTTGACCCCCACCCTCCCACCAGAAGAAGGGAAAAGGAGGAAAAGGGAAAGAGATTTAGAAAGTGAATATAAGAAGTTTCACTAATAACACTAATAATACCAATAATATTAATAAGAAGAGAAATAATGTAAAATACACAAAACTGATACTGAGTTTCCCAGAGTTGGGTGCCAGGGCACTGGCGTCCCACCAGCAGCTGCCAGGCAACACCAG
>Ga0181612_162382_pt1 | contig 11236 bp, 6 predicted proteins | sample HoacroProtozoa21_FD_119630 | JGI IMG/M metagenome (GOLD analysis project Ga0181612, IMG submission 119630) | Hoatzin crop microbial communities from Cojedes, Venezuel. Combined Assembly of Gp0051906, Gp0051904, Gp0051908 | reverse complement strand
CATTTGGGATCTGTTTAGTCCTTTTTGAATATATAGATCAATAATTATTGGCAAACAAAACACATTAGGAATTAGTTAATCATTAATAAAGCAACCGAGATAGATAGAAAATCTGCACTGTGATCAAACATTTTCAGTAGAGAGGAGAGTTTGACCTGGTTGGAGTTAAGGTGGTATCTGCTTTACAATTAAGTGAGGTAGTCTTTCTGAGCAAAATTTTCTGGGCAAAATTCTCACAAATTACTGTAATAGGACTGATTCTCACGGGTAAATAAAATTGGGCCTCTGATCTACTACCTTATCTTGCTGAATGTTCCCTAGTGTTGCTTTGCATCGCTTTATAATGTGACTAATGTAGTATACTCCAGCTACTGAATCATACTCTAACTTCATGCCTTTTTGGCTCAGTCACAAGGGGATACTTATACATATTGTCTATGCTCCCTAGCTATTTGATTTAGCTTATTTTTGTGTGCTAAGATGTTCTGTTTTTTTACCTTGAGCTTTACATGTCTGGTTTTTGTTATAATGCAGGGAGTATGTTTACCATCAGCACCTTCCATTTTGTTATGTTTAAATTTACCTGCTTTTTTGGCCCTATTTTCTTTCTTGTATCTTTCCAGATTGCCTTTGTTCTTTACCAAATACTCCCAGTGCATTAAAAGGTTGCTGTATTTATAAGATTTCACTGGAGCATTCATACATTCCTTACTGTGAAGTATTCTGTTATTGCAGTATCAAGCAATTTAGATGAGCGTGATAAATGACAACAGGTTGGCTTTATTAAGGTTAATGTCTTGATGATTTACAAGTGAATATATATTAGAGTCAAAATTACTGCATTAATTGTTTCATTAAACAATGTGAACTTTGAATATACTGTTTTGGAATGCCCTGGAGACATGTCATTACAGTTATATTAATCGTGACATTGCATCTATTTCAGATGTGCTAACAATTTAGAAAAAATAAATAACTTAAAGGTTACTGTCTGTTGTCAGCCATTAATGGCCAATAACAAACTGAAAATTCCCTGAGACAAAAACCAGAGCAGGCCAATTGCAACGTAGCCTGTTGGACCTCCTGTGGTTTTAAGCCATGCTAAAGACTGGGGTGACTGGGGTTTGGTGGCAGTTGTGTGCATCTGTAAGCTACAGTAAAACTAATGATGGACTGCTGCTACCTTGTCCCTCTCTTCGTTCCCTTCCAGTCAGAAGTGCTCCATAGAGAACAGGCTGTAGTCTTGTGGGTTACAACCTGATAAAAGAAGAATGAAAAAAGCTGTGGGAAGATCATCTGCATTTTGTGGGATCAGAAATGTTTTTGATGCAGAACAGATTCCCAAGTAGTACAGTTAATTAAAGGAGAGCCTTACTTCTGAAATTCATCCTGAGAGAACAGAAGGGGCACTAGGAAGCCCTTTCTGGTACAAAGAACATTCTTTTTAAGATTTGTTGATGACACCTTAGAATTTAGCAATCACATGCCAATAATTACAAAGGGATGATAACATTAAGTCATTATTTTACTTACTCAAGGATCGTGTTTCGTTTGCCATTGTTGTTGTTTTTAATAACAAAACAGTACAGCGAAGGCAGCTGATGAATGCTCTCATCTGAATTTTTGATTTACCGGGGGTGTATTAAACCACGGTATTGCAATGTTGTTTTCAAAAGGAAGTTTTTCACAGTAATATTTTGAGTAGGGAAAAGATCGGTACAATTCAGAGGAGATTTGAAATGGTAAATGATCCCTGAATATTCCTATACTGAGAAACACAGCCGTTATTCTTTCTAATTAACAGGAGCAGAGGTGCTCAACCCAGCCTCATTAGCTGTAAGCAGGCCTGTCTTCAGAGACCTCAGTAAAGCTACACCTTTTTCCATTCTGATCAAGTTGATCAAATTTTCCTCTCTTTCAGCTTCCTTACATGGCTATAGAATGACAAATTATTCTGTTGACTGTTTTCAGGACAACTTGGTATAATATTACATGTAACAAGTAAAGCAAAGCAAGTAATAGCAAGCAAATTTGTCTACTTGATTAATAAACCATTTACTTTACTAAGTGATGAGTGATACCAGGTTTTCAGGTGGGTGGAAGACACAGGGTTCAGTTAGACAGCAACCATAATATTATTTAGCAGCGATTCTAACTGTAGTTCTTTTTCTGCTTTCCTCCCCTTGTCCTTTGCTTTCAGCACTGAAGAACAGCTGCTTCTCTGTTCCCTCTGTCTTTCCACCTTCTTCTGAATGGTTTGGGAAAGAACAGCAAGAAGCCATGCTGGAAGCTGTTGCTGTTGCTAATAGGAAGAAAGGCCCTGATAATTGGTTTCTGCTTAATAGCAGCACATGGGCAAGGCTTTCATACAGTGGTCCATGGGAACAGCAACCAACAAAAATTCCTATAGAAGACATAAGCTTAAATTGTTACCTAGATCTTGAAGTGGGGAAGGAGGGCTGGAGGAAGGGAGTAGGGGTGGAGAAACATGGCTAATCTTGGTTCTTCAAGGGTGTGTTGCAAAACTGGTAAAATAAAGTGTGGGATTTCATATTTTCCACCCAAAGAATTATTCGTATTTGAACTGTAAGAACAGATCTGGGAATGTGCAGTGTGCCTTCTTGTGTAAACTAGGTCTATCTGTGGTTTCTGTAACCTGTTACTGTCTGGGCATTCGTCTCAGGCATGATATTGCATGATGAAGGAGATATCACACTTTGAATATCCCGTCAGTGACTTGGACTTGCATGTAAACTATCCCCATCCCCGAACATCAGCTTGTCCACCAGGTGAGGGCTGAAGTCTGAATCTGAGCCATAAACACTATAACCATACAGACAAAATTTCAGGTGAACAATTGACTGCTAACCCACATTTAACATTAATTACTGTGCTACTTGTCACTTCTTAATGCTTCTTAAAAGAATCATTATCTTCTGACAGGATAGCAGCTTCTTAGCTGCTCAGCTACATTTTTAATGGCAACGTTGGGGGTAATGACATTCAATAGCACCTTTAAATTGTTTATGGCTCTTATGAACTGAAAATTGATTATTTTACCTATATTGAGCAGTTTTTTAATTTTCTTGCTGAGAATTAAGCACTCATGAAATGGATCCAGTCCCTGGTTTTACTATAAAATTTCCTTCTTGTTTCAGGATGCAAGTTCAAGCAGAGTATACCTGGAATAAAGACTGAATATTCAGTGCATTTAGGATGTAGGCAATGGAATCATACGGTTCATTGTGTTGGAATATATAGATATACCCTATGTGAGTGCAATAGCCAATTCATAGATGTATGCTGTTGCTGCATTATAACAGATGTCCTCTGAGGTTCATAACTACCTGACACAGCAGGTAAAACAATGTCTTTCCTTTACGATATACATTACTTAGATTTCAAGATCAGAAATTGAAAATCTGGTGAAAAATTACTAGGAAGGATTTGATCCTGTCAGCAACATATGGTAATTTTACGTTAACTGATATTTTTTGTAAATGTGACAGCAGAAGCATATGTGGAAATATTTGCATATGGAGGGGAGCAAAATGTGTTTTGCTGAAAATAAGATTTCAGCAATTGTCACAGTATATCTGATGGTTAACAGTGTTGATATGCAAATGATTTGCTGAAAATTGCAGACTGAATACAACCCCTTTAATACTCAAGCTGAGAAGAAAGGCAAAAGCGATGCAAAGTGAACATCTGGATTTTGACTTACTATGATGACACCTAGCTCTGTCTGTAGTCCCTAACCCAAGCATTACTGCAGACTGGCAATCTAAAAATTAGTAACACATGGAAACTCTCACTGCTCCATCCCTATTCATTGATTTTAACAAATACTATTTGAAAATAATTTGTGGAAAACCCTATCTGAAAAAATAAAGTACAAAATTCCCCCTTAGAAAGGGCTGTTTTCTAATGTTTTATGAAAAGATAGTACAGATGATAATATTTTACTCATAAAAATGGACTGCTTCTTTTTATTTTCTGTGAGGCACCACAAGCTTTAGACATCTGTTCATGGGGAAAATATTCTCCAGAACAATGAAGCAGATTGTTAAACTGGTGATAATTTCTGTATGCAGCAGATAGAGTACCTATCAGTAAAAAAGGAATAGATTTATATTAAAAAAGAAGGTTTTGATGGAAGTGAGTGTATCTATAAATATATACAGGAAAGGATGGGAAAACGTTAAAAATTACAGAAGGTTAAACTGGAGAAAATATCCAGATAGGGGGGGAAAAGTGTTCTCCCTTCTATTCTTGGAATGTCCTGTTCTAATCACTTATTGAAGAGTCAGCTTCAAAAGGCTGAAGAGCTTGGTTGTAATTTTCATATTCATCCAAAGATTAAATACTTGTCTGAAACTTCAAGCTTTCCTGCTTTGTTTTTGTAAAAGTGGTACAAAAATGACAGAAGAATCTTCTTTTAGCAAAGTTTCCATCATTTAAGCAGCCAAACTAGTCTGAAAACATTACACCTCCATTTTTTTAATTGTTTCACCTTTTGTTGAGCCAAACACAAAATATTATTTCAGGTTACAATTGAAGTTAATTTAACTTTTTCAAACTACGCAAAAGTTTCACTCAGATTCATTCAGAAGATTTTATTTTATGCAACTCCTTTTGTCAATAACTTTTGGAAGCAATCATTTAATGCCACAGTAAGACAACTCTGCTCTGAAATCATCTCTTGCTGCTGAGTGCTAATGTGCTAAAACTAGTTCTGTATGCCTGCAAAATGCTGTCTAAAACCAGGGCAAAAAAGTTTCTGTCCTCTTTTGCCACTCGTAGTTAGATACAGCTGTAGCTCAGTTTTCTCTCAGTCCAGCATTTTTACGTGTATTGTACCTGAGAAGACCTCAGATCTTCTAAACACTTTAAAACACTAAGATTCGAAGACTTCATATTGGTAGGTGACTCTGTGAAATCTCTTCAGTCTTCTTCTGGTTTGTACTGGTAATCCACTCTTCCTGGTGAAAATCCCAAAGGCAACTCTGCAGAAGTGCTGGTGTCTGCCAAGATCAGTGTTTCCCTGACGTGGCTCATCCCTGTTTCAATTCTAAAAAGTTATTTGAATATTGCGAGACAAGAAAAGGAATCTGTTGTAGTAATGAACTAGCAAACACATGTTCAAATGCAAATTTGCAAGTTTCCTTATCACAGTATGTAAGTATATAATCAAGCTCGAATTAGTGTGTGCCATTACCAATTAATTGCTTTCTGTTAGAAGTGGTAAGACATAACAGGTCAAAATGCAGATCCCAGACTGCATTTGTAGTTTTGACTCAGAGTGCTTATTTACAGCACAGTTTTTCAGTTAGCTCCAAGGCCTGTGTGAGTGCATGAAAGTGAGGTTGGCTGTGAACATTATGCAGGTTTAAATGTTGGAAGATGTGACTGCTACATATAAAAGGAGGTAGTAGAACAAGCGGACTACCTTAACAGAGCGGAGACAAGCGAGACAGACTTAGTAGGTTTGTGTTTTACAAGACTAAAGTACTTCTGCAAATGCACCACTTTTGACTGTTCCTCTCCTGATCTAAAATGGGTTGCTGCCTTTCATTTCTGTCAAAATGTCATCCACGCTGGGGGTAGAGCATGAACATCTGATATCTCACTTCTGCTATTACGTGACAGAGTAGGGCACATCAGATAAAGCTGTAAAGAACTATAGTGCATTCCTGGACTGAATAATGTTAATGGTACTGTCTTTAGTGGTGTAAAGTTTCCACCAATAAATATTTATGAAGACACTAATAACCTTATATGTACTTTGATCATTTGGTGGGGGTGAAGGATTGTGGAAGCAGGGAATAACAGAACTGTTTTCTGTAAATGCTATACTGAAACCTTTTCCTTAATGTTGTAATGACCACTAAATAGTTCACAGAACAACATCTCACTTCCACAGATTTAGTGACATGACCAACCACCTCCCATATTTCTTGCTAATTTTGAAATGCTGAAAAAATCTTTGTCATCTTTTTGACCAGCAGCTTTTATCAGAATAGCTCAAAAATTCTAGAGAACAGCACATTCCTGTTACCTGTTTGTTGATTCCAGCCGTATTCTGGGGGTAAATTTAGACATCATGAACACTCAAATGAAATCCACACAGTCAGCAGCTTGTAGTTTCCAGCAGAATCTTTCATCTTTCTTCTCTAAAGACAAGTTCAACATTTTTGTGATTTCTCTGTTAAGTTACAAAACTAAGGCTGCTTGCCTCCAATGCATTTACTTAATATCAATAAGAGCTTTAACAGCATAGAGATTCAGTCTGAAAGAGAAATGTTTTTGCAGTGCACCTTAACAAAGGAAAGGTGTTAGATATGGTAGCTCATCTATTGTTTTCATGAGCATTTAGGGAGGTAATAAATAAAAATTTGGCAGGATTTTTTAGTTTTATAGGGTATTTAGGTGCTTTTGACATTATGAGTGTGGTAATGGATTTCAGTAGTTTAATTTGAATTCTGTAATTACCATGCTGAACTTTCAAAAAGGGCTACCAAGTCTCGATGGATGCTCCTGTGATCTGTACACAAAGAAAAATAAATCCTTCTGTTCATGATATCAGCTTTATATCAACTTGTTCATATGCTATTGTAAAATTATACTTCTAAATAATGTCTGAGTTGTTGATGTTTACAGTCTAGCTGGTAGAAAGTGTGAGGAGAAACAGGATACAAAGCAGAACTATTAATAATATACTAAAAATCCTTACATATAGGGATCCTAACTTCAAAAGTTGGAACCGAAGTTTTCCTGTCACTCAGGCTTACTTCTACAGTCTTACTTCTGAAGTTGAACTGACTAAAATCATTTTGGCTACTAATGAGAGATGAGCATGCATACATAAAGACAGTAAAAACTTACTGGTGATTAATTATCTGATGACAGCATTGTTAACAAATAAGTTGTGTGCACTAAATTGTGTGCTTAGTTACGTCCAGGAGTAATGATGGGGCATATAATCATGTGAATAATGTAGATATTGAACTGGAGTATTCCACATGCTGAAATAATAAAATAACCATTGACAGATTGTTCTGGGTTCAGCTGGGATAGAGTTAATTTTCACAGGACCCAAACAGCCAATCCAATGGGATATTCTATGCCACGTGATGTCATGCTGAGTGTTTAATTGTGGAGCTGGCTGAAGGACCGGCTTTTGCTAGTCAGGAGCAAGCTAAGCATCGGGTAGTGAGAACACTACATGTTGTATATACTTTTTATCAGTATTATTGATTACTGTTTTCTTCTCCTTTTGCCATTCTGTTGAACTGTTCTCATCACAACCCACAAGTTTTTCCTTTTTCCTTCTGATTCTCCTCCCCATCCCACCGGGGAGGGGGAAGGAGTGAGAGTAACTGTGTGGTACTTTGTTGCAAATTGAGGCAAAACCACAACACGGATAAGGACATGCATATCAGTCTAGAAGTTCTGTTCTTCATAGTCTTTTATACAGGTTGAGACTTTCTTGAGTATGTACATAAGGCAATATAATCCAAGGAATACCTACCCAGAAAAGCCTGTAACACCTAAATGACATTACTGTTTCTCAACAAAATCTCTTTCACGTGCCCAGGGAAACTTGTGGATGTTTTGAGGCGTAGGGACTTTTCACATTCAGCAGCAAAACCAGTCTGTGAGTAACATGAGTGCCTGAAAAGGATATTTGGAACCACCTCTGAGTTGTATGGTTCTCCAGAATTCCCTCAGTTTCACAGAACTATTTGTGTCCTGTTTCTAAAATAAGATGCAGTATGCTTACTTTCTGGTTAATTAAAATTATATTTATAAGCTTGGCTAAGCAAAATGAGAAGCATGGCTGTGCTGATATAACCTTTGACCTGAAGACTTCTTAGTTGTGTCCCAGTTCCACAACAGGACAGGATATGGGCATGCGCTATTCTCATAATCTTCCTTTCTGTGTTTCCTGCTCCCATTTCTTCTTTTCTATGCAAAGGAACCCATGTGCACTGGTCCACAGCAAATGGCAATATGGCTCAACAGACTTCCTGGCACAGGCATTAACAGCCTGGGTGGCCTTATAGTTACATACACCTGGAAATACTTAGAGCTTTGCAGAAAGAAGTTCTACTTTTGGTAAGGCAGTTGATTTATCCTGGAAGAAGTAGTTCTCTGAGCACTTAAGTACTGACAGAAAGCTGTCTCCTGAAAGCCATCCCCACTTGACCTCAATAAGCCTGTGGAAAGCAGTTCCCTCAATATATACTTGTAGGCTAACATCAGAAATTAATTTCTGTAATGAACATCTTAAATGCTTACTATTTCCCGATCTGACTTCCTGCAGAAGATTTCATTATGGCTACAGTATCAAGTACATCCTCTGTACTTGTGAGTACTGACTCCCATTTTAACCTGTATGCAAATCCCAGTCTCTGTTCAATGTGGTAAAATGTTCTTCATTGTCTCCATTCATACTTGCTTCCCTAAAGAAATTTTTTATAAATCTTTACTATTTCAGTCACATTCTTATAGCTTGTTCAGAATTCAATGGCACGCATGCCACAGTACACAACATATTGTGTGAAAACTCTATACAATACAGTCTGCTCCTTTTAAAGTGTCTGCCATAATCTTTCATTATAGATGCTGTCAAAATTGAGCTAGACAATAAACTGTTTGACAAGACATCTTGTTTCAAAATATATCAAGAATATGCAGCTAAATCCCATGTAAATGGGTCTTGAGGAAGTAGCATTTCCTCCTTGTGATAAGAAGGAGTCAATGTTTTGATATATTTTTGGCAACGAATTCTAAAATCTAGACCATGAGTGCTAAAGAGCTTGTCAGTTTGGGAGCTAATCCATATGCCAAGGAAGCATTAAATAAATACAGAGCTACTCACTTCAGGGAATGACCAGACATGAATAAAACTTTCTGGAGGAAATCAAGCCCAACTACTGGTAAGTGTAAGGTGAAATTTTAAATCACTTTTGACAAGGTGGAAAAGCAGACAGGGTCATAGTGTAACTGCAGTATAATGTGCATGATTAACTTACTGCGGACCAGTTCCCTGGCAGCAGGATTTTACACAGGCTGTATTTTAGATATAAATAATTGTCGAGAGAAAACATGTAACTCAAAGTGCAGAGGCATGCAGAAATAAAAAAAAAATTTGGAACAAGTGAACAAGAAATAATTTCATTTTCTAACCATGGGCCTTAGCAGTGGTCTCTACAACACAGTTTTTTGTTTCCACTTAAAGCCACAAAACTTCTCTCCTCTGCGTGGATGATGTATTTATTTAAACCTTTAATAGAATGATAGGTACAGCTCTCCTTCTTAAGCTGTTAGGTCTGACTGAATTCTTCACTGCTACCAGTGGATGGTACAGTCTCTTAGCATATCTGAAGCTCAAATGATCAAAGTGGGGAAAAAAGGCACCTCCTCCTGCAGTTGCTTTCAGTTTTCTCATGTGTAGTTAAATCAGTGCACTGAGAAGTAGCATTCTACAGGGATGGATGCAGAATTAGCCCCTACGGTCTCACCAGCATTTAATGGGTGGTCTGATGCTAACAGCATCAGTTTCTACCATCTGTTCATAAGGGGACCACTGGCTGTTCATTGTTAGTCATGCTAATAGGAATTTGGATGGCTAAAAATCAATTGTGTGAATACCCCACCTAGCAAAACCATCAGTGCAGTAAATAAGTGAGGATAGGAAAAAAGCCAAAATTAGAGCAATCAATTTATTTAAATACTTTGAGGATTAGTTCCGTTATCTCAGCTCCTTTGACTTAAAGAGCTACATGCCAAGTACTAGAGTACAGAAACTGTATTTGCTCTCTACAAATAAATTGTCCAATAAATTTAGACATGTTCATGTAAAACCAATCCTGCTTTCACAGATATGTTGTTTAGTTCATAAGATTTCTAAGCAACATCTGTGTAGTTTGAATAAGTGTGTTACCATTTATAGTCTGTTTTGAACTAATGTTCTTGCCTGTGTCTTCTTCTGTCTAACTTCTAATATATACTTTGTTGTATTATTCCTGATGTCTAATAAAATAGGGGAAAATTATAATACCAAATAATATGGAAGAGAACCAGTGATAAAACCAAGAAAAGCACGTATTTATGCTTATATAAGAGTGTATTTATTTGTATGAAAAGCTATTCAGGAAAAAAATGCATACGACTGAAAACATAGTTGTTTAAATATTTATTTTAAAAGCACAATATGGTTGAAGAAAATAGTTCTTTTAAATTCAAAGAAATATTTGTACTTACTGTACTGCAATATTTGCCCAGATACAGTTTTGTAGAAATGCATTTCAGGAGAGTTCTGCAGGGTATTAAACACAGACATGAAGCAAAGATAAGGATTAAAGCTAATCAAATCTAAGCATAACAAAAATCAGGGATATTTATACAGATTGTTAATTATCTAACTGTTTAAACATGAATTCCCTGAAGAACAGTCAGCATTAAAGGCATTCCTGAGAAATGGGTCTACAGGAAGGAAAGGCTTTTTACTCTAAAAGTGTTTATTTGGATGTTCTAATTAGCCGTTTAAGCATACTTTAGTTTGAAAGTGGCTACAAATTACATTGTTATCAATAAGAACATACCTTTTCAACAATGACCTTCATTTGTTCCATTTTTTCTTTTCTAATTAGAGTCTGGGGAAGCATCTATTCCAGACAAGTTTCCACATCAGTACTGAAGCAAAGTTAAATTGCTTTCAGCTCTCTTTACAAGAGCTGAACAAGCTCTAGGCTACTTTCTTGCTCCCCCCTCCTGCTTGTATTTATGTCATAATTAATTCCAGCTTATCTGGTCTTCCAGCAATTAAGAATTATTTTAGGAAAGTTTGCATGGAAAACTGTGAGTTAGAAGTTGAGTAGAAAGATGTGCTCAGCTATTGTTTTTTCTCATGGGCAAAGATCTCACTGCAGTGAGCTTAAAAGACGATTTCATGGTGATCTTATTTCTGAAATGTATCAGGGCTCAAATTGGCCAGTATTTACTCTACAGGTATCTACGGACATGCAAGTGTGAGGGTCGATTTAGACTAGACACAAGGAAGACATTTTTTACAAAGAGGGTGGTAAAACGCTGGAACAGGTTGCCCAGAGAGATGGTAGATGTCCCATCCCTGGAAACATTCAAGGCCTGGTTGGACAGGGCTCTGAGCAGCCTGATCTAGTGGAAGATGTCCCTGCTCGCTGCAAGGGAGTTGGATTAGGTGACCTGT
>Ga0181612_154395_pt1 | contig 11236 bp, 14 predicted proteins | sample HoacroProtozoa21_FD_119630 | JGI IMG/M metagenome (GOLD analysis project Ga0181612, IMG submission 119630) | Hoatzin crop microbial communities from Cojedes, Venezuel. Combined Assembly of Gp0051906, Gp0051904, Gp0051908 | reverse complement strand
CCATAAGGTTTGGTCCGTGGGTTTAGTGTTCATATAACAGTTGCAGTGAGCTATCTCTGCAGAGCTATCTCTTAAGTGTCTTTTTCTCTGAAGCATGAGACTGTGAAGGGTGGGTCACACACCTGCCACTGTTTGGTGCATTGGATTTACACACTAGTACTGGAGCTGCAAGTGAAGACTGCTTCTCAGTGGCACTCCTTGACATGAGGGGCCTTGCCTTGTAGCATCACATGGCTGCACTGCAGCTTCTTCTCCTGCTCAGTGAGCTTAGCCAGGAGATGCTGTTGGTGAGCAGAGCAAAGCATGCCCTCACCATTCGTAGGGCTGGGGATCTGTCTGCATCAGGTGACCTCCTGAATGAGGGTGTGTCTAGTGGCAATGTATATGCCTGAATCTTGCTGGATGCTCTTGTGGCTTTTGCACATTGAAGAAAGGCTGCAGAAGTACAGGAAAGATGCTGAGAGCAGGAGGTTGAGCCCCAAAGAGAGGGGAAGGGTCTAAGGTGTCAGAATGTCTCACTGCTTTTGGCTGGTGGCTTAGCTCCTGGGTGTGGGCAGAGGTTATAGTGCTGGACTGGAAGAGCGTGAAAGAAGCCTTGACTTTGGTGTTGGAGTTCCCTGTGCAATGCATGAGGCTCGCCAGTCCTGCATGTGCCCTATGTGAGGGGCATGGTGGAGGGAGGATCTGTCGTCTCTGACCCTAGGGCTGTGCAAAGCTGTGAGCACAGGGCTCAACCCCTCCAAAGCATTGAGGAGCCACAAGGTCTCATCCCAGACTCTGCCAAACAGTACAGCTTTGAGCATCAGAGATGGCTCACCTCACACTGGCCCAGAGCCCAGGCAGAGCAAACTCACACCTGCATTCCAACATTCCATGTCAGTGATGTGTGATGGTTTTGAACTCCCGGTTTTATACCAGTCCTAGAACATGTAGGACTGCGTCGCCTAGCAAAAGCCCTGCTTGCTTTTCCACAATGGGAAAATTGCTCCTTTTTATGGCTATAGCTTGTTCCTCGCTAGGAAGGGTTTTACTGCTTTCTCTGCAGTAAGGTAAAGTGGGAAGGTCTTCTGTGGAGACATCTGTGGGGGGCCTTGGTGTCGCAGATGTTTCCAATGTCACGCACCTCTGTGGTCCAGACCAAACAGTGTGGGGGGAACTGGCCTGCTGCATGGGTGTCTGAGGTTTGTGTCTTGGCCCTGTGTGGACACAACAGCTGCAGGAATTGGGCACAGCGACGTGACTCTTCCTCAGTGCTGGAGGGAAACAAAACAGGACATGAACGTGGCTCTGGTTCTGCAAACAAGCCTGGGAGCAAAAGCAATGCCCCCGGTGACTGTGTTTGCTGTGTACACAGCTAATTATAGGGACAGCTTTTCAGGAGCTTCATTATGTACACTGGGGAGTTTAATTCCCTCTGCACCTTCCAGAGCTCTGCACCTAACCAACAACCTTGGGACCCAAAAGACAGCCCACAGGAAAAGCCTTCTCCTCCTGCAGCTGCTCTGCAGTATGCTCTGGGACTTGTGCAGCACGGATAGCCCTGGAGCACTGTGCTCAGGATGCCCTGGGCACAGACGGTGGAGGAGCCATGGGGTCTGCCTTAATCCCTGTGCTCAAAGGCTTCTGCAAGGCAGCTTTGGTGGGCTTAGCCGCTGCGATGGGGCATCCAAGGTGGCAAGTGGAGGCAGAATCTTGTGGAGTGGCAATCTCTTGTTTGTTGTCTTATTCTGGGGTTTTGTCCCCTGTTGTGTTATCTCTGACTTGAATTTGTGACGTACTTTACCCAGATGTTTTGAGCTGGCTGGAGCAGGCTAGTTTTGTTTTCGAGGGGAGGAAGTGCTGGATGCGAACTGACAGAGGGCAGGATGAGAGGGTTCCCTTTCCCCTCAGTATTGTGGAGATATCGTGGTGTGAGAGCCCCTGCTCTGCAGCAGTGCCTGAACTCACGGGACATTCAAAATAGCTAAGCCAGCAGCTGAGCCTGCCTGACAGCAAAGCGAGGCTGTGGAGGTGTGCGAGAGCTGCCGTCTTCACCCCAGGGAACAGGGAGCTACGTTGCACTGTGGAAGATGCAACTTTAACTTCATCCTTGGTGAGAAAGGATTCGAGTGCCTCCAGAAGCAGAATATTACAAAGACCTGGATGTTCAGTAAGGGGACTAATATTTTTTGTGTTTTTCTCTCCTGAACTGCTGCATGTGGCATAAAGTAAGTAAATGTTCCTTAGAGGTGAGCGCTGGGTCCCAGGGGTGCTCCCCACATACCCTTCCCAGGCAGAAACCAGTTGTCAGGTCCTAGTGGCACCATTCAGCTCTCTTGGGCACTTCCCTCTGGTACTTGCAAGTGCCCTGGGGATGCAGAGGTTTATGTTACAGCCCTTTCCTCGTCATTTCCTACTGGTTGGTGGGGTGTTTCCTCATGCAGTGTTTAGCTTTCATCAGCACTTCTTCTGCGTACACATACCCTTCAGGAGTCTGACTCTGGCTTAAGGATGCCACCAGGCAGCAAGAGACCTGAAGGGTGAGTTGGTGCTGAGAGTTGCTGCCCTTCTGTCCTGAGGTCCACAGTCTTGGCTCAGCTCCCCTTTGCTTTTATTCCCCTCTTGTCCAGCAGCTGATATAGTGCCATGTTTGCGTAAAATGTACTGAATATCAGCTTGGGCAAGGCTGCTTGGGGAAGGGGGAGTTCAACATGATACATGTCGTGTATCAACTGTTGTGGTTGCCATCTCATCTCACTTCTGTCTGTGAGCACAGAATTTGTTTCCTCCCTTTTGCGTAGTGTAGGCCAAAACCAAAGTCTGAATGCAAGGGTGGAATAGATGCAAGGGAATTAGACCTCTGAACTAGCCCCCATCTCCTGCAGGTTGAACCAAGACTTTCAATACAACATCTCTGCACCTCAGCTTTGTCACTCCCATCCCCCCGCACATGGAGTGCTGGGTTTGGCCAAGCCACAGGGAGTCTGGCCGGCAGAAGGACCAGAATGACATTTGCACCTACCCTGAAGATGAGGAACAGGTCCTGGGCTCTGCATGTGAGTCTGTCTGGTCAGGACTGCTCCCGCTCTCAGTGGTGCCTGGGAGATGTTGAGAAACCTCTGACTGTCAGCATGAAGGGAAGAGACACCTGCCAGGGCTCGCAGCCCAGATTCCTTGTGTGTGCAGAGGAGCAGGACAGCCACCAGTGCAGCGAAGCTGCCTGGCTTGCTCCCCGGGCAGGACCGAACCTCCTGCCTTTCTTCTAGGGGCTGTGCCAGGCACCAGGGCCCTGCCAACTTTGAACAAAATTTTTAAAAATCTCTCTGCTATATACCAGAATAGCTCTCACAGGATGAACTTCATGGTGGTCAAGTCAAATCCCATCTCACGCACAGAAGTCCAGCACTGAGCTGGGCCTGAGTTCACAGGACAGGGAGGAGATAATGAAGATTTAGTGCAAGATGTGCTAGTAACCTTTGTTCTCCTTATAATAAAAGGAGGAAGGGCATGACTGTCTGGCACCACTGTTTGTCTGGAAGGAAGCTGAATCAATAAATCCAGGCAGCAATAGCAGAAGAAAACCCTCCCTTGCAGGTGGACAGACTGCAGGGCTTAGTCACTCTGCACCTCCGCACAGGATGGCTTCCCCTCAATACCAGTAACAGTAGCCACAGGCTGGCAAACAAATGGGGGCAGTTGACATAGGAGGGGGAAATATTGTCTGAAGTATGCAACTGGGGAAGTGGTTTGCAGGAGCGTGAAAGAGGAGGGCAGGGAAGAGCCAGATGTTGGTCTGGGAGAAGGAAAGAACTTGACCGGGGCGTGATGTGGCCAGGGAGAGGCAAGCGTCAGTGAGGGAAGTTGCTGGGTGGGTACCGCAGGGAACTGATAATGATGGCAAGGAGAACGTAGCAGTGTTTTTTCCTGGGGCTGTGAATCAAGTACCTCTTTAACCTATTTTGGCACAGTCACTAAAGAAACTTCAGAGGAATATTCTCAGTGGAAAAACCTGCAAAGCCACAAGATGCACATCGAAGCAGAAAGTACTATTTCTCCCCTTTGAATTTCTCGCTGCTCTGCTAATGTACTTACAAATTCAGGCAGGCAGGCTAGTCCCATAAGCTGCAAAGCAGCACATTTCTCCAGGTTAGAGGAAAGGCCCATAAATAACTGCATCCCTGCCTGCACCAGGCCTCCACGTACGGCAGCCGTGCAGTTGCCTTCTGTATCCTGGCTGCAACCAGCACTGCATCCTCCTCCCCACGCACTCACCAGGTCTCAAGCCTTTGAATCCTCTGTGTATCACAGCAGCCCCTGGAGCCCCCCACATCCTGGCCATGTACAGGGTGAAAAGCCAGACTGATCCACTTTCCAGCCTAAGCTCATGGGCTGGGTGTGTACACTCCAGGTTTCTCCCTATCACTGTGTTATGAGTATTATATACCCTTCATGTCTCCCACCTCCCTCTCTTCCTAAGACAGAGTCCACATTTCATGATCTCGTTAGGGTCTTTGTGCAAATCTATGCCACCCATGTCATGTGGTTTGTATAATGCCTACACCACTAGCATTATTTCTTGCCTTTCATCTAGCAGCGGGGGTGTTGGTAGTGTTGCTGTCTGTAACTTTCTCAGACAGGACTGAGATAGCATATCACATCTTCCATAGGTACCGGAAGACATGTTTAGCACTGGTGCAGTCCGCTTCTGGTTCCTTGATCTGTGGGCAACTATAAAGAAATGCCAAGTCCCTGGGTCTGTTAATCAGCTATCAGGGGAGTAGGATAGGATCTTGCAGTTTTCCTGGTTTCTGTTTTGTTGCTGTTAATCACTGGAATCGATGTAATAATCGCCCCAAGAAAAACTCTTCATCTGTTTTCTTATCCACTGAATAATACAGGGCTGTATGCCCAAAAGATTGTGTTTTAAAATAAAGACTTGACACTTTCAGTATAAATCTGTTGTGCTCTGAGTGTTCTTTGGCATTTTGGAATGCAGTGTGGGTGTTGACCCTAGGCTATTTCATGACTTCCCATTGTAGTCAAGACTTTATTTTCCTTGGCTAATTATTTGTCTTCTTTGGATGAGAAACAGAAGAGACAGACAGTAACTTACCCCAGGTTGTTGAGGAAACATGTGGGCAGAGATGGAGAGGGAACCCAGATCTCTTGTATCCAGATCTCCTGAGCCTTAGCCACTTGGCCACACTTTCTCTTCACCCTCCATCTCCATGTGACTCCCAATGGCTATTTTTTATGTTGAAATGGCAGATTTTTGGCATGAGTCAAAGGCTGCCTTGTTCTGTTGCTCTGGTTTGGCACAGCTGAAGCTGAACAGTTCTGGATTATTGCTTTCTCTTTCCATCTCTCCCTCCTTGCCAATGAGAGCTTTCCTCCGGGAGCGAATGCTTTATCCTTTTGGAGGCCAATAGGGAACGTGCTCCCTTGCTTCTGCCTTTCCCAAAGCAGTTGTGGTGCACTCTCGGATCCCTGGGCATCCTGGATTTCAGACCCCATCTTGCAGCAATGTTTTCAGGCTCTCTCCCATGTTGAGATTCTGGCAGTAAATAAAATATTTTATTAAGAAGATATTAAGAGGATGCCTTTACATATTAAATATTTTGATATTATTTTAAATGGTTAATAATTATTTAAGGTTTTTTTTATTAAGAAGATATTTTTACATGTTAAAAAAGATCCATGGCAGGTTAGAGTAAAATGTGAATGACTCCCTGCTTCGTACATTTTAGTTTTGGCAAGGCAGTGGAAAGCAAGGCATTGTTGAAGTGAGAGGTAAATAACTATGGCTATTTCTGATGCTACAACTGAGATAGCGATGCTTGTATCAACCATCTCTAAGTGGTTGTCAGTCTTCTTTTCACATACTTGTTCCGTCATCTAGGAGTCTGGATGCTGAAGCAGTTAATGTGTCTTTCAGCTGCTTTCATCTTGCAGTTACCTAGCATGGGAACATCATGTCTTTGGTGCCTCTCCTGTGACCTGATAACTCACTGCCACAGCACAGAGATGCAAAGCATTCTGGAAAGATGCAATTCTCCCTCCAGAAGCAGGCAGGACTAGGGTGACTTCAGAATCATCCCATCGGGGTTGTCCTCAGCATCCCAAACCCGAGTCTCTTCTTTCCGCCTTGCTGTCTGTTCAGCAGTGTGGAGACTTTTAAGGGTACAAGACACTCCAAATGGTCCCTCTCAGACTCCAGGATAGGGCTGACTCTAACTGCACCCTCCTCCTCCCCGCTGGCTCCCTGTCTCTGTGTGAGTGACAGGCCCCCTGACCCTTGCTATGATTTTATTTCTCTTTTTGTCCACCCCATGCTCTGGAGGCAGCTCTGTCCCAAGCATAACCCTGCTGCTCCCAAGGGGAGGTGCCTGCCACATTGGACGTGCTCCAGGCACTCCCTTTTAAAAAGAACAAACATCCCCCACAAAAGGAGAACAAAGAGAACGCACCAGGCACCCAACATCAGAGTGGGGATGAAGCAAGACTTTAGTAACAGAAGGGAATACATTAGCTGCCTTGCCCCAGGGACCCTGTGCACCCAAAGGTTTCTGTTTGGTCTCTGAGTCCTGCAACTGGTATTTCCGTGGAGTCCTTCTTGGCAGGTCTGGCTCTGTGATGTAGGACAATAAAGCCCCTCTTCTTTTAATAATAAAGATAACCATGTCCAGGACATTTACAATTTGAGAAACTGCTTTACCAGCATTTCACATGCTAGGGTGGGATTATTTCTGTGGCTGTTCCTATGGAAAAAAGCTGGTTTGTGTGTCTGCTTGTCCTGTCCACCCTTCCAAATGCTCAGACACACCTGAGAGCAGGGCAGCGGTCTCTAAGTCATTATGGTGCTACTGGTTTTGTAAGACTAGGTGTTGGGCAGAGGAGCAAAGGCCCAAAAGCTGCACTGTTAGCTTTGTTATGCCAGGGTACTGTGGACCTGCTCGTAACATGCCCTGACATCCTTTCTGGGACTCTCAACTCCCCCAAGATGAGCTGATTGGGAGCTGCTTCTTGCTCCTTGCCGATATCCTTGAATAGCACTGATGTTCTCTGACTTACCTCCAGGCCCCCTTCTCAAAAATCCAGGCAGGAGTGTTTACTTTGATTTGGGCTGGGGTTAGCTGAATGTCTGTCCTTGTGCTGCGAATCTATCGAGCCTGCAAATCCAAAGCCCCTGAAGTGGTTGGCTTCTATTTCTAGCCGTGACGATCAGCCAAAGGCTTGGCACTGGTTTGTTTATGTTTAATATATTAAACCTGTCTCTGTAAATTTCTCTGTGACAGACAGATGTGCCACGGATAGGCGGCGTGTGTGTGGGAGGGGGCTCTGTTTCAGGACTAACACCCTCCTCCTCTGCTTCTCCCCTAGCCCCACCACCCACTTTGTGAATTGCCAGGGAGCCCTGTTCCCCAGGTCACTGACAAAAGCAGCAAAGACTCCCACTAACAGCAAGGAGGAGGGGGCTGGGAGGAATGCCAGGGTTATCTGCCCCAAAACCTTCCCAGATGGAGAGTGGAGATGCCAGGGTCCTGAGATGGGCCCCACGGCATCAAGACCTCCATTTGCTTCCTCGTTGGTTACGCAGCTGCTGTTGACAGCTGCTTTGCTGTGTCATTTGAGCTTGGTTGTGCACGGTCCCCCTGCGCCTCTCCCCAGCAGCCAGGGCCCCTCTCCGTGATGCTCCCCTGGCCGTGGCACCCTCCTGCAGGCTCTTCCCCAGGGCCAAACGGGGCCTGGAGCAGGTGGAGGGTGGCAATGCCATGTCTGTGGTGGAGGGGACAGACAGCCTGGAGAAGGGGATGGGGCTGGTGCCATGGTGTGTCCCACTGGCCAAGAGGGGCAAGGATGGAGAGGAGAGGAAGCAGAGCGGGATGGGGGCAGCTGAGGCTGGCTGTGGACCATGTTTTACAGCAGCTGTTGTTCAGCCTGATGGCTGGAGCATGGTGGGCAGGTGCAGAGTGACGAGCCTGACCCTTCTGCCACCCAGGGCTGTTGTTCCCATGTTACACTATGGCTCCCTGCAGCATTCGGAGCCCAGTCCTGGACCCAGCACCAGTCATAGGCTCAACTTCACCATGATCATCAGCAACCCTAAAGACAGAAGAAGGCCGGAGGTACACCCTCGGTGTCCCTCTGCCTTTTGATTCAGTTTCTGGACAGCAAGGCAGATCAGGGAAAAGAAGTGCATTCTCAGGAGGACACGCAGACATGCAGCCACTGCGGGAGAAGCTGGGGTGCTCAAGTGAGTGGTGAGGGAGAATGCAGGGGACCAGCGACATGACAGGCAGGGCAGGCTCCCTCACACCCTACAGCTGAAGGCAGGTCATGGGCCCATCCGTTCTGCAGGCTGGGGTGGGCGAGCTGGTCCCTGTGGCTGGCGTTAGCATCCTTGCATTGCCCAGAGCTGCTGATCTGGACATTTACCTTGTTTTGTATTTGCTGTAAACACAAGGTCACTGCTGGGTCTGTCCTGCTTCCTTCCACCCTAGGAATGCAGCTGACCTTAACCTGTGGAATGGCTCTGGTGCTGTGTGCAGCCCTCAGTGTCCTGCTCACAGCTTTTTTCCCTCTGATACCTTGCAGACCTTGATATGGGGATTTAGATCTAGTCGGTTAACTTGAATCCATGTCTTCTGCTACCTGTTCGGGCACACAAGTATATTCAATTACTTCATTCCTATTTACCAAGTTAATTTCCCTACAAAATCAAAGCCTGATGAAATCAAGTGGAGTTCAAACTCATATGTGTGAATTAGCTTACAGTGGTCATCCCAAAGTGGTGGCTGTCAAGAAAGTCCCTGTGCTCATTTCCCTTGTCTTCTGAGCCACTTTTCTTGACTGCAACTGCTGGACATCCGCTCAGGTGGTCGAGTTTTACAGCACCATGGGAGCAGCTGCAGGATAGCGGTGCAGAAGAAACCCTTCCTGGTGCCCAGCAGCTTTTCAGGGAGCTCACATGACTCAGGAGGTTGCAGAAATCAGCCATCAGGCGGGCAGGGATGGGCAGGAGACAGCCTCAGCAGCAATCCATCAGGAGCCATTTTCTCAGGAGCAGCTTAAGATCAGTTTTGTGCCTCAGTGCTAAGCGTTACATGCAGGAGACAGAAACCTGACCAACGCAATCCCAAGTGCTTGCTTTCAGACAGGAGAGAAGGAGCTAAAGCCAAGCTCTCAGCTGTCACTCCAGCCTTGCAGATCTCTCTCTTCAGTGGCTGTACAGAGCTCCTTGTAACACTCCCACTGCTGTTTTACTGATGGTCCCCCTCTCTGGAAATGGAAACCCACAGTGATAAATTATTTTCTTATGTTCTTACTGTCTCAAGATTTCCCCAGCTAAGGTATAATGACAGCAGATTTCTGTTTAGCATCCCAGCGTTTGCAATAGTTGCTGGGGGTCAACAACAGATTAACATTAGGGTGATAGCGCAGAGGGGCCCAGAGAGATCAGATAATGCAGAAGGTCTCCAGGGGCTGAAAAAGAGGGTGAACTTTATGTCTGAGCCTGTGTGTCATCTGTCATCAGCAAGCCCCAGGCTTGGGGAAGCCAGGCAGTAATAAGCGGGTCCTTGGCTGAGGAAGGTGCTCCTGCCAGACAGGCCTCTTCTCCTACGGAGGAGTGAGGACAGGCACGTAACCACATGTCTCTCCCTTCTGGGGCTTGTACAGCACTTGGCACAGGCAGGACCTTACTGCTAATGAGGTCCCTGGGGGACTGTAACAAAATGACTGTCCTGACTGCAATCCTTACTGGAGTTAGCTGCTCATTTCAGGCGTACACTCAGGTCTCAAAACAGACAAGGGTCTTTTTAGGAGCTAGTCAGTGTGGTTTGTTTATTGGTTAGTATTGGTATTTTATTTATTGAGTCCTCCAGCAGGCTCACTAGTGAAACGACCATCAAGAAGGACAGGTGCCTACCTCAAAGAGCTGGAGTGACAGGCAGATGGGTTGCCAAGTAACATGGAGGAATGCTTGTTCTACAGGTGTGTGCAGATGTTTGGTAAATAATGTATGCACAGCAGAGATTCTCATACAGTGTCTGCTTTAGGAAAATGTATGTTGTTAAACAATGTCTTCATTAATCTTAGGCTTAGCAAGCCAGCAGGGTTGTAAATGCTTGTGTACCCAACATGTGACTACTGCAGTGTATTTTGCTGATAAATGTACAGCAACATTTTCCAGTGCAGGCACGGCTGTAGGTGGGAGACAGAGAGAAGATAAATACCAAATAATACAGCCCAATTGGTGCCAGGAAGTATTGTAAACAGATCTTATTACCAGAACAGAGGGGAAAAAACATCAGTTAAAGTCCAGGAAGGACAAAAGTGTCTTTGTTGGTAAAAGTCTTTAAAGAAAGGTCCAGGTATGGAAAAAGCTCTATGCAACTTCTAGGACAGATATCTGCTACAAGTCATATATGTGATTTTTGACACCTATGTTCAGTTTTAAAATGCTATCCTTTATCATGTATGGAGATGAAAAAAGGGCAGATAGTTTCAGCACAGCAGATCCCAACCAATGTTGACCAAGCAAAGTGAGGGAGGATATTGAACCCAAGAATGTCACCTCATGCCTGAAGCACTGGTGCCATGCTCTTTTTCTTTTGCACCCATCCCAGGTTTCCTCCCAGTGTCTGGCTAAAAGGACCACAAGCTCAAGTGGAACGAGCTCTGAAAGAAACTTCTTACCACACAGAACACTGCCAAAACTGCAGAATGATGTGAGGTGGTTTTGGGTTAAGACTTTTCCATACTGGGCACATCATAAAAAGTCTTCGTGTTACCTTCTGATACTTCATTTTGTAGTAAATACTATTGCAATATTGGAGTGACAGAGGTCAACGTGTGACAGTATAGAAAGGGAAGGTTATTTTCTTTTAAGCCATGCTGGTTTCACTCACTCAGACTAACACTCTCATAGCCACATATTCACAAGCACCAAGATGCATTTCTTCATATTATTTGTTTTTCTTGCAATTACATAGAAGATTCAGGCACAGGATCTGGAGTCCTCATCAAGCCTTCTGTGTTTCTCTTAGTTTGACTACCGTATGCTCATTTCAGACGCATCTTTTGCATCCCTCAGGAGCAGGCAGTGACTGTGATCTTTTCTCTTTCCATCTTTTCCCACCTCTGAGTATTGTTAGTTCTCATCATCTTTTGTCTCCTCATCTAGGTATCTTATGGTTCAATCTTGTTACAGAATCACACAGAATCACAGAATGTTAGGGTTTGGAAGGGACCTCTG
>Ga0181612_152251_pt1 | contig 11236 bp, 5 predicted proteins | sample HoacroProtozoa21_FD_119630 | JGI IMG/M metagenome (GOLD analysis project Ga0181612, IMG submission 119630) | Hoatzin crop microbial communities from Cojedes, Venezuel. Combined Assembly of Gp0051906, Gp0051904, Gp0051908 | reverse complement strand
TCACCATCCCTGGAGGTGTTCAAAAAACGTGTAGATGTGGAACTTCAGGTTTAGCAGGCGTGGTGGTGTTGTGTTGATGGTTGGACCTGATGATTTTAGGGGTCTTTTCCAACTTACGATTCTATGATTCTATGCTTTCCATGACTTTCTGTGGTTGTAGGGTGGACCATTCATCCCCAAATGTCTATTTATAGTGTTCCTATGGGGGGCATGCTGAGAGGTGTATATGTGGATTTTAAGGATAAAAGCTGCTGTTGGGAAAGAGGCTGTAATGGAATTTGTTTAATTTGGAGCGCTTTATGAGTTCTGCAAGAATGACTACAAAATCCCCCAATCTGAGGCTGAAACACTAATGCCCTCCCTTCTGTACCTGTAGGTACATTCACGTGGGAGCACCTTCTCTGAAATTTGTAAGAAGCATTTAGTTCCTCAGGTGACTGCATGGGATGGAGTATCTTGCACTGAAATGGAACTTGTCTGCTGCAGAGTTCATGAATGAGAATGTGTTTTGCTACGTGTAGTGTGGAAAAACGAATTGTCATTCATATTTATTGTCTGCCTCCTGAGCCTCTCCTGCTTTGCAGAGAGAGGAGATGGAGCATAGCTGTAACGTTCTTCCTGGGTTTTCAGGGTCCCTCCAAAGTGGAGGAAGAGAAGTAGCCATCCAGGCCGTCTCTACATTGTCGCTTCTCCAGAGCTGGAGGGGATTAATTGATAAATGTCTTTTTCTGCCCGATGTGATAGATATTGTGTCCTAGAGGGATGTTAAGCGTTAAGCTTTCCCGCATCTTGTGATCCTCACAAGCAGAGCTATGACCCTGTGCATGGCAGTGTTACTGCCAGACACGTCATCTAAAGCATTATCTTTTCTATATTATTTACAAGGTAACCATTCAGGACTACAAATAGAGACCACAGCACAGGAAGCATTCAGAATTTCAAAAAATGACACAATATGTCTTTCAGAGGCTTACAATTTGGTGAAGGCAGAATCATGTTTCTCTCAGAGCACATTGTTCGTCGGTGCTAGTATTGTCACAGATTTTCAGTATACAATCTTCTGCTTCCTTTCAAAAGGGACTGACAGTAGTTTTCCTCCATGCTAGTAATTTGTTTTTCTCTACCATGTTACCATTTCATTTTTGCAGGGTTTGCCATTTTAAAAAGGTAAATCTGCGTCTTACAAGTTTGGGCGACTTTTGTTACGAATGTCTGCTATTTCATTTCTGTAATTTAAAAAAACCACGCCTGACAACCACAATGCAGATGCTTCAGTTGTCTCAGTATATCTAATGAATTCAAGGAGCTTAGAGCCAACATGCAAATGGCAGCTTGACACAGGGAATGAAGCATGTGGAGTGCATTTCCATGGGCAGTCATAGCAGCGTTTACTGTGTTATTGCAATAATGCCTCAGTGCCTAAGGCGTGGATATGGACCCCATTTTGCTATGCAAACACAAAGTAAGCTACACTTCCTAGTCATGTCTGCGGACATGGACACACAGTGGAATAGTGTTTTATATAAATAAAACAGCTTGTGGCCATTTAGATGAGAAGTCATGCTTGAACCTGCGTGTGCTTTTGGTTCATGGCGACCAGGAGTGAAAACATAATAGTCTGAAGACTTTTTGCCAATACATTTTAATATGTTGCAGTTGGACAGTGTTCACCAAGGCAGGCAATAATCTATACAGTCTTGAAATGCAGCTGAGTTACATTCTCTGCCCACATTCTTAAAATAAGATTGTTGCCTAGGTGGGCATGGGCAGACGCAGAAACAACACTGGACGGCATGAGGTAGTGGTCTCTGCACTTTGTCATCTTTTGGCAAGAGAAGTGGGTTTTAGCACTGGAACAGGCTGCCCAGGGAGGTTGTGGAGTCTCCTTCTCTGGAGATATTCAAGACCCGCCTGGACAAGGTCCTCTACAGCCTGCTGTAGGTGACCCTGCTTTGGCAGGAGGGTTGGACTAGATGACCCACAGAGGTCCCTTCCAATCCCTACCATTCTGTGATTCTGTAACGAGCCTGAGGCTTATAACACTCAGCCAACAGCTGGAGACAGATTCATTTCTCTACTCAAGTGTGAGAGAATTTACTCTCACATCTGACATCAAAAAAGATTCTGCAAGTCGATCCTGGAGAAGTTACTTTTGTTCTTAAGTTCAAGCTTTTTAATGACTGTGCAGAGAACTCATGATTCACTGGGCCAGGAAGAGTACAGTGGGAACATGACATTTTACAGACCCCACTAGCTAGGACCCTTAAAAAAAAAAAACAGAAACCCAGATTCCATTCCCAAGACAGTTTGTGTATTTTATCCAACATATTTATCCTGATAGCTAAATCAGTCGCTCAGGAGATGAGTCTAGCACTTCAATCCCTCCAGACAAAATAGGAAATTGAACTTAGGCTTCCCCTATTCCTGGGCAAGACTTAAGTGATGTAAAATATAGCCTCTCAGGGAGATTCTGAAGACGGTTAAGAGCCATAACTGCATTTTGTAATTTTTGGTGGTTTGTGTTAACTGTGCTCCAAGAATGCCAATTAAGAGTTCTTCAGAACTACTTTCTGGACACTTATTATGTATAGTAGTCTTGGGTACCACCCTGCACCATTCTGCAGAATGACAACCTGCACCAGGTATCTGTAGCGGCATCAATCTAGCTACACAAGGACCTTTGTTACTAGCAAGCACCAAATGAAATATGGCAGCTGTGGGTTTCAAATGACAGTCATAGGTGAAGAGATCTAAATTTTACCCAAATTCTGCCTTAAATGCCTAAAACGTTCCTTGAATTTAGCTTCAGCATGTCTAAAATGAAGCATAAAAAGAAAGCTGACACTTGGCTTCAGAGTAACAACTCAGCCGGTGAGGGACAGAAAGCCCAGTGGCTTTTTGGCTCTACAAGCAGGTGTTACGTCAAAAACCATGTGTTTAATACTGGGGGAAAAAAAAAAGAGAACATACTTGTTTTGTCCAATTGTTTCAAAATCCTTCACAATAATTGTCAGGGAAGATGAATTATCCAGAGCAATTCCCTTCAGGTCAAATTCAAGAATCTGAACAAAAAAATGGAGCAAACCCAAATTATAATGACAAATTACATGTAAATTAATTAACAGCAGAATAGTGTATACAACAAAATTATTCAGAAATAGATTTTGCATTTAGCGAGAGACAGACCAGACCAGCTTACATTTGCAAAAACAAAGTTAAAAATCTGGGAACATGCTCATAGCACATTCTTGATTTGCTAGTTACTAATAACAGTAACAGAAAAAGAATTAAATTGCTTAATACTGAGCCATTACCTCTTCTGCAGTTCCACTTCCTCACACTAACATAAGTATTTTCTTATCATTCATAAGATCTGATAATATTCCCTTGCAATACTGGTTGAAGTCAGTTGCAGTTGAATTTAGACAAGTATTTGTAGGTTCCCTTTCTTTGTATTCCTAATTAGACCATCTAAGAATAATCTGTAATTTTTGGTTGTGAAAAAACACTACTAAAAAAACATTTTCCCCAAGAAAAACATTACTGGAGGTGCAAAATAGGACCAGTCCTACAAATAAACCATGAGGAACTTCAACACCTGACTCATTCTAGTTGTGTAGGGTTTTCTCCTAGTATACAATAAAGGGTCCAATTATGTTCCCATACATGTGGGTAAGCAATGGCTGAATATAATTTTATCCAAAGTAAGAGGGAACAAAACCAGTCCACAAACTTACCAGGTAACCATCTACTTTTACATAAAAACATTGCTTAATGAATTGAAATACATGGTGCAACATGAATCCATTCACCTGCATTTACTAACACCTTGCAAGAACACATATCACTTGTTCCTGTTTCTAACTGATATTCACAGCTGTAGATATTGACTTATCAATTTAACAAGTCTTTTGTCTGAAAAAAGACCAAGAATTGATTAAAAAAAAATTACCTCATTCCAAACAGGATTAAGTTCACTGTCAATTTTCTTTGTTTTCTTTTTTTCATCTGTAAACACAAACAAAGTGTGATGAACTGTTTTTGCTAAAGCACGACACAAATATCACAAGTATTCCTTTCATTTTTCAAAAGAAAGTTTGAGCTTTAAGCTAAGTGTTCCAATTCTTTTTGCCTCTTCTAGTAGCTGCACATTTTACAATCAAAAAGTCCCTGGGGCAATTTTAGTAGCTAAGGCCTTTTATTCTGTTTTGTTTAAGCATAGCTACATGTATTCCCAAAAAGCAAAATTAATGTTTAGGTTTCTCAACCTCTTATGACCCTTGACTGCAACTGCAGTAACGGTGAAAGAAGACAGACTAAAAGGCTTGGAGACATCAAACCAAACAGTAACCTCAAAGTGATGAACTTCAGTAGTAAAGAAAGTGTGTTACACATTTACCATATCCAAGTTACAAAATACTTGTCAGTGTTCAGCTCTGAAATAAAATCACTTGGAAATAAAAATCTTAAGAAGATATGCTCGGTGTCAGCACTTTCTGTTTTAAATGAGGAAATATTAGCAGAAATACACGGGCATATATGAGGAAATGCAGTCCTTCCTGAAAAAATGGTTTCCAGAGGTTATGCAGATCACTTCACTGACATTCACTGCAGCTTAAAAATTACAAATTTTTCATACTTCATGGTAAAATTTCCATTTGGTCAACTACAAATCATAGGAGTGTGGGGTGTGGTGTAAATTATATACAGTGTGGCATTTCAATTCAAATTCCTTCTCCTGAGAGGAATAAAACAACTCAAGTGTTGCAGAGGCCTTCTGCAGGCCCCCCTCACCTATTAAAACAGGAAACACAAACCTGTTCTCGTAACAGGTTCAAAGCAAACGACATGCCACAGCTTTAGTTTTACTTTTGAGTTGCACTATACATATACAGCTTTGATGGAGAACAAGTCTTGACATGACACTTAGAAGCACAAAAGAACACTGGCAAACACGCAGCTTTCTAAACAGAAATTGCATTTATTAGTGATAACAAATGAGTCTGTCTAAGCACAGTCAGTAAACTAACTGCTGATCTATAAAATGCTCAGCCACCACAAGAAGGCTAAGTTTCAGACACACGACATGTATTTAAGGACTACAGTAAAGGTAATAGCATTTTTATTATTTGCAGATTATGGTTTGCCAGGAAAACGTTGCAAAGGCCTGGGAAGCAAGAGTAAAGATATGCAACATGGGCAAGTTCATCTACCCACTATTCAAGCAGTAGCCTGTGGTGACTCTTTTTATTGGACAAGTTGGATGTACTGAAAGAAAAAAAGTCAGCCCATACTGCAAATTGCAAGAACTGACTCACATTTATGTAACAGGAATTGTCTACAATTTATACAGGATATTGACTCACATCGTACCACAAAGGAAAGAGCATTCATAACATACCAAGCTGCGGACTCGCATTTTGCGGAACAAAGAACTAATTAACATGCTAGTAAGAGAAATTCAACTTCGTATTATCTAATAGGAGAGAAAGCATTTTCAAAACTGAATACCTCAGAATATCTGGGGTTTGGCACTGGCACTACAAGTGCCCCTACAAATAGGAGCTGGGAGTCAGGGGAAAAAATGTTCTCAGTGCTGGTGAAAAAAGCAACAGTTGCAGCTGTTTGTAAAGGAGATAGTGAATCAAAGACCTGATCCTGACAGAACTAATGGAAGAAAGTCCTATGATCCCTGCCTAGGCTCAAATGTAACTATGTAAGGTAATGAAAGACCTGGCTTGAACAACAGTCAAGACAATTCTTGACAAGGAGTAAAATTTTCCACCCTGCACTATCCATTTTCATAAAAGCAAGAGCAAGATTTATGATTCCACTAACAATATGCATATTCTAGATTACACTAAGAAAAAAACTTTTTGTGTTATGCATTTGTATGAAAGTTGGATGAAAAACACTGGGAAACACAGCTTACATTGGGTTTTAGTTCTAATTTATTCGGTCTGAGTGCAGCATTCACATTCCTCGAGCACATATTTTGCATGTATTTTCTTCACTTGACTGACTTTCTTTTTATTACACTTTTTATCATTTTTTTAATGCACCGGGGTTTTGTTTGTTTGTTTGTTTTTGTTTTTTTTTTTAAAGTGTTGGCAAAGAGCTTTCTTCTTCCCACCAAAAAAAAAATCTTTGCCAAGCAGGGTAAGATGGACTGCCCAGTTGTTCCAGGAGCTCACATAAGTTTCAGGTCCTGGGGCTGCCTTCCTCTTCTGGTGATGACTCCAGCTACAGCAGCCAAGACTGTAAGCCACATCAGAACCACAACAACTGTAAGATACCGCCAGTCATAATTTTTAGTTTGGCCCTACCAAGAAATAAGAGTAAGAAATGATAATGGACACAGGTAGGACACTCTATATACTTGTTTCTTTGAAAACTAGCTACAATAACCTTGGTACTGTAGAATAAATCATTATTTGCTTTATCATGATAAAGACATTATACTACCACATGGTGCTTAACATTCTCAATTAGAAATGAATGTAATGAGAACTTCATGACAGTCAATGAGATGACAGTGTTCAAAAAAATTCATTCAACATGAGCTGTTCAAATAATAACTGTTCCATCATTAGAAAGATAATTACAGTACTGCAAAACAACCACTGCTTACATCTTAAATTTTTTCTTCTATTATAACTAGCATTTTTATCAATTTAGTAGGTGGGGAATAGCAGAAGCAAACATTATCTTTTAGAACAGTCTTAAGTCTAATATTCAAGAGAGAATCACATTTCAGTTCACTAAGTTTTTAATTAAACTTTTGTGAATGAAGAATTCAGATTGCATGTTGGCAGCAACTGCAGGATCAAAAGGGCAAACCTCCATAAACCTGGAAATTAAAGTCAGAGTAATTTAATTCTCTGCAAAACAGAAAATATAAATTCAGTGAATAATTACACATTATTCTTGGTATATCTGACAAATCAAAAGAATTGTACGGGTTTAATCATACCACTTAGTGCCACTTCAGCAAATGGCACAGTTTTCCGTATTAATTTGACTAATAATTTCTCACATAAAGTGACGACGAACTCTGAATTCTGCAGTAACAGCACCCAGCTCCAGACAGCAATACTCGTTTACTCTCAGGGTGTAGTTCTCTTTGAACAGTGAGTTGTTCTTAAAGTAAATAAAAGGTCTATCCCACTGGACTGAACAAAAATGTCTAAAAAAAAGTCAGACGCTTGCACAAACCCCCTCTGTAGTATATAAGATATCACAACAGAAACAGCTGCCTATTTCCTCTTAATATGTAACTAATATATGTCACTACTAATTGTACTGTCTAACCTATAACTAGTTTAGTTATACAAATTTGATGAATTCTATTCTATACACAGATTAAACTATACTAACGCATGTGTGTTAACATATAAAGTGTTTGCAGAGTCATTTACATACTAATAGTTGTAGGATCATGGCCTTTTTTCCCCCAGCGTAGCCGTAAATGTCTAATCCCAAGAGATACTGTGTGTTTCCATGGAAGTCTTAAAATTACTGAACCCAACATCAGCAATGGCTATGTAAGTTAAAGTTTGAAAAAGCTAACAAACAAAACACCGTTTAATGAAATGTCAACTTCCACAGCAATTTTCTGTCAATTGAGTGCTGTTCTCTAAGACTTCTCCAAGAATATTGCAGAGTCAAACAAGAACAGGAAAATGTACTGCAGGGCTATGGCCAAAGTCCTGCAAATGTCTGAGTTCTTCCCAGTTTGGAAAAAACTCCCAGTTGTGTTTTTTATGTTCCCCAGGAGCTACAGTGGCTATGGACTACTGTTAAAAATTTCTGCCCTTTGACGTACACGTTCCCAAAAATAAGACTGGTTTCCCATCTCAACATACTAACAGGGTGAGGGGGAACAGGCTGTGTATAAAAAACATCTACAAACATAAACAGCCAGAAGGTCAACATATTTCAGACATGATCCCTACGCCCTTGCACCTGGCAACCAGGTACTCCACTTAGAAATCAAATCAGAGCTGCTCAATAGCTGGCAAAAGCCTGATATTTTCTGGCTGCCTTGAATGACTCCAGACAGAAAGCAAAAAATGAGACTGTTGGTATGTAGTAAAACCACATAAAAAGAAGTGGCAGGTATAATGAGAAATTTCCTACTAAAAACTGTCACAATTATGAAGTTGAATTTAAGACAATGGTTAAGCATGTTTGTGAACATTAAAAATCCCAGTCATAGCCCATAAAGTATCAATATAAACTCATTCCTCTAATTTAGTCTGTTGCCCAATTCTGTGTTTGGATGACTGAAGGACTGAGAAACAAATCCAGCAACACAGAAGAAAAAATAAATCTGTAACTTCTATTTACTAGGTAAAACTGAATTGCATCAGAGCACACAGTAGGCACAAAAAATTACAAGAGGGAATTGGAATTAAACAGACACTGAAGGCTTAAGGAAGCGAAGGCATAAACCAACTGGAGTATGAAACTGCAGGAACACAGATAACACAGAAAGGCAAAGCTGTGACAGGACAGCAAAGAGAAAGACAAGGAACTTAAAAGAGAATATGAATGCTTAAGAAGCAGCAGAAACAAATGGAACAAACCAGAGAAAGTACAATACACCAGTAACTGTACTTTTTGCAGGGCAAATAAAATCTTATTTTAGGAAGTTCCAAAAGCTACTGAGACAGGCTCAGCCGCTTGCCCTAACATACAGAGGGGTAAAAAAACAAACTTGGAAAAAGGAGGAAAAGAAACAGAATGATATCACATCTTTCTGATGCTGAAATTAAGTATCCAAAAGCTTTTTCTTTTGGAAGTTAAGATACTGGGCATGCACTGCCTTGTCCTTTTCCAGACTCCAGCAAAATGTCATGATTTCAGATTTGGTTTCTACAGGTGACAAACCCCTGCACTGATTTTTCATACATTAGGAAATACCATTTCCATTTCAGTGCACAGTCAGGAAACCAGGTAACCAGGAATTAAGATGACAGTTTGTCACAGTTCAATTTATTGTGTCACATAATCCAAAATTGCCTGGAGGTTTCTACACCTTAAAGATAAAACAACACTTGAAATCAAGTTCCTTTCGTCTAGCCAAGTGAGGAAATGATGGCAACAGGTAAAATATACTGTAAAATACAACCAGGTTTACATATAAATGCTAATTTTAGCACAGTTTACTCCTTCTCCTATATGTGTAAAATGAGCAATGAAAGTGTAAAATGTGATTTCCTTCCTAAATCTTTATTTTAAATGAAATTATCTCAACAGGCAAAATTTTAAAGTGCAATTCATTTTGTAAAACAAAACAAAACAAACCCCACAAAAAACCCAAAATCAAACAACTTCAGTAACAGTACTACAGTTTTTCAACATGCTGGTAATAACAACCATAAACCAGTCACAATAAAAATTGGTGTAACAGTGAGCAGTGGAAAGTAGTGGCTGTGCAAAGTAATCAAGACAGAGGAATTCTGTTTTTCAGATGGAAACCAACAACTTAATCTCCAATACCATAATTAAAAGTGGATTTATCTATGCAGTTAGATTTGGGTTTTTAAAGCAAAGGGCTAAGCCTTTGCAAATGTCTGTAAAATGTCGATCCTGAAACAGCAGCACTGCTGGCCAGAAAAGACCAATGCACTCCACCCAGTTCAACCTTCATTCAGGTAACTCATGTCTCTCTAATTGAAGTGTCTTCCCTAAAGTTACATGAGATGTAACCTCAGGAAAACATATTTTCACAGATTTTCAAATACTTACATAGGACACTGTCCTTCAGAAAACTTCCTCCCCAAGTACATTTATGGCAGTTTTCCTTACCTTTAAAAATAACAGAAACAATAGGATCTGGTTTCCCAAACTTAGTTTTAGGGATATTGGTAGCAGATTCCACAATCACCCGAAGCATTGTTTCCAGTCTTGACCAAACGTCGATTGTTACCAGAGAAGTTCAAGGAAGTCTTACGTTTCAAACTCCTTGACTTCTGGACTGAAATGCTAGCAGGAAGAGGAGGCAGGGAATAGCTGGTTTACAGTAAAGAAGGTCTATGGGTGGATCTATGACCGACTAGCTGCTGAAGGCTATGAAAAAAAGTACCTGTAAATTGACACCAAGTTCTGTGATGCTGCACAAAGAGCTCTCGCTAGTGAAGCCCAGCAGCAGAAAGGGCACAGTGTAAAAACGAGTGCAGATGGTTTCGTCGCTTTTATTCTTACGCTGCGTGGTACGTCTTTTAAAAGTAAGCAAGGCAAGAATAAGCATAAGCAACACGAACATTAAGCAGAACCCCAGTACTCAAGATACATCACATCTGCCTTTTGGTATACCAAGGTATTAAATTTCAAGATAGCTTATATTTTTTTTCCTCTTAAGTTTTGGAACTTCATTGTTTGTAAAACTTTTTAGCTTGCCTCCGTGTAAGGGTATAACCACAAAATACCTACTGTCTTCAAAAATAGTTTAAGGGCTCCCCCTTCAGATGTGCTCTGGAACAACTGCGGTTTACACAGAGTAAATACTACAGGTTCCGCATTTAACACGCCGAATTTAGTAATCTCTTGAGAAATTATTAACATATATTAGTAAAAATAAAGAATAATTAAGGAAATACGTTCAAAAATGTGACAAGACCCTCTGTATTGTTTGGAGGCCTATAAATATTTTTTCTAAACATAAATACATGCTGCAAACTCCACTAAAATGAAAACAACTAAACTTACATAAGCAAAAAGAACTCCTTGCTCTAAGCTACCCCGTGTTCAGCTTCACAGCAGTTTTTCTCAGCTGCGGACCAGATGTGAAAAACCAATTGGTGCACAGTACCACTGCAAAATATGTTTTTCAGCAGAGATGAGAGGGGAAGCCAGCAAGGTAGAGCAAGATCAGTCACAGGTGGACAAAGTTCAGCCTAGTTTTTACCTGGTTGCAGGAGAACTATCCTAGCTTCTTAATTTTGAAGCCAAGACGGACCTTGCTTCCTTTATAAAATTATCAGATTTTGGGTAGCTGAGGATTTCTGGGGCAGGAATGCCACACAATCACAGAATGGTAGGGGTTGGAAGGGACCTCTATGGGTCATCTAGTCCAACCCCCCTGCCGAAGCAGGGTCACCTACAGCAGGCTGCACAGGACCTTGTCCAGGCAGGTCTTGAGCGTCTCCAGAGAAGGAGACTCCACAGCCTCCCTGGGCAGCCTGTTCCAGTGCTCTGTCACCCTCAGAGGGAAGAAGTTCTTCCTCATGTT
>Ga0181612_111924_pt1 | contig 11236 bp, 6 predicted proteins | sample HoacroProtozoa21_FD_119630 | JGI IMG/M metagenome (GOLD analysis project Ga0181612, IMG submission 119630) | Hoatzin crop microbial communities from Cojedes, Venezuel. Combined Assembly of Gp0051906, Gp0051904, Gp0051908 | reverse complement strand
CGATTGCCAAATTTCATACCAGTGGCATTCATGAGCTGCAAATAGTCGATGATGATGATTTTCACGCCATGCTCTCGCACGAGTCGTCGAGCCTTGGTGCGTAGTTCAAAAATCGATAGCGATGGGGTGTCGTCGATGTATAGCGGTGCACTCATCAGTGAGCGGGTGCGTGTCATCAGGTTCTCCCATTCGGCATTGGATAGTTGTCCATTCTTGATTTTGGTGCCTTCGAGCGAGCACACGTTGCTAATGAGTCGGTTGGTGAGCTGAATAAAGGACATCTCTAGTGAGAAAAGGGCAACGGGCGTGTTGAAGTCCACAGCCATATTTTTGGCCATCGATAGCACCAAAGCCGTCTTGCCCATTGCTGGCCTAGCCGCTATGATGATGAGGTCGCTGTTTTGCCATCCACTAGTCAGGCGGTCAAGGTCGTGATAGCCGCTTTGCAAGCCACTGAGTCCATCTTTGCGATTGGCTGCATCTTCGATTTTCTTGATAGCGTCGTGCACAGCGCTATCAATCTTAATGACATCGCGCTTGAGCGTGTTTTTAGATATCTCAAATAGTTTACCCTCAGCTTCTTGCATGAGGTCGTACACATCGTTGCTCTCATCATAGGCCAATGAACTTATCTGGCTACTGAAGCTTATCAGTTCCCGAGCGAGATATTTTTGTGCCACGATACGTGCGTGATATTCCACATTGGCAGCACTGGCCACTTGACGAGTGAGCTCAGCGATGTGTATGGCTCCACCGACCTCTTCTAGTGTATCGTCGTTACGCAATTGCTCAGTCACTGTGAGCATATCGATGGGCTTGCCCGCAGTGGCTAGCGATTGAATTGCCGCATAAATCTTTTGATTGGCGGGTTCGTAGAAGCTCTCGGGCTTCACGATTTCACAGACCACGTTATAGGCATCTTTCTCTAGCATCACAGCTCCCAGCACCGCATTCTCCATGCTCAGCTCTTGTGGAGGGAGCTGACCGTTTGGGCTGGTCGGTGCGACGACCTGGTGGCGAGCCGTTCGACGATGAGACTTTCCAGTTTCAAATTCTTCCATTGCTACGCTTCTAGTTGTTGGCACGCACCAACATGTGGATGCGATAAGCCAATGTTATGAGTAGTTAGTTGCTGCAAAGGTAGCGATTTTTTTTGCTTTAGGTGGAGTGATTCATCAAAATTCTCGAAACGTGTTCCAGCAACTCAACGAGGCAAAAAGCGGCGTTATGCTAGGTGCGTGAACCCTTGTCATGGAATGGCTTACGGTGGAAGCATCTTTTTTTGGTTAAATTGTTGGTTAGATTAATGATAATTTTTGTACTTTTGTAGCCTTAACTTGATAGAAAATTTTTCCCTTGGGGTAGTTAGATACCTGATGGGAAAACTTAACCAAAAGATTGAAATGAAATTATTACAGGCCAAATTAGCCCAATATGATGAGCCACAAAAGGCCAAAGCGGCTGGCATTTACCCCTATTTTAGAGCAATCAGTAGTGAACAAGACACCGAAGTGATTATGAATGGGAAGCGGGTCTTGATGTTTGGTAGCAACTGCTATTCTGGGTTGGTGAATGACGAGCGCATCAAGCAAGCAGCCATTGAGGCTACCCAAAAATATGGCACTGGATGTGCGGGCTCTCCATTCTTGAATGGCACTTTGGATTTGCATAAGCAGCTAGAACGCAAGCTAGCCGACTATGAAGGCAAAGAGGATGCCATGATTTATAGCACGGGCTTTAGTGTTAATTTGGGTGTTGTCTCCACACTGACGGGCAGAGATGACTATATCTTGTGGGATGAACAAGACCATGCCTCGATTATTGAGGGCCGCAGACTCTCGTTTAGCCAGTCGCTCAAGTACCGCCACAACGATATGGCATCACTAGAGGCACAGCTCAAAAAGTGTGAGCCCGATAGGGTGAAGCTCATTGTGACCGATGGTGTGTTTAGTATGGAAGGCGATGTGTGCAAGCTGCCTGATATCGTGGAGCTTGCTCGCAAATACGATGCTAGCGTGATGGTGGACGAGGCTCATGGTATTGGCGTGTTTGGAGAGGGTGGTCGAGGAGTGTGTGACCACTTTGGCTTGCGTGATGAGGTGGACCTAATTATGGGCACCTTTAGCAAATCATTCGCTTCGCTTGGAGGCTTTATTGCGACCGACAAGGTGATTACCAATTATTTGCGCCATCATAGTAGAAGCTATATATTCACAGCGAGCATCACTCCAGCTAGCACAGCAGCTGTGATGAAGGCTCTAGATATCATGATCTCTGAGCCTGAGCGACAAGAGCATCTATGGTCAATTACTCGCTATGCGCTACAAGGTTTCCGTGATATGGGATTTGAAATAGGGCACACCGAGACACCTATTATTCCACTGTTTATCCGTGATAACAACAAGACGTTTGCCATTACACGTGATTTGTTGAACGAGGGAATTTTTGTCAATCCAGTGGTATCTCCTGCTGTAGCCCCTAACGATACCCTTATACGTTTTAGCCTGATGGCGACTCACACCAAAGAGCAAGTGACTACTGCGCTTCAGAAAATTCAGAAAGTCTTTAGGAGCTACAATTTGGTGCCGTAATTAAGCAGACTGATGAGCTAGCTTAGCAGTTGCTAGGGTAGAAATATTATCAGTGTATGTGTGTGTTTTGATTATTTTAAAACATAAAGGCTAAATATGGATTTCGATAGCAATTAGCGGTCGAAATCATTCTTCAATAGAAAAAATCATATAGAGCATGCAACAAATCAAACAAAAACATCCCAGCTATATTACTGGCCAACTGAGGAGAAAGGCATCTATGTTGATAGTTATGTCTTTCTTAGCGTTGACGGCTTTGGCTCAGAACAATGTAGCCGAAGAGGTGGCTTGGGTAGTGGGTGATGAGCCTATCTTTAAAAGCGATATCGAGGAACAGTACCAACAAGCTCAATATGAGCGCGCCAACATTGAAGGCAATCCCTATTGTGTGATTCCCGAACAAATGGCTGTGGATAAGCTATTTCTCAATCAAGCACGCATCGATACGGTAGAGGTCCAGGAGAGCACTATTGCCAGCGAGGTGGAGAGCCGTTTGAATTTTTTTATTGCTAACTTAGGATCAAAAGAGAAGGTTGAAGAGTATTTCCGCATGCCTATGCCGCGACTGCGCGAGAAACTTCGCGAACTGTATAGCGACCAATATTGCATCCAACAGGTACAAAGCAATTTGACAAAAAATGTGAAGGCTACGCCAGCAGATGTACGTAAATACTATAACAATATTCCTAAAGATTCGCTACCATACATTCCGCTAGAGGTTGAAGCTCAGATTATTACAATCAATCCAGTAATTCCACAACAAGAAATCGAAGAGGTAAAAGCTCGATTGCGTGACTATGCCAAACAAGTGGCTACTGGCGAAAGTGAATTCTCAACCTTAGCTATCTTGTATAGCGAAGATAAAGCTACTGCCGTGTATGGTGGTGAGACTGGTTTCCAAAGCAAAAGTGTGCTCTTGCCAGAATATGCTACGGCAGCCTTTAATCTCAATAGCCCAAAAGCAGTTTCTAGCGTGGTAGAGACCGATGATGGCTTTCATATTATACAGTTGATAGAAAAACGCGGTGACCGCATCAACACTCGCCATATCTTGTTGCGTCCTAAAGTGAGTGATAAGGACTTGACCGATGCCATAGTGCGCCTAGACTCTATTCGCAACGATATTCAAAGTGGAAAAAAGACTTTTGAAGAGATGGCTTTGATGACTTCACAAGATAAGGATTCTCGCAACACGGGTGGCTTTATGCTTAACGAGAAAACGCATAGCAATCGGTTTGAAATGGCTGACCTGCCCAACGAAGTGGGAAAATTAGTTGACAAGATGCAACCAGGTGAAGTCAGTGAACCATTTGTGATGATTAACCCCAAGACCCAACGCGAGCAAGTGGCTATCGTGAAATTAACTCGTCGTATAGATGGCCATAAGGCTGACCTAGCAGAGGATTATCAGATTCTAAAAGACATGTGTGAGAATTATCACAAGGAGCAAATCCTACGCGATTGGGTGGTTAAAAAGCAAAAATCTACCTACGTATATATTGAAGAAGGCTGGCGCAATTGTGAATTTAAATATGATTGGCTCAAAAACAGCAAATAAATATTACTCTTGCACGAGATTATCAAGGCTGTTGGATAGAGAATTAGCTCATTGATATTAAAGAAAATATGAAGTGGCTAATACCAGTTTGTTTGGTTTCTCTATTGGTCCCTTTGGCTTGGGCGCAACAACCGCCCAAAGCTGCAAAACCTGGAGCTAAAGCTCCTCGTGTTAATCGTATTACTCCTCAAATCCCCAAGGCTAATCGCAATCAGCCTGGGAAAGTGTTTTTGGAAAATGCCGATATCTTATCGGCCAACGAAAACATAAGTCGAGATTATCAAGTACTTAAGGGAAATGTTCGGTTTCGTAAAGGCGATATGTATATGTTCTGTGACAGTGCATACTTTTACGATAAGACGAGCTCTCTTGACGCTTTTGGTAATGTGAAAATGACTCAAGGTGATACTTTGTTTGTTTACGCCGACGTCCTGCATTACTATGGTCAAGACGAAGTAGCCGAATTGCGGAACAATGTTCGTCTAGAGAATCGAAGCACCACGCTAGTTACCGATGCCTTAGACTATGAAGTGAGTAGCAACGTGGGCTATTACTTCGATGGGGGAACCATTGTTGACAATCGCAACAACACCGAATTGACCTCACAATTTGGCAAATATGAACTGGACACTAAGCAAAGCGAGTTTTCGCGTGATGTTCATTTGATTAACGACCAGTATGAAATGTTCACCGATTTGCTAGACTACAACACTCGCACACACATTGCCAATATCGTTAGCGAGACCCTTATCGTTAGTGATAGCAACACGATTAACACTAGCAATGGGTGGTACAACACGAGTGCAGATATGGCAACGCTCTATGAGCGCGCTCTGATAACAGCCAAAGATGGGAAAACATTATTAGGCGACACAGTGTTCTATAACCGTAAGCGTAACTATGGCGAGGCTCGTGGCAATGTGGTTATTACTGATCCCAAGAACAAGGTTATTCTAGATGGTGACTATGGCTACCACGACGATAACACTCATTATAGCTATGTGACTCGACGAGCTCGTGCTCGCGAATTCTCTCAAAAGGACACCATTTATCTCCACGCCGACACGCTGTGCACACTCATCAATGATGATTCTGTGCGGGTGTTACATGCATTTAATCAAGTGAGATTTTATCGCTCTGACTTGCAAGGCATTTGTGACTCTTTGCAATTGAGTGAGGCTGATACCATCATCAATATGTATCGCCATGCTGTGCTATGGAACCTACAACGACAAATAGTTGGTGATGAGGTGAATGTACACTTGAATGATAGCACAGCAGATTGGGCTACTCTTCCTAGTGGAGGATTGATGTCGGAACATATAGGCGAAATTTATTACAATCAGTTGAGTGGAAAAAAGATGAAGGCTTTTTTCAAAAACAAAGAGCTTTCACGACTTGATGTGGATGGTAATGTCCAAGTGATTATGTTTCCTGAAGAGAGCGACTCAACGTACAACAAGATGGTGGAAGCCGAATCTAGCTATTTGCGCTTGAATATGAAGCCTAAGCAGCAAGTAGATAAGATAGTGATGTGGCCCGAAGTTAATGGCAAGGTGACACCATTGTATCTAGCTAAAAAATCGCAACTTTATCTTCCTCAATTTAAGTGGTATGGTGAATTGCGCCCCCAGTCGCCAGATGATATTTATGATGTGAGTGATGAATTGAAACGGCTCATGCAATCTATCGAAGGTAGCAACTCGAGGCGTGCAAAAAGAGGCAACACTCCACAATCTAATTCCCCCTCACAAGTAGCTGGTTCATCTTCTGCACAGCAGCTGTCTTCACAACAAGCAGTGACCACTAAACAACCTATCCAAAGCGTTCAACATGAGTGATGTCATTAAATTATTGCCAGACGCTGTTGCCAATCAGATAGCTGCTGGAGAGGTGATTCAACGACCCGCCTCTGTGATCAAAGAGTTGGTAGAAAATGCAGTAGATGCCAAAGCTTCTGACATACAAATTGTGCTTAGGGATGCTGGTAGAACTTTGATTCAAGTCATTGACAATGGGGTAGGGATGAGCGATACCGATGCTCGTCTAGCGTTTGAGCGACATAGCACAAGCAAAATTCGTCACGCTGAGGACCTTTTTCAGCTCCACACGATGGGATTCAGAGGCGAAGCTTTGGCCTCGATTGCGGCAATTTCACAAGTTGAGTTGCGCACTCGTCGTCAAGATGCTCAGTTGGGCACTCGATTGCTCATCAACGCATCGCATTGTGACCGCCAAGAGCCCGACATGTGTCCAGTAGGTAGCAATTTTATGATAAAGAACATTTTCTTTAACGTTCCAGCTAGGCGCAAATTCCTAAAGAGTAATTCGGTGGAATTGAGCAATATTGTTAAAGAATTTGAGAAACTTGCGCTCATCAATTATGGTATCAACTTCACATTGATACACAACGACAACTTGATGTACAAGTTAAACAGTAGCTCATTCTTGCAACGAATCACTGCTCTGATGGGACATAATATCGACCAGCAGTTGATACCATTAAATCTAGAGACCTCATTGGTTAAGATTCAGGGATATATTGGTAAGCCGCAGAACACTCGCAAGCGCAATTGTTTGCAGTTTATGTTTGTCAATGAGCGTTATATGCGGCATCCTTACTTCCACAAGGCTATCATGTCGAGTTATGAACAACTCATCCCCGAAGGTTCTCAACCCAATTATTTCTTGCAATTCACGGTTGATCCACAGTCAATAGACGTGAATATTCATCCAACCAAAACTGAGATTAAATTTGAAGATGAGTTACCCATTTGGCAAATTTTGGCAGCTGGTACCAAAGAAGCCTTAAACCGTTTTAGCGAAGTGCCCACTATCGATTTCAATGCTCAAGATGCCCCAACTATTCCAGCCTATCATCCCAACCAGACTGTTGATTTTCCTCAAGTTGAAGTTGACAAATCCTATAACCCCTTTAACGACAAGACTGCTCACCATTCAGCATCCTATGCATCAATGAGCAATTGGCAAGAACTATTTGACAATTTCGAGCGCAGCAAGCGCGAGAGCATCCAGCATTCATTCACTGATTCACCTCTTGATGATATACCCACCAGTATCACCGATGCTACGGCTGAGACACCCACTTTGCCATTTAAAGAAGTACCCACTACCTACCTTCAAATCAAGGGGCGCTATATCATTTCTCCCATTAAGTCAGGACTTATGTTTGTTGACCAGCATCGAGCTCACGTGCGTATCCTCTATGACCGATACCTCACTCGCATACATGCGAGTGGTAGCTTAGCATCACAAGCGGTGATGTTTCCAGAACGTATCACATTGAGTGCCTCCCAAGAGATTGTGTTGCAATCGTTGTTGCCCGAGATGGAACAAATGGGTTTCTCTGTGGCGCGCTTGAGTGGTGGCCAGTGGAGTGTCAATGCTATCCCAGCAGGGCTAGATGGAGCCGATATATCTGCAACGATACATCAAATCATCGCTTCAGTTCACGATGGGGCAAAACCCCTTGAAAAGCAGATGCTAGAGCGCCTAGCACTCTCCGTTGCTCGATCAGCGGCAATTCCATACGGGCGCACACTCTTACCCGAAGAGATGGACATCCTACTCGCTGATTTGTTGCAATTGCCAGACCCTAAATACACTCCTGATGGTAAAGTTGTGATAGGCATCATCACGATGGACCAAATCGAAAAAATGTTCCATTAAATATTTCAATCTCCCTCTTTATGCTTGACTTCAGTTCCATTGTTTCGGCAACTACTCTCTACAACTTTCACACGCATACGCAATTTTGTGATGGACATGCTAGCATGCAAGAGTTCGTTACCGAAGCGCTACAATTGGGATTTGTTCATTTGGGATTTACCCCACATGGCCCATTATCCTATCCAAGTTCATGCAATATGTCAAGAGACGATGTGACGTCTTATCTCAGCGAAATTAACCGTCTGCGCGACCTCTATGGCCATCGCATCAACATCTATGCAGCAATGGAAATCGATTACGTTGGTTTTGAGGGACCAGCCGACGATTATTATCAACAGTTACCATTGGACTATCGCATTGGGTCGGTACATTTCATTCCCAGCAAAAACGACCCTGCCACATTGGTCGATGTGGATGGTCGATTTTCACAATTCAAGCAACGAATTCGGCAACATTTTGATGGGGACATCGAATGGGTGGTCAAATCATTTTTCAAGCAAATGATGGCAATGGTAGATGCTGGCGGCTTTGACATCGTGGGACATTTTGATAAAATTGGCCTCAATGCAAGTCAATACAGTGAAGGTATAGACGAGCAACCTTGGTATGACCGTTTGGTTATCGACCTATTTGAAAATATCATGGACCATCACCTCACCATCGAAATCAACACCAAGGCTTGGCTTAAGCACAACAGATTCTTCCCAGGACTTAAATATTTTGGAATGCTCAATCACTACCATGCCCCCGTCGTTATCAATAGTGATGCCCATTACCCCACGTTGCTCAATAACGGTCGCAACGAGGCTATCAGACTGCTAGACAAAATCGCTTAACCATACCCGCTTCTAAACGAACATTCTAGTGCACTATCGAGTCTATCTTGATCAAAATAGGTTATTCCTTTATCGATAGGTTTATAACTTGCTATACGTGTATAATAAATAAACATAATAGTGAGCGAGTTTTCTACAATTCCTCAATGATTTTGTGAGAATTTTGTTATCTTTGCAAACATTCTTGCCTACAAAGATAATAGATCTTGGTAGGATGATATAAGAAGCTGACTAATAGATGTATAAGATAACATGGGACAACAAAACTGGTGGTGTGCGGCTCCATTCACGCATTGTGGATGGAACGCTGGGAGTATCGCCTCGTCCTGTGTTCTGGGAGGAGCTCGATTTGTTGAAACTGAATGAGCTTGGCTGGAAATATCCTCATGCTGAAGAACCGTTGCTGTGGGCTATGAATAAACAATACTGGTACCGCGGCGAATTGATGTTTGAGGCTAAAGGAGCTAATATCTATGACGCTGCCACGGTAGTTTTTCAACCTGGCAAGGAGCAGATGGAACTCACGCCTGTGGACGTGAAGGCGATGCTGAATGCGAATAGTGACTTTATGTTCTTGCTTGAAAGCGAGGCGATAGAGTTTATCCGCGAGACTTTTGTCCAGTATGCTGGCGCGAGCAAAAGCATCGAGAATGTTGCTGCTAATCAGCTTGACTTTGATGCGATAGCAGCGCGTATTGAGAAGAAGACCAAGCAAAAGATGGCTATCGTTCGGGAGGATTGCGACAGCTTTGATGTGATGCCGTTAAAGACTGCAGAGCAGCAGGGAAAGCGGGTGTTTCAAACCACAAAGATTGATAAATTCATTGCTTCGTTCAGTGGAGGCAAAGACTCGCAAGTGGTGCTTGACTTGTGCACACGGGCTATTCCCAGCAATGAGTTTGAGGTGATATATAGCGACACGGGCTATGAGCTGCCACCATCGCTCGAGCTCTACGAACAGGTGCAGCAGCATTATCACAAGCTCTTTCCAGAATTGAAGTTTACAATCACACGCAATCACGAGAGCGTGCTGAACTATTGGGATAAGATTGGGACTCCCAGCGATACGCATCGCTGGTGTTGCTCTGTCATGAAGACGGCTCCACTATACCGTTCTCTCAAAATAGAGGGAACAAACAGACAAGCACGAGTGCTGACATTTGATGGAGTGAGAGCAGAAGAAAGTGTAAGACGTGCAGGATATAATCGGATTGGCAAAGGGGTTAAACATGAGACGGTTATAAATGCAAGCCCACTATTGAATTGGTCGTCTGTAGAAATCTTTTTCTATCTATGGCGGTACAATCTGCCCATTAACGCGGCTTATCGCCGAGGGATGACTCGTGTAGGATGCGTGATTTGTCCCTATTCATCCGAGTGGAATGATATGGTTTCAAGTAAAGAGTACTTAGAGGTTTTGAAGCCATTTCTGAATCGAATAGAAACGAATACTAAAAACTCTGGTGTCAAAGATGTAGATGTTTATATAAAAGAAGGGAATTGGAAGCATAGAGCTGGTGGCAGGGGATTATCTTTTCCATCGTCATTAGTCGTTGAAAGTCATAATCCTCATCTTAAACTCAAGATAACCAATCCCCAAGAAAATATCTTAGCTTGGCTTTCAACACTTGGGGAATATGATATCTATCGAAAAGGAGCTAATGAAAAGGGGGACTTTTTATACAATAAAAAAGTATATCATTTCTTTATTTCGCATAAGGAAAATGATATTATAGTGACTTTTGAGAATACGAGTGCCGATCTAACTCTCCAAGGGTTAATAAAACGAGTACTCTATAAAGGAACATATTGTATACATTGTGGCGCATGTGAAGTGGAATGTCCAACAGGAGCTTTATCTATTACGCCGAAGCAAGTTTCGATAAATCGAAATGTTTGCATACAATGTAAAAAGTGTTTGAATTTTCATGATTATGGATGTATTGTAGCTGCATCTCATGTAATAACTGGTAAAAATAAAGAACATCATATGAAATTAATTGGATATAATAATTTTGGAATGAATGGTAGTTGGGTCGATATGTATTTTTCTGAGCCCAATGACTTCTTTCCCTCAAATATTGCGGGATTAAATATTAAGGAACAAATGCCAAGCTTTGCAAAATGGCTTTTTCATGCAGAGATTATTGCAGATACACAAAATAAGCAAATCACAGAGCTTGGACAATTGTTGTCCAAAATTTATATTGACATGCCAGACTTAGTTTGGCAAATTATATGGACGAATCTGTCATATAATACACCTGTTGCAACGTGGTTTAACAATAGCATTGAGTGGGGGCGTTTTATAACGCAACCAGAACTTGAAGAGATTCTCAAAAACGACTATAACGATAACAGTAAAACGACAATTCATAATGTTGTGTATGCTTTCGTTAGAACATTGAAAGAAAGCCCCTTGGGCAAAATGGGGTTATACCATTCTATTAACAAACAACAATATTGTAAGAAGGGCTTTAAAGAAGTTAACCGAGAAGCCATTGCTTATTCACTATATAAATATGCAGCATACCGAGGAATTCGTGCTTTGAGAGTGACTG
>Ga0181612_110296_pt1 | contig 11236 bp, 9 predicted proteins | sample HoacroProtozoa21_FD_119630 | JGI IMG/M metagenome (GOLD analysis project Ga0181612, IMG submission 119630) | Hoatzin crop microbial communities from Cojedes, Venezuel. Combined Assembly of Gp0051906, Gp0051904, Gp0051908 | reverse complement strand
TGGCACAGGTTGCCCAGAGAGGTGGTAGATGCCCCCTCCCTGGGAACATTCAAGGTCAGGTCGGACGGGTCTCTCAGCAGCCTGATCTCGTGGAAGATGTCCCTGGTCACTGCAGGGGCGGTGGACTAGATGACCTTGAAAGATCCCTTTCAACCCAAACCATTCTATGATTCTATGAACTTCAGTTTGAAAGGTTATCTGGATCAGTAAAGAGACAATAAAAAAATTCTTTACTGCAACAGAGAAGAAATTGATACTTTTCCCCTTCTCCTCCCACCCCCAATACTACTTTTGTTCTTTTCTTTTTCTGTTCTTCAGCATATATAAATGAGTACCTGCCTCGCCTTCTGAAAAGAACCAAAACACATGAGGCTGAGCACTTGTTCAAAAATAAAAAGCAGAATGGAATAATTAATTTTTCTTCATTCGCCTTTTCAGATTTTGGGATTTGAACGTAAGTTAAAAACAACAACAACAAAACCACTTGGAAAATAGACCTCAGCCTTGCAGCACACTCATGTGATCCTCTCTCTTTTGGCTAGCCATATACAGAAGATACCGTGAAATTACTATCTCTCCAACAATTCAGCCTAACTTTCCAGTATTTGCAAACGTGGGGATAAAAAAGCCCCAAACCCAAACAACAACCAACCTATCATATTTTTATTTTATTTTGTTTCAGCAACCGAGAGGGAAAAACCTACAGGGACAAAAAGCTGCTTCTGTACTTCGCCAGACCCAGCGGAAGCATCGCGTGTTTTATTTTCCCCTCTGCAGTGAAAGCCCAGGGCTGCAGGCATGGAGCGCAGGCTGCATCGGTCGGCTGCTCGCCTCCCACCCAGAGGAGAGCCACCGCAGCACCGCAGAGGGAAGCCACAGAAGCTGATGCCCGCGACGACAGCCGTGACAATAGCCCGGTGCTGTCCTCAGCCACCCTTCCTGCAGTGCCAGGCTGGCGTTGCTTGGATGACCCAACTCAGCGTGTACAACCAACGGCACAGCTGCCCACCATACTACACCGTAGCGTAGTCGTGGCTGATAACACCTTCCCTTCTTTTTCTGCTATGGAAAAAACACCAATAAACACTGCCTTGTAAGAAAGGTAACCTGTTTTGCTATTACTCAGCTACAGCTATGCCTGGAGCAAACGGGATTTAACTCCTGATGCACCTGAGGCCGTGGGGTATGTATGGGGTACTAAGGTCCAAACCAGAATGCCCCAGCCAGAGAGGGATGCCCAACCTTGCTACTAAGCCCACCGCTGCAGATGTGGAGGATTCTCCCGTTACAGAGGAATTCCATTTACTGCACGTGTTACTGAAGAAATAAATCTCCAGTATAAAATGCTTGCTTCAAATTTAATTGCAAAGAAAAATGAGGAGCAGAAAACCAGTAAAATATTTTTATACAGTTTTTAGATTACTTTCTAAAATTTATGTGTCAATACCCCAGCCAGGGAGCTGACTTTTAAATTTGACATCTAAATACTTGGTACTTTGGGTTGGGGGCTGTAATAAAAAAATGGGGGACAGCAACTTCCCTGATAATAATAACAGAGGAAGGCTGAAGCTACAACACTGTGTAATAAGTAGGGTTTTATTTCATGATGTAGAAGCTCCAGCTCAAATGTTTGTAGTGGCAAGCCTCGCAGAAGTGAATTAAGGACAACAACTTAAGTCAATGAACATAAGCAGCAGCAATGTTGCAGAAAAATGGTTCAGAGGGCTGCTGTGTTTTGGTTGCACTGTGAGCACAAACAGTAGGGCACTGTGCTGAGATGCCACATTTACCAAAAAGGAAGGCATTTAAAGAATGGATCTGCTGTCTTTATACCATGCTCTCGCTAGAAGAAGTAGGACCATGATTCAGGCAACAGAAGAAGAACTCAAACCAACCACAGCCACAATGCAAAGCCCATTAAAAGCTTCAAAAGTCTTTCCATTGACTTAACTGGGCTTCCCCATTGACTTGATCAACCCACAGTGACAACAGTCTCTCAGGGAGTCATGTTCCTCTGAACCTGAAAAATCTTAGCTGCTTGGCATTATACTAGAATTATCATTATAATAAAAACATAATAAAAACTGAATTTGTTTAGCATTATAGCAAAACCAATGAGCCAGCTCTCACCTTGGTACCAGTGATCAGATGGATGCACTAGGCTGGACGTCCCACTGTCACCTCCTCCTCAAGGGTCAATTCCTAAACCACAGAACCATTTCTTAACCTTGTAGCAGAGACTCTGGCGTTTCTTATTCTTCTCCCTTTGCTGCATGTTTGCTAACTATGTGCTGAGTACTGTTCATAGCTAAGAACACCAGAGCATTTGGGTATCACATGAAAATGCTCAGAATGCTCACCAGCCTGCTGCCCAAAGGCATCTACATATATATAGTGAACAGCCTTTTTGGTGTTAGGAGGGGGTCTTTCAAGGTCACATTACCTTTTTTTACACCATTAAAGGTTTTCTTTCACATGGTAAAAAAGAGGGTTTATATTTGAACACCATATACCCACAACCAAAAATTGTGAGCTGAAAGTAAAAAAATGCCTTTCAAAAACCACACCTCCTAACCCTCTCTAGTTTTTTTAAAAACTAAAACTTTTACTTCTAGAATCTCTGAACTGAAAACTTGCAGCACAAACAGAAGTTAATTTAAAATAGAAAATATAGGCTACAACAAAGTCATGCAAATTAATTAAGCCTGAATAAAAGATTAATGTTGTTTATGAAAAATCTATTCCTGTCGGAAAAAAAAGCGCACAACCAACTGTCCTGAGAGCGACTGCAATATGCCCCCTTATCAAATTCACAAAATCTACTTTATATTCTTGACAACTCCCTTATTTGAGGCGGATAATAAGTCTCCTTTTCAACCACTTTCGCCTTCTGGGAATAGCTCAAGATCTGGCAGCTCTGTGATGGGACGTCTCTGTATGTGCACCACCTCAAGGCTGCTAACCACGGAAACTCAAAACTAAGAGCGCAGTCTGTTTTGCCTCCATCCCAGTTTCTGACTCACAGGTCCCAGGGGAAATCAAACCACGGCTGGCAGGAAGAAGGGCATGGGTGGGAAGGGATATAGTCATTAGATTATTCTGCTAACTGCCCCACCAAGAGCAGGGAAGGGCAGAGCAGAAACCATCATGGGTGCTGCTGTACTGCCACGTCCGGGTAGAAACTGCTGTAAAACCAGTGGTCACTTGGGCAAGTTGCTGTCACAAGCCAGCTCGCGGGTGTCCTGTGGCTCTGAGCATGACCAGCAGGTCCACCATCCAAGCAAGTCAGATGCAAGTGGCAGCATTAGCTGCATTGCACTGATGCATTTCCCGAATCAAATGTGTCCAATGACACCAATGTGTCATGTCAAGAAATGCAACTGAGGAAGAAAGAGCTTGCCTTACACTGAAAGCAAACTACTGAACTGGTGACAGGGGCTTAGTTGGCTCAGCCACAGAAGATGCTCTTCCCTCAGAGAAGCTCATTTCCTCGTAAAGTTAGCCTCCTGCTCTCTCAGGCGTCACTGGGAAGTGCAATGAGATGTCAACAGTCATCCTCTAATTTTGGGCTTGAAATGGGGGGTGTCTCAGTCCTGTTTACCTACGTTTGAAAGCCAGATGCCAACAAGCAAGTCCAAACCACTATGAATTCATTCTTTCTAAGCACCTGATTCCATGTGTATTTTTTCATCTTGCAGTATTTGTCTACTTGAGAAGAGCCCTTCATCATTCCCTGAAGCACGCATTTAACTCACTTCCCATTGTGTGCACACTTACTGGCTCCAGGCACATTTGTGACAAATGAAGAGCATTCAATTTAAAGATACTTTCCAAATCAGACTAACTCAGGCCTGGCAAAATAATGTAAGTTATGGCAAACAGTAGATACCAATCACAAGCTCCTCGCAGCCTGGAAGAAAGTCATACTACGTTCTCTACCAACGGCAGTAGCAGAGCAGCTCAGTTTCAGACCATCACAGCCCTCTTTTCTGAAAACACATCCCAGCAGATCTGGGCTAACTGGTTCAGCCAGCGATGCTGATGAACATGAGTGAAGCTGAGTCCCAGCACTGGTAAGGCAGCTTGTTGTCCTCTGCTGCACAGGAGAAACCCCGAAGCTCCCCTGCCTCCCTTGCCAGCTCTTGAAAATGTGGCATACCTGCCCCACTCTTCCAACAGTACATCCATCTTCCCCTGCTACTTTACACCACTTCATTGTCACCAGAAAAATGACAAAGGAAAAAATAATTACAAAGATGAAGGCTTGCATCCACATAGTAGGATAAACCAAGATAGAGGGCTGGCAAAGCAGAACAGGAGCAAACCCCCAAATATTTCTCTACCTTCCTCACTCAATCGAATCATCTCCCTACTCCCCATGGGGGCCAAAAGGAGTCATGGATGCAAGCCAGTTGTTTGCCTGAAAATGTCTTTTAACACAACCGTGCATCAGTGTTACCTGCTGAAGCCCAAGCAAAGACGGCTGTGTTTGCTTTCTAGCCAAGAACAACTGAATCACAAAACCAAAATATTTAGATTTATAATCTCATTACTCTTCTGTGCCTATAAATCTCTGAAGAGGTGAGAAGCGGAGAATAGATACATAGGGCTATTGTAACAGGAGTAACCATCAGGAAAGAACCTGGACACCTGGGATATAAACCTGCCATGGAATATTAAAACTGATTTACAGTTTCACTTTGGTCTTACAGCTGTGCACAGGGTGGAAAAAATGGAAGAATTGTCTTCTGCAAGAACGGTTCTACAAATATTTGTATTTATGAGTCCTAGAAGGACATAATTTTGTCACATGCTTACCTCCATAAGGAATATAGTTTATGCTACATAATCAGTACGATATTTCAAATACTGGGAATTATTCCCTCCTACCCCTTTTTATATTAATCTAGTACTGATTCCTCGTGTGAGACAAGACGTGTGTTGCCTTCCAAACTTCAAACGCATAAGCAATTTGCATTTTCCAAAAACACTGAAAGCTTTTTATCTACACTTAAAAATAGTTCAGACCGAGGAACTGATTTTCTCCCAAAAAGTTTAAAAAGTGATCATCAGAGAAAATATGGAAAAGGTCACTTTCAGAAGTAATTCTTTATGCACATTCTGAACAGCTAAAAACAGTGGCTCGTAATCAAATGTCTATGAACATTATTCAAAACGAGCAACTCCAAGGGTAACAGCTACCTTTCTGCCACCGAAACGACGCCTTACAGTAAATAGGTGCAGCGCTCCCTTCGCTTGAGTGCTCACAACACCAACCTCCCACTAGAAAACCTGCATTTGTGGAAGGAAACAAACTACTCTGCATGCAACAACAGAAACAAAGAGGCTACCAGGGGTGTGCGAAACTGCAAGCACAAACTCCCTTCAGAAGGCAGCACTCGGCAGACAACCCAGCTAGCCAGGCACTGTTAAAAACCCTAAAACCCCCCACCCCAGCTCAGTACCCTAAAAGAACGGTGAAGGCTGGTTTGAGCTGTGCTGCCCCGGGGTACCCCCACCCCTTTTCGGAGCTGGCCCGCAGTGCTAGCAGAGCCAGGCGCCCGCATCTCCCCTCCCCCGCCGCCCGCCCGAGGGTCTCACTCACCGATCCCCCCAGAATCCAGGAGCAAACACTCCGACGCTGCCGCGTTTAGTTTTTCAGGAAATTAAGTCTGAAGCACACTTTCCTTTGCCTTAAAGGGAGTGCGTATTCCCGACACACCAGCAGGCAGGGAGCCCAGGGGCTGCTACAGAGCATTTATTTATACTCATTTGGAATTTCCTGAGACAGTCGCAGCCCGGCAGCCAGCCCAGCGCAGCGCCAGTGCTTTCCTTCGCCACATTCCAGACCCTGTGCGACGCCTCCGGCTCCCCAAGGGTTAAAATGCATAAGATGGGCAGCAGGACCAAATGACACACTAAAAACATATTTTTTTTTTCCTCTGATGAAGACAGACTTTATTCCCAAGAGGAAATTAAAAGTTCGAGTGACTTCTCTTCCACCCGCTCTCCCTTCCTCCCCAAGCCCTTCACCCCCACCCCCCTCATTTCTCACTCCCACGTGTGCACTGAGAGCACAGAAAGGTTCATTGATATAATTTGGGCAGAACAGTTACCTCTGTTGTAACCACCACTGCCTGCAATTCTGCCTGTGTTACATTCAGTCTTGTTTTGTTTACTCTTCTCAAATGCAACTTACAATTTGAGGGATAAAAATAAAAGCTTTTAGTATAAAGCTACAGACACAGTTTTCTTTTTTTCTGAAACAGTCAAAATACGAGACATCCTTCACGCTAGTACAAGCACTTTCGAAATGATGCACAAACATATTTGATTTTTCCATATTCAATTTTCTTGTTTCCACATAACACTGGGTATTAACCCAAGTAAGGACAACTGGGATTCCAGGTACCAATACTGTCACTTCTCAGCACCGTAAAGAGACTCTCAAAGGCCTCAGCTCCATCTCTCTTCATATGTCTGCTTACAGTAGCAGCTGCTGTAGCATAGCCAAACAGGGACTCTATCAGAAGTAAACAGGCAAGAGCAGAGGCTAGTTTATGAGGATAGTGGTCCTCAGATGTCACAGGACTAAAGGAAAAGAGTTTTGTTACCATGCCTTCCACCCAGATTTACAAAGAACACTTAAAACAAAAGAAAAAAAGGGGGAATGAATTGCTGAAGTAACTTCCGAGATTACTGCACATTATAACAGTTGTGCTTCAAACAGAAGTGGGATCTTGTGCTGAAATGACAGGACAGACGTCCAAGTCCTTCACAGCACCTTCAGTTAAAATGGCACAGACTTCCAATAAAAGTGTTTCCTGAGCATGTCTAGTGGCTTCAGTGGCATTCAGTATGCAGCAAGGTAATATTTAACACTTACAGGCATCAACTTTTGGACTACAAACTAGGTCCTCCCCTCTAGGTAATTTTACGTATTTCCTTGAATTACAAGCCATTGATGCATACACTATAAACATGAGCTCCCAAAAAAAGTCCAAAGAAGGTCTCTAGATGTAGCCAATTTGTTAGATCTATGGACCATGAAGGTACTGAATTTCAGCTGACCTTGGTTTGGTTTGGTCTCTGCTCTAACAACCCCATCCATAAAGAAAAGCAGCTCTCCATAAACAACGCTTTGGGAACAGCTTCTAAACATGCTTTGAAGTTTCTCCTAGAAGACAGAAAAACTCTAGGGCAGCTGAAACCCAACCCACGCTTTCTGTTGAGGGAAACAAAAGCAAAAATTCAGCCCTTGAAACACTGCCCAGAGCTTGCAACCACCACTTTGCGCTCACTGCCCTTCAAGGCCTGTCTGTCCACCTGCAGAGCCAGCAACCAGCCCAGTGAGGACAAGCAATGCACAGCAGCACTGGGGGTTACAGGTGGGCATCTCTAGCTCCATCAGCCGGTTCTTCACACCAGGAAGGGGAGAATGTGAAAATACCCATCTAGCTTTCCACTGTGAAAAAAACTGTGACATCCACGATAAAAGTTATGAGAAGAGAAGGTATGGCCAAAATGTCCTTCTCAAGAGTCAGGATTCTGCTCAGAGGAAAGAAAAAATTCTCTAACTTTATATGATTTAATTTTTCCAAAAAAAGACAGTATGATACCCTGTTTAGAGAAGAACAACTTGCAGCAGCTGTCTCCACATGCTCCATCTGTTTATCATTACACTGTGGTTTCAAGGGCTTGACATCTGAACGAGCCCTGCATCAAGTCACGCACCTTCAGTGGACTCTCATCAAAGCTCAGCCAACTCAGCAGGCTGAAAAAAAACCTGCCACGAGTGCAAGCAATAACCCATAACATGTATCAGCACTTCGTCCCTTGTCCAGCAAGCCAAATACGGAGGCACACATCTGGGCTGGCACCAGCAACATCTAAAAGCAAAGAGCACACATGCCTTTATTCTCTTGGCCTTTGAGACCATTATGATGCCAAATAAACTCATTCAGCTACTGTTTACAGTAGAAACAAAACTCAGGTCAGAGCACAGCTCCCCAGTGACCAAAAAACCTGACCTGGTCTGCAGCAGAATGAATGTAAGATTTGGTGTACGGGCAGCCATCCAGCTGGTAACTTCTTACCTAGAGAGCAGGTTATTTCACACTCCTTTTGAAAACAACAGGCAGAGAGGACACAATGGATCTGTGGAAGGCAATGGATGAAAAGCAGCTCTTTAAAACACCTGCCTCCAACAGACCATCTCCTCAGCACTGGAGGGGCTCTGCTTGGAGAGAATGAACTAATCTGCCCAACTACAACAATCCAGTCAGGGGAGTGCAGAGTTTGGCCTGACCCACCCCTGCCAAGTTTATGTTCCTACCCCCAAAATCATGGCTGTTGCATTTTGGTGAAGGCTGGATATGCAGTTGTTCTCGGTTTTATTGCAGCGGATTTTGTTTTGGCAGAGAGGGGCAGCATTACTATGGGTTTGGGTTTCTTTCTTTACAGTCTTTCAGAAGCTGGCAGCTGTTTTCCATAGAATCATTTTAAACCCACTAGCCATCCGGGTCAAACCTGAGACTGATCTGGCCTACCCACCTACTCCTCCCTAGCAGATGCCTCTGGAAGGGCGTAGGAAGAAAGCAAACACACGGCAACATTTCTCCTCTCGGCTTCCAGAAACCTGTGACCCAGAGACTTCCTGGGTGGTCCACCATCGGTTTTAAGTCATGGTGTCAAATGTTTATTTTCAGGGTAGCTGTAAGGTGTTCAATAACTGGGTTCCAAATGTCAGGCCGCAGCTGATGTGTTAGTACTGTAAGGAGATCTACTGGTCAAGTGCCTGGAGATACAGTTATGGATGATTAATCTGACCCAATGACTATGTAACACTCAAAACCTCCATATGAAAGACCGTGCACACTACAGTTGGATCCCTCACTAGTTAGCACCTACCCACAGAGAAGATGCAACAGAAAAATGCACCCTGTATCAATGTTAAGTGTCCACCTGGTTTAGCTTCACACACAATGAACTTCAACTACTTGGTATTTCATGTCTCATGAGGCAAGTCATGATCTTTACTGTTGTCCTGACATGACTGCTTGGAAAAGCTTACAGTAAGAAGTCATCTTGTGGGAGTGAGTAGACCATTCAAGCCTTCAAATTTGGTGAAATGCTTTTTTCTTCTTTTTCTTCTTTTTTTGTAAGGACAGTCAGGCACACTGAATGATTGTTTCCATTCAGGTGTTAGAACCGTGTGAGCTAGCAACTCAGCTTGTGGCTCCCAGCAGGGCTTTATAGCTCAGCTTTGCTTTCCCATTTTGCAGAGATGAAAAGTGAGTGACACTGAACACAAACACAAGAGAAAGGAAAAATCTATGGCTGCAGAAGAAAAACGTGCATTCTCAAATCTGGAAATAAATGTACAGGTTTCTTATGCCACAGACAAGGATGCGAAGTGAACTTCTGCCTGTTGGGAACCCGAGTGGAGGTGTCAGCCTAGCGACTGTGTCCTGGTGCCTTTGAAAAGAGCAGACTGTGTCCCTCTGGGTCAGGTGGTGGATCCTGCCAGCATGGAAGGCATCCCATGGAAGGCATCCCATGTCCTTCCGTCGCTACCCCCGACTTCCCCAGCTGAGCAGATGCAGTGGGTGCAGGAGGGGACTCACAGCTTTGCCAGGAAGGCTTGGACAGACTATGGTTTTAGGCACCTTTTTCTCACTTGGATCAAGACTCTGCGCTCAAACACCATGGGTTTCTGGTAACGATTACTACCCCAGAAATACTGCAGTTCTACCTACAACGACACACTGATGATGCAAAAGGCTAAGACAAGGAGAAGTGCCACTCAAACTGGGGCAAAAAGCAAGTGCCACGCGTTAACTAACAGGATCCATGGGCAAGACTACACATGTCCATTACTAATGTGCTGATAAACAATGTGTGCAGTACCTCACCAGCATCAGCATCAGAGGAGGACAGTAAAGCTGGAGTGGAGCAGGAGACGCCCTGCTCAGTTTTGCACAGAGATCCCACTCCGTCTGCTGCAGTCTTGGTTGTACCTGGTGTCTTGTCCTACAGGGGTACAGGCTGAGACGGTCTGGCTGAGCCACGCATGTGTCTGTAGAGTTGCAGCCTTACAACTTTTCTCTGCAAAGGGAGAGGGAAGCAACTTTCCCAGAATCATCAACAGTGCATTTTCCACAGCACTGTAGACGGGTTGCGAGGAAGGCTCTGAGCACTGAGGCAGAGCGGGGGGTGTAGGAAAGGTGGATATCAGGGGGGAGGCACAGACTGCGCTCCCCAGGGACTGCACCCCAGGAGAAGTCCCTGCGTGTGTCCTCAGGGAGAGCTGGGGTGAGACATTGGAGAAAGTGCCTGAGTGGAATATCAGGGAAGGAAAAGGAAAGGACCAGCATCCTGGATGGCAGACACACTGTCTGAGAGCAGAGGAAGGGCACAGGACTGTAACTAATGATGGCAATGGAAAAAGGTGAAAGTCTAAAGGGCGATGCAATGGATGCACAGCCTTGTGAGCACGCCCAAGTACTGGCAAGCTTAAAAGCTATGTAACAGCCATCTGTCTCCACACAGAAAAAGAGAGGAGCAGAAGTGAACGATTCTAAAATGCACGCTTCTTTAACCTTTTAATTTAAGATACAGAAAACCATATCTAAATCTTAAGAATCACAATCTCTGCTGGAGGGAGGGGGAAGAGGAGGAGAAAGGGCATAGCCATGGACTTCCTGAGGTGAAAAAACACTCCTCATAATCCCTTAAAACATGACTGCTCTGATCTTGTCTTTGTGCTTTTATCATATGCAAATCAGCCCACTTTTTAAACCACAACCATGCATTTTATTTTATTTTCTGGCACTGTACTTTTTTTTTTTTTAAGCTGCACACTTTAGATCTATCAAGCAGTGTGCACCAAGTATTAAAACTTGTCCTGTTGCTAGGATTAGACCTGAAATTCCAGTAACAGCATCTAAGTTGCACAAGTGTTTTCTTTTTATTATTAGATCTTCTGCAACCCAAATGAGAGTTCTCCAGGCAGAGGGGTTGGTTGTGTGAAGAGAGGGTAGGGAAGGGGCTAGGAGTGCATCAACAAACATGCCCCTCAGCAGTAAGAGACTACTCCAGACCAGTGATGCCTGGTTTACATACGGAGAACAATCTGTTCCAAATTATCAGTTAATTTGATCCTCACCGTAATCTGACCAAACCTTCAAACCCAGCTATTAAAAACAGTTTCCACCCCCTCCCTCCATCCCTCCCT
>Ga0181612_104371_pt1 | contig 11236 bp, 7 predicted proteins | sample HoacroProtozoa21_FD_119630 | JGI IMG/M metagenome (GOLD analysis project Ga0181612, IMG submission 119630) | Hoatzin crop microbial communities from Cojedes, Venezuel. Combined Assembly of Gp0051906, Gp0051904, Gp0051908 | reverse complement strand
TTCTGCCTCTTTCTTTCCATTCTCCTCCGCACGCCGGCGGGGGGAGGGGCGGCCGCGTGGCGCTTTTGTTGCCGGCGGCAGCCGAAACCAAAACACCATAGAAATGGAACATGGTTGGCGGTCTTGGTGTAAGAATTACTATGCAAACACTTCATAAGGATTATTTAAATCCAGAAATAAAATATTTGTGAAGAGCATAGGCATTTCTAAATGTATGCAGAAGCACTTCATAGTCTGGAGTTATTTACTCTCTCTTGGTAAGAGTTAATTTACAATATCTTTGTGATGTCTTAAAACACCAATATGCACATCAATCTCTGCTGTTTTATCCACTGAAAAGTTGCAGATTTGAGAGCAGTGTCATTCTACTGTAATGCAGTCAGCCTGCATATATCAGATTAAGTTCATAAACAGGAAAAATGTCAGGCCTTTATCCTATTCCCTCTAGCATACACATGCATAGTTCATGCACATACATCTTACTATCTCAAAAGAGATCCTAGACAATTGTAGCAAATTCCTTATAGGTGTTTGGCGCAATGTATTTTGTATCAGGAAAGCTACTGAATTTCAGAAGCTGAGGGTAAGAAATACTTTTTTTTTTTAATGGTAAGAGACTCTCTTGAATAACGTAGTGCCTGAAAATGCCAAATAAAATTTACTATCTTGAATTTGCAGACTTTCTTTTCACTTAGAGAAAAATGGTGCTTGTGACTGGAGTTACAGGAGTTGGTCTTTACAAGAGGACTAACCTGAAATGTCTCATGAGTTTTCCTGTTTCAGCTACTAAGGACTGGGTTACTAGACCTCGTTCACTGCTATGAATAGAGGGACAGAACTTATAAATGAGAAAGTGAAGATATTGCCTAGAGTCATTACTTAGTTGAATCTATTTCAGTTCTTGGCCAATTATCCTGATAAAAGCAAAAGAATAATCTTGATTTTTTTACCTGATTTTACTGATATTTCAAATCAACTATTAAAACAAGAGGTTCCCCAAGATAGTTGCTGTGAAAACTTTGACTGCCTAAACATAAGATAAGTTTCTGAGCATAATTTTGTCCTTCTGCTAGCTTTTCTTCATATGTATATGTTGGGTTGTTATGTTTTATTTCTGTGACCTGTGGCTAAAACAACTATATTAGATCACTGCACTAAGTAAACTGTCAGCCTTTAACGATGAGCAGTGAAAGATGTTATGACAGAAGTGTAAATTTACTACAAGCAAATGTGTTGCATAAAGGAATTGGAATTTTTGACTAAGTCGATAGTAAGTGCTTAAGTTGTCCTGATGTCTTTTGTACTACTTTTCCTTAGCAGAAGTTCAGAGACTTGTTTGGAAACTAATTTGTCCTAGATGTCCATACTAACTCTTTCTGTCAAGAATTTAATGATGATGATTTCCATAAATTAGCAAGAAAAAAACCCCACCAGATCTATAGGAAAAATATTTTTCATTATTGGAGATGAATTAAAGCTACTGTACTCTAATGTTCTGGCCTTTTTCTGTCTTTGTATTGTGAAATATGGCAGAGCTCAACTGATTGCCTTCTCTTAAAATTTCAGTCAATCATACTGGAGGTGACTTTTTTTTGTGTGGAAGAGGGCAAAAGCTTGCCTGCTAGTAGAATGCAATTAAGTTTTGTTCAGTTTTTGAGCACTTGAATGTTGCATGTAATCTCGATTTGTGGAAAGTGACATGATAAGAAATAAAATAATGCATTAACTGTGTATACAACAGAACTTCAACCAAATTGTTTCATGCATGAATTCATGTAACTTACTGGAGAGTAAGCCTAATCATGGGATTCATTTTAGTGCCTTCAAAAATACCTCACAGCATTTCTTCAAGCTTTCTGAAAAAGCATTGTAAGTACTATCTCTAATTGTTGCTAAATGGTATAGCATTTCAGTGAAGCTCTGGAAAATTATTCCTCCTCCCTCTGCTTCCAGAAGAGAATGATATCTCTCCCACTTATTCATGGAAGTTTTCATTAATAAGAAAAAATAGCCGCCTTGGATTTTTATAGCTTCTGTTGGCATCTTACTAATGTGACCTCTGTGATCCCATGTAGTTCCCTTATCTGTTAGTCTCTGCTCTGTCTTAAAGTTCTGTCCTAATTGTATGTCTTCCTTCTACCGACATTTTGCTCTGTAAAATTACCTACAGGTGTGTCACGAGGGGAATGTAAATGCACTGACAACAGGCTGCCTGTTATTTGACAGATGGACACTTTGAAACATATGTCTTCAGTAGTACATTATTGTACTCGGATCATTGAGATGAAAGACTTAGGCATGAGGATATCCAAATATCCTAATGCTACAGCACAGCTGTTATGCTCCCACACAAGACAAATGAAGAGTAATAGCATCAGAAGGCTTAAAGGTGTAAGAGGGGAAAAAAATAAGTCAAAATACAGACACGTTTCAAACTAACGCTGTGCCTGCATACGTCCTGTTCCTCAGAGATGTATTTGAAGTCAGTGAAGTTAAAGCAGGGCTGAGCTCAGCTTTCTGTCTGCTCCAGTTTAAACTTACCATCTTGGCATTTGGAGTTCATTATCTTGTGAATTATGTTTGCATTGCATTACCTGGGTCTCATTCTTAATTGCTTATGCAATGTCTGACTACCTTGTTGAATGTTAGGACTTTGATTTGGTGGAAGCAGTGAATACAGCTCCTCTCTCAGAGTCACAGGCTTTTTCTACTAAGGCAGCTTAGTTTTGTTTTGCTGAGAGTACTGATTGAGTTTTCTCTTGCTTAGAAGCATATTACTGCATAAAGGATACTGTGCAAAAAATATAAATGTATGAAAGGAAGGGGAGGAGGGAAGATTCATGTAATTTCTATGTATAACTTTTCTGTTAAATTTACTTGGATATTAAAAGAATTTTATTTAAAAATGTATAGTTTTACCAATTATGAAACATATTTTACAGTAAAATTTGAGCTGTTTTGTCCTTCTGGTGACCATGGAGCTTCTTTTCCGTTTGAAAGTAGCGGATGATTAACAGAACACAGATATTTTTTTTTAAGTCCATGCAAGTTACGTGAATAAAAGTGTAAGTATGTGAGCACGAAGATGCAGGATAGTAAGACTAGGGTCAGAAGCTGTTTGAGTCATCTATTATCAGCTGTTTATTTCCTGATGTTAGAAATTATTCTATAGACAGCTCAGACTATGGTTCAAAAGCATCTCTTCACTTGTGATTAATTAGTACAGCAAAGCAGGATGAAATACATATTTAATAACAAAGATTCCTATCTGTTCTTGAAAGCAATCAGTGTTTTATATGCATCTGCAAACGGATTTACTCCAGCTTTTCAGTTTTCCCTCTGCCTCTCTTCCTTATCTGTTCTGCAGCTTCTGGTACTGACGTGCCAAGCCAAATACATTTGGTTCCCTGTGGTACAAGTTGCTTCCAGTGAACGCATGGAAAATTTGTATTTAATAGTTTCCAGTTTTTAACAAAAAAGGGAGTTTCCTGCATTGTTTACATTTCAATTCTTGTTAACCATGCAAGCATCTCTCCAAAAAAGCCCTTGAGCTTTCATTATAAAAGCTTTGTGTATTCTATAAAGATATACATGCACAAAATATTTTTATGCTTCTTGAGAATATAACCCCTTTAACAATTAAACCCAGAGAACTGTTCAAGCTCTTTTCTCTACCCAGTGCTCCTACAGGGACAAATTACCATTTTGGTATGAAGGGGTCTCTAAGCTACTCTAAGCTGGGCCAGAATAGGAAGATTGAACATAAACAGAAAAAATGTGCAGTATGTTCAGAGAGGGCGAACTTCCAACAAGTCACCTTTTTTTATACTTCTATGGAGCAAAGAAACACAGATGAAGCTTCAGAGTTAGGTTGTTGCCTGTGGTGCAAATGTTGGTTATTTCGGGATGTAATTTTTGATTACAGACAAGGGTCTATGCCAAAACAGGCCGTGCAATAGAAAATAGAGGGAAAGATTGCAGATGGGAGAAAGCGATACTTTGAAGCATGGATTGAGTCAGCTTTTGGCTTAGGCCTCTACTTCAAACTTTCTCTGCAGCGCAGAACTAATCTGTTAGTGTTTGACATTACAACTAGAACTGCTTCCCTGGAAACTTCAGGGGACAGCTGATAAGTACTGCGTTTCCTTGATTTCCTCCTGTTACTAAAAAATGCAACAAACAAACCCTTCCAACCAGCATTTCGTAGTGGAAGAATGCTTTATATGAAACTTCCTAAGAAAAGTTCAAGCAGTATGTGTATGTGATCATTACAAGTATATTCCGAAAATAGCAATGAAGCTTTTCTCTTTGCTCTCCTAGGCCAGTTGTACTTGATAAAGGACTGACTGCCTGAGGCAGGTAGGGTCGCAGCTGCCAAGCAGATGTATGCCAAGACGATTGTGGCTTGTTTCTGTAAAGGTAGCTCTCAGCCCAATTAATCCACCCTGCATAAGCTGCAGTAGGATCCTTAGCATCGTATTAATGGAGCTCTTTGTCAGCCTTAACAGGATTTGTAACGTTATTTTACTCAAGGAATCCATGCAGGCCAGGAGCAAAAAAAACCAACCCTGAATCACTTTTCACTGTAGTAATAATGTGTAAAGAAGAAGTCTGGATTATAATAAAATATTTTTTTTTCTATGAATGCAATGTCATAGACTTAATGAATTGAGACCTTACACTTAATATCCATTTCAGAACATCAAGCTCCTGTGAGGACAAAAGGTGTCTGTTCATTATGACGACGTTGAACAGCTGACCTTCTAATTTCTATTGTTTATAGCATAGGCTATTATTGATCTGCATATCTGCTACTGAAAAAAATAAGTTATTCTGCTGCCATTTACCTTGTATTCAGTTATCTCTTGGGAGAAGTGGCGGGGGGAATAAAGAACATTCACAAACACGTGTAACCAAATCTGCATGTGTTTTAAACACTTACTAGTGGAGTAAAATTTACAGATTAAAACCGCAGGTAAAATGTACTGTAGTGACTCAGTGGAAAAGTATATTTGAAATTTCCCGTCATTGGGATCTGTCTTGGTATGGTGATGCAGAGAAAGGCTCGATGTAAATACAGCAGGAGGCTGGCAGCATGGCAGGTAAATAGCATCTGCCTTTATTTCTGAAGTGTGTTGTGGCATTCAGCAACATTTCTACAACACTTAATCTGCAGGCTTGATGTATCTGTCTAGACCTAAACAGGATGGAAGAGGGAAGGATATAGTTTGCAGGACATCTGCTAGTCCAAGACACGTTCTGTTTGGAGGTCAAAATAATTTACAGCGCAGCAGGACAATAGATGCAGCAGCTTTTATGAGCAGGGGGCTCTGTTCTGTGCCAGGAGCTGACACAGAATCTCCTGTGGCAACTGCATGAGAAAAAGCAGCTTGAGTGATCAGAAGCATCATACAAGCAGCACACCACACCAGCAGATACACTGCTACTGGCCAGACCTCCCTACTCTCTAAAAGATCGCGCACCAAAACCTTCCTTGAGGGCCCACGCTTTGTTGCATTCCCTTGCTTTTCCCAGAGTAGGATCCCCAGCTCTGGTGCCTATTTCCCGACAAGCTTCTGCCTCCCCAAATCTATATACCTTTTCCTAAATCTGGTCTGGTCCCACATGCTCCAGCAGAAAGGAAAGTCCTCCATATGGCTGAATTTCTGAGCCAGCTTCTGTGGCTTACACAGCAGGGAAGCTGCAGGAGGAAATTACTCCAGAGAAGGTCATAGCACTAACCTGCTTCCACCTAAAGCAATGCCGGTTGCTTCCGTACCAGGTCTCTTAGTACAGATTACTGCCTCTGAGAAATTTCTTCCCCATTACAGAGAGCAAGACTACAACACACAGACCAGAAAACATCCAGCCATTGAAGTTTGCTGCGCCTGAGCTGTCTGACAGCTGTATGTCTCTGATAGCAAGGATGTTTGCCACAGCTTGGTGTTTGGCATCAACCTGAGAGGGTTTGCCTGAGTTATTGTGACTATTTGTTCACTGGGACAGAACAGGAGATGGCAGCTCTTCAGCCTGGTACTGTGCTCTAGCCTGGGACTTCTTTTTTTGTCTCTGGTCTAAAGCAACCTGCTGAAAGACTTGAGGTTGGGTTCCTCCTGCCCTGCAGATGAATACCCGAGGTGCTGGGTCGCTGGCTGTTCTGCAGTTACTGTCATAGGTGCTTGTTATCAAAATACATTGATTCTGTTGAAGTAGAGTTGCTTTTTTTTTTTTTTTTTAAAGGAAGAGGGCCTCTGTCCCCGTTTACTCATCCGCCACCCAAACCTTTTGACTAGTTTTCAGAAGAGTGTCTGGGAAGCTGCTGGGGATGGATGGAGGCTAAGATATTTGTTGATGGAGTGTTGGGATAAGTGTTATCCCACAAAGTTTTCGTCCACTTGTGTTATTCGGGTTGCTAACTCAAAACTGACAGTGTTTGCTCCAGTCAGTTACTAACATGATTTGCAATACTGAGAAATAATGGTTTAAATCATTTGGTCACTGAGATGATTTTGGCCAGTAAGTGTCATCTGAGCTTGATACAAGATGAGAGTGACAGGCTTTAATTTTGATGAGCATGTAAATCTAAAAACAAACCAAGTCTGAGCTGAGACTGTTTGAACGCTGGAACTCCCAGTGTCATGGTGCAAGGATGGCCGCGAGCAGTGGGGCCTCCCCATGGCGGGGTGTGTGTGCTCATGGCAGGGTGTCCCCATGTCAGGGCCCGGCAGCTGGGGCCTGTCCCACTGCCCCAGCCAGGGAGCAGGGTGGGTCGGGGGGCCCTGGGGGCAGCCCCAGGCTCCGGGCACCTCCCTGAGGCCAGGCTGGGATGTAGGCCCATGGGTGGGCCCCGCTCGGTGGGGGCCGTGGCAGGGCTGTATGTCAGGTGGGGGCCAAGCAGGGGAGGGGAGGCTCAGCTGAAAGAATCTCCCATGGACAGGGGTGGGCCCTGGCTGCAGGCTCCCAGCCGTGCAGCGCTGCTGGGGAGCCTGACCTGCGACTTCAGTGGGATGGGGCTGCCCTGGGCTGTGCTGGCTCTGAGCAGGCCCTGAGCTCCCACAGGCAAGCGGCCATGAGGAGGATGTGCTAGGGGCCCTTGTACCTGGGAAGGAAATGCTGGTGTTGACTTAACTGGATGGTTGGGAGTGAGCAGTTCCATAGATGTGGTTTCTGTGACTTTACACCTCGTCACACTGTGACATGGCATTATGCAGCATTACTGTCTTGGGATTTGACTGGACTAATGGAACTTGCTTTAGCATTAAAGGTCTGTGATATCACTGTATAAATAACCAATGCCATTAGACTCTGTTTTTGTCGGTCTCTTGCATTAAGCAAGAAAAAAAAAGAGGGGTATAAACATAATCAAGTATTTGAAGCCAAAAATTAAAAATATCAACCTGTCAGCTGTATGTTGCTACTTTACTAGCACAGCTGAGACAGACACTGTGATGCTTGTAAATAGAAATAGCTTCTCCAACTGATACTGTGGGTTTTTTTACTTAGGGGTACTTGTCCTGGTAGTTAAACAGAAGAATTTCACACCATCTGTGAAGAATGAAGCTGAGCATACGGAAAGGTGTAATAATGATGGTACTGTGTTTGTTCCTCCTTAAATGCCATTTAGATTGTAACCCCACATTGCACTATGTACATCTTCAGCTCCAGCAATAGTGGTCTTGCTGCTTCAGGGTTATTAACCAGCAGACCTGGGGAATCTTCTTCAGTGTTGGAGAAAACTTCAATATATTCCACTTGATTTTCTGCTTGATGTATTGCATTTATAGAAGCACACAACTTATAAAATCTATACAATTATTGGAACAAGTTTCTCCTTATGACAAAATACAGTCCAGTGGTTTGCACCTGTGAGTTGGCAGCTGGGAAGCTGGGAAGATCCTGAGCTCCAAAGATGGTGTAGGGGCAGAAATACGGAAACGTTCTTGTGATGGGAAAAGGGGCAGAGTGAAGTGGCAGATAATGGGGTTTGTAATGATAAAAGGAGAGTACGAAATTGTTGAATGTATTTGAACTGAAATAAACACATGAAATAGAAATTTAAGAACTAGGAAAAAAAAGGGGAGGGGATAAAATTCAGAATGAAAAGTTGCTTTTTTCCAGAGGAAAAGTTGGAAACTTTGTAATGTTCTGTAACTTTGAAGAAGGGGTAGCCCCATTCTACACACTGTGACATGTATGAAGAGCAGAACATGTTACAGCTTGAAATGTCTTGGTGTTGCTGGTTTGGTAGTGTCAACGTCATTTTTAAAGCAGGTTTTGTGTAGTCCTCTTAGAGGTGAACTGCAGCAAACCTGCTTCTTAATTGATTTAGTTAAAAAATGACAAATATTTCTTAACTGTGTGACTATCTAGGTCATTTAATTAGCCTGATATTTCTATCGGGTCCACTCTGAAAACAGCATCAGTGACAGTAGGGCTGACAGTGACAAATGGCATTTTATCCATTTTTTTTATCCTATAATTTGTCAGCAGATATTCAGCTCATTCTGCACATATGCCATGACAATACCGACTTTGAATTTTAATTTGGGATCACCTCTAGGCTTTATTAGCAGCAGGGCATTGTACATAACACATCTAGCGCCCTCAGACAAACTCAACTGAAAAACTCTAAAGCTTCATCAAATAAGCTGCTTGCAGTTACTGTAGGGAAAAAAATATGTTAGTATGTGGGAAGTTGATGTATCTTCTCCAACTCCAATTTCTATGATTATGTGATTTTTTAAATTTTTTTTTTTAATGTGAAAAAGGACTGTGTGTGAAACCTGTGAGAAGCTTTGTCATGGACTTTCTGCCTTTAGCTCGAGGGTCCTGCCAGGACCTGGAGGTGGCCAGGTTGTGGCTGACCCTGGTCCCTGTCCCCAGCCTGTCTCTCCTTGCTGGGGTCTGTGGGATGGGACTGGCTGAAGAAGGAGGATACCACATCCCGCTGATGGCCTCACAGTCTGACCCTGAGGTTTGAAGGTCTCTGCAGGGAAAAGGCTAGGAGAAAATACATCCTGGCAAGATGTGTTGAAGTGATGTCAAAATCTGAGAAGAGCTCTGGAAGGTTGTTGGCTGAGGTGGAAATTTTGGGAGTTAGACACCTGGAAAATGATGGGAAGGTGGGAGACAAGGTGAAGAAGACATAGGGAAGAAAAGGTTACCTTTGTGAAATGGGAAACACACTGGTTGGAATCAGAGATAGTACATTCTTTAGAGGGAAAATATTAAAATAAAGGACTGAAGAGCAACAGAAGGTGAATTTAAATCCTAACTGTAAAATATAGAAAGCTTTTACTATACACTTCATGGGGGGAAAGGGAGAAAGGAGATGAATAGTGGTGAAGGTAACACTAAGAGGAGAAAACTTGAATCTCTCTCCATACGCTGCTAAACTAGTGTTTATTGTGGTCATATCTTTAATTTGAAGATTTCACTTTTTACAGTGTTGGAAACTTTGCTAAAATTTGCTGATAAATTCTTTCTAAATAAAAAAAAAAAAAAAAAGTTTTAGATATCAGGGGTCCCCTTCCAAAGATTTAATCACTCATTAGCACCATTGGATTTTTTTTTTTTAAATGCAGGCTGCTCAAAGAGTTTGAACATGTGTGAGGCTCCACGCAGACTTCTTGCAGTGCCCCGGGCTGAGGCTTCTGAAGCTGTGCAGGGACCTAGATCTGTGATCCAGAAGCTGAAAAATTGTGGCATTACATTATTTTTGTTTTATATCTCTACCTCTGGAGAATATCTCGTGCTTCAACATGTAAGCATGGCCATGGTAGGGACCTGACTTTAAAATCCTGAACTTTTTTCTGTAGGTCAGGTTTGGTATTTGTTTCAAATTGCTCACAGCTAAATCCAGTAAATAGAGATAAGAGTCATGACAACGGGTAGAGAAGAAAATGGCTAACAGTGCCCCATGCTCTCTCATCTGGAGAGGTCAACTATTCTAGGACAATAAACAATAAAGGTACTGATTAAATGGGATCTTAATGTGGTAGCCAGTTAAGAGAAATTAATAACCATAAGAAGGAAAATACTGAAAAAAGACAAGAGAATTATGGGATCGCTCTCTGGAAAGCTCTAGTACTGAGTACGCCAAAAGTCTGAGTGGCTAATTATTTGGTGACTAATAATTTAGATACTACATCAACTCTTAGGACTGTAGCTTTTCCATTAGGGAGGTGTCCCATTATTTCAGCATTTACACTGATTTAGTCAGATGTAGAGGCTATTGTATTCTGAAGTATTCATCAGAGAACAGCTGAATGAACTGTGTTACTGAGAATACAACCCACCACTGCATTTCCAGACTGAAAAATTCCCAGCATTGAAGCTATGTACTTTTTGACATCAAATAGACTGGGTATCTCAGGGCAAATTTGCTTGCTAGCGCTGATCCTAGGAATAAATCTTAAAGTTTTTGTTGCTTTGTTATTTGGTTTTTTGGGTGTTTTTGTTTTTTTTTTTTTTTTTTCCTTCTCCTAAGGGTGGTTCTGCTCTGTCACACTTAAAAATTTGAAAGAAAGTTGCAGGCAGAAGCCAAGATGTACAGGTAATAGTCTTATTAAAAGTTAAGTTTATGCTTAGAAATACAAAGGAGACAATAAAGAAAGATTGCTAATGTGTATTACTTTGCTTGGTTGAATAAGATGACTTTACTACAGTAAATCCAAGTTTTCTGTATATATGTTATGATTTATTTGGGGTGTCTTTCCATTATTAAACTGAATAGTTCACCCACCATACTGACAACATTGCTAGGATCAGAAGTCCCTCATGAGTCTTCTATCATTCTATCGAAACCCCTAATATTGGTAGCAACTTTATTCATGTTTCACGAAAATCCATGAGGTCAAAACAACCTAACCTTATGCTCCATGTTCTGGTTACAAGGCTTTGTCTCCTTGCTTAACAAGTGAAAACTTGTATTTGTTTGCATCAGAAAGGAATCGTCATGCTAAACCACAAAGTTTTAACCAGATAGGCTTTGCAAGAACCCAGTTCCTTCCTGCTTAAATCATTATCGGAATTACCTTATAGCTAAAGCTAACGTTCTAAATAGATACTTACAAATATATGCCTTCAAATCTTTTATCTTAAATTTGTAAAAAACTTCTAAAATTCTTAAATTTTCTTTAATCTCTGTCTAGCAAATAATTACTGAAGTATTTATATATATTTACTTATTATTATATTTTAATAATATTATATTAATATATAATAATATTATTAC
>Ga0181612_180297_pt1 | contig 11237 bp, 8 predicted proteins | sample HoacroProtozoa21_FD_119630 | JGI IMG/M metagenome (GOLD analysis project Ga0181612, IMG submission 119630) | Hoatzin crop microbial communities from Cojedes, Venezuel. Combined Assembly of Gp0051906, Gp0051904, Gp0051908 | reverse complement strand
CTGTTCTTTGTTTTGCGGTAGCAGTTACTCCATTTTTTTTTAATGCATATAAAATAATCTTTGTTGTAGCCGAAAGGAAGGATGAAGACTGATTCATACTATGTGCCATATTATCATCATGGTATAGTAATTATTATACTACATAAATTATCATTCTATATCAGCTGTTTTCAAGAGTCTCACAACTCACAAGTGAGTTGTGACCTGTCATCCTTTGAGGCATCCAGAAGAATCTTTTGGAGGCCAAAAGAAGTAGACTAACACTTTGAAAATTGATATATTTCCTGTATAGCAAAATGAAACTTGGCTGTTGTCACTCAAACAACAGCTCCTTCAGTTTGTGAGCTGTTCTGCAAGTATGCTTTGTGGCCATCAGCTTGTCACTCCACTCTCTTTCATCATTGCATGTTCTTGAAGTTTCACTGGCTGCGTGTAGTGACTAGTCAGTTTGACCAACATGTTGTCTGTGAGCTCTTCTTGTATGGCCTTTGGCCGCTAGCATACAGTATCTTACCTTCTGTAAAGATAAGGCAAGGAGATTTAAAAGAAGAATTAAAAAGAAATTGACGATGATGTGCACAAGTACATAAGTTTGACACCAGAATCATTCATGTGTATACCTCTAACTTTCTGAAAGGGCATTTGTACTTCTTCGTAACCAGACTGATGAACTTGAGGACTTTCTTGCATCCTCTTCATAAGAAGCCTTTTTATCTTGTCTGTCAGGTCAGTAAATGTGCTGGCAAAAGCATCTTTTGTGTCAACACACTGAAAAAAATAAAGCTTTTTAGGGGAAGTGGCTACACGTGAAAATTGAAGACATGAAATTCATTGTACAGGAAAATATTAAATTTTCATGTGTGACGTGTTACCTGATTTTACACTGACTCTTACACTTAAGTGTCATATTCCTTTATGGACAAAGAAAGTGCATGTTGTTCTTATGACCAAAAATGTACAATTATATTAATATCCAGACCACTAATCTTTCCACAAATTTTATTTTTGTTTATTAAGTTATTAAACACCTATTATATTTATTTCATTCTTAAATTAAGGAACTTGGTAGAAATGTCTTTTTCTGTTAGACACTGCTGCTTTTTCTTCTTTTCATTTGAACTGTTTGACTCTTCATCTGAGCAGTTTAAGCAAAACCAAAAAGCCATAGTCGCACTCAAAGTGACCTGTTCTAGATCTTTAGAATTGGGAAGGAACTTGAAAACTAAGATAATTTTCATACAAATTGGGTTCATTTTTCAGAAGACTAGTATTCCGCTAAGGATAGAATAGTCTGGACCTTGTCAAAGATTCTGAGTTAAAATGGTTTTTGGCATTTCTCTGTTTTGAGATTAATTGAATCAATACCATGGCTGCCAAAACGTTTAGTTAAAAGAACCTTGTTTTCAATTTATGTTAAAAATAGCACTAAAGTTGGCAGAAGCACCATAAGCCCTAGAAACTGTACTTGTGTTTGGAGCTCACTTGCCATCTGTTCTTTGCATTTATTTTAATAAAATATATATTTTTAATCACTTTTCACAAAGGTTTTTGGCTCAGTGTTGAAAGTGAGACACTGAAAGTACTCGCCAAATCGAGTCATAGTATGGGAATTCGCAGAGCAGGTTCTTCATAAAGCACTCGGTGCAACTTATATGTGATGTGGAGCACACGACTTTGGCACTATTTATGCAGAGAAGCATGATGTGACATTTGCTAGCTACCACTTTTCAGTCTGATAAAAACTGGTGAAGGCCCACTTTCATTTTCATTTCACTGTAGTAGAATAGAAGATAAACCCGCATCTCTAGAGCGTCGGTGGTGCTTTCTATGTAATTATTGGGAGCACCCGCAGGAAACCTTTAAATGACTCGGATGGCTCTTTGGCTCTTGGCAGAGCACTGGGTGTCTGGATCTGCTTGCTGGAAATCGTCAAGGTGGTAGAGCAGCACTATATGCAAACGCTTTGTATTTTCTGTTTGATGGTGGGTTTTTTGGTGTTTTTTCTTTTTTACTGTGGAGGTGAAATTTCTGTTTCTGTCTCTGCACGCTCTGTTTTTCAGGAAGTGGCAGCAGGGTTAGGAGTCTTTTTGGACTTGAGAAAGGGAGGCAGTAGGTTGTGGCCGTCAGAGCGGTATGTGGATATGAGTTCTATATTTTAACACACTTGAGCTTTTAGTCAGGAGCATAAATACGTCGTTAGTATTTAACCGTAAATGGGAAAGACATGGCTTAGTTGTTAGGCAGTCCTTTGATGATCATCATGACGTACTTCTGGAGAGACCATCAGATGCATTAGAAGTGTGCAAAATATCACTCTGCCCTGGAAGTCTGGAGGGTTTCATTGTAGGCAAGTCGCTGTGTTATCCCTTACGGCTACACACAGCTGTTCGTTGTGAAGTGTCCATGCCAAGTGCGATTTCAAGCAGCACAAGATACAGCCACCAGCGCAGGACAAAAATGGTTTTATCCTGATGTGCATCATCAGAATGAGAGGCAGCTCAGCAAGTAAAAGTTGTGTTGCCTTTCTTGCTTGAAGCGTATTTGCTTACAAACCTAATGCTGTTTCAATATTGTTTTAACAAATAGCTGCTAAAGGATTGCTACTTGACCTTTACAAAACAAGCCATTAAAAACCATCATATTGATACGAGACTCTGGAAGACTCTTCAGGAATGAGTGTGTCGGAGCAGATCGCATGGCAAAGCATACATTGAAAAAGTGGCTGTCAGAAGAATCCAGTCTTGCAAGGTGACTGGTGGATTGGGTCAGTAGCAACATCTTAAAAAATCAGCTGCAGCTACCAAGGAGCTAAAGTATACTTGTGCCAGCTTGAAAGCAACTTTGCCTAGTTATTTTTGCGAAAAAACACATAGTGAGAACCTTGCATTTAGGTGTTTGGTGGCTTTGTCCAGTCCTTTGTTTGGTGGATTCTTACCGTGGCAGAGATTGGAGAGGAGGAAGTGATTTCAGCCTGCTGCGATCTGGGACCTTCTGAAATGTCAAGCAGCGAGGTGTTTCGACCTGCATGTCTCTTTATTTTTGTGAGTTGTTTTATTTCTCATATACTTGAGCAATTTTAATGTATCACTCTGGACTTCTTTTAGAAATAAATTGAAAGTTTTTAGTCATGTGAGGATGCGAGCTAGCAAGTCTCTTTCAGAGGCGTTAGTTGAAACATCTTGCTTGCTCATTTTTAGATTCAGCGGCGGAAGCAGTATCTTTAATGCTTAGGAATTCATCACTATTATCACACTGTTGCAGAAGAAAGTGAATTATTGTAGGAAAAAAAGTCTAGTTGTTTTTTTTAAACTAGATTCTTATAAAATAATATGGTCCTGTTCGTTATGTTCAGCTTGTACCAACTAAATCTGTTGGAAATTTCCAGAACAGGGGGCAGGGACTGAAGTGAAGGTCTTGTTGCAATGAGGAGAGTTTGCTGTATGCTGTGTTCCTAATGCGGTACACTTACCCTTTGGTATGCATTGTTTCCTGAATCAATAAATAAGCTGTAATGGAAAAGGTAGCATTTAATAAGGAGAGACATTGTATGAGTTTTTTTTTAACAGATAATGTGAAGTATTGATTCTGCTATCAAACCTGTAAGAGGTTAGTTTAAAATGCAGAAACTGGAGAATATGGTCAGGTCATATACATATTTTTGTTATTGTAACTGTTAACTGTCTACTGTTAATTAAACTTTTTTTTTTTTTTCAACTTCCAGATAAATCATATGGTATTCTGGGGAAACAAGAAACTATATTAATGAGCATCAACTCCTTAATTATCCTTGTGACTACATAACAGGGACACATTCATGTCATTTCTTTGTGCAATAACTTTTGCAAAGAAGTATTTTTAAACTGATCATTAATTTTATGACCACAGAAATGAGATGCAAAATTTATGCTGTTGTCATTGGCACAGGTTCAAGGCACTACTGACATTATGTGTGATTGTAATGGAATGGCTGCCAACTAATGAGTCTATAGACATTTCGTTTGAGCATGCTTTGCTTTTAGATGTCTGATTAGGCAGTAATGCTTTCAATTATGCCTGCAAATTGTATTGGATACATTTACCTGATGCCCATTGTTGCTTTGTAGTTCGGTTTTCTGTTACATAAATGCAAGTTGAATGCTTTTCTTTAATTTATTGATGCTTTTCGGGTGTATTTTTAGGTCCTTGGCACCTGAAGAGAGTAGTGGCTTGTGCTGCTCAACACTGACTCCTCTGACTGTTCAAGGAGTAACACACGTAGCTTCAAGTGCAGTTCTGTCTAGTCTTCCTCAGTAGGTGGAGTATAAACTGCAGTGCAACACCTTGCTGGGGGAGCATGTGAAGTGGAGGAAGGGCAGAGATTATTTTGTGCAGGAATGCAGGACACCACACAAAATCAATACGAAGCCTCTGTATGAACTATCAGGAGCAATATCCTTACATATTAATAGCATACGCTCCTAAGATGTCTTTTAACCCTGCCAAGATTAGGAGGCAAAACCCCGAGGTTGATACTAGCACGTAGTCGTTCTTTTATGTAAGCACATAAAGATGTTGTGAAGTTGCCTGTTAAAGCTCCAGAGCACATGGAGTCAGCTCTCGTATCAGAATGCCTGCAGTTCTCTCTACAAGTTAGATCATTTAAAGACTGCATTTCAGCGTATAATAAAAATTTACAAATACATTTATTTACTCAAAAATAAAAAATGGAAGAATTTTTAGTTTAATCTAGTCGTGCAGGGCTACAGGTTGCTTGTACTTCTACTTATTGTCTGTGATCTGTTCTCCACATTTTTCACATTAAAAAGTGTGGGTACCTAAATATAGTATTGTATGATATGGGATTTATATATGTGTTCTGATTGTCTTTCTCAGTGAGGGTTTTTTTTTTCATGGAAGTTTTCAAGCTTTTATTTAGGATTTAACATCTAGAGAATGCTTTGAAGACTATAAACTCTCTAAAAGCACTGAGTGTGTAATTTCTTTCTTCATGATACCTCAATGTTTTTATTTGGGGGGGGGGTTATTTTAAGAGCATTTTGAACTTGGATATTGTAGACTTCGAACAAATACCTGTTTTATTATAAATCTGCGTTCAGTGTGCCCATGGTTTTTGTTGTTTCGAATACAGTGTATGCCTGGGATAGGTACATCGTGTGCCCTAAATGTTTATATATGTATTAAAAAGCCCTTTGTTATGAGATCATCTGGCTTTTATATTAATGCAGAGCACAAAGGTTTACTGAATTTGGAATCCTAAGCATAATTAGAAAATGATAGTATTGTGACTTAATGGAAGAGCAAGGTAACAGTGCGGCTATCATAGAAATCACAGCTTCTCTGAAAGTGATTAGAAATTGCTGACTGGGGAAGAATTCTCTGGATACAGGTGCTATTCATTTAATTATACTTAGGTATACTCTTGCTGTTCAGTCTATGAATTTTGAGTGCTGGAGTGTGGAGTTTGTGGAAATATTTTCCTCCAGAAATACAGCCTAATATTTTAAAATTTTGCTGATACCTTCATGAAGGTTAAATGGTAGTAGGTTTATGCGTAGCTGATAAGAAGACATTTTTGACTGACAAACAGGGATTATATATAGACACACATGCATATGTTTGTATACATATATTCTATGCATTCTAGTACTGGTAAAAGTTTAGGATGGTAAAAAGAGTGGAACAACTTTTGATACTGTATAGGTTGTGAATATCATGTCTTCTCTTTTTATATGGAGTCTGTCTAATAAAGTTATATATATAGACAGAGACAGGCAACTGGTCTCTGGCATGTAAGTGTGAAAGATGATCATGTTGGTTGTAAATATGGCATAATATTATCTGTTCATGTGCTATCTGCTCTCTGGTTTTCTGTTTGGAGGAAGAAGTGAATCCTGCAGAGGGATAATTTACTTTTGGTTCGGTTGACAGGTGTGATGAAATGTAAATATTTTGATCAGATTAACATGATGGCTGAAGTGCTACTGGAAGATGGCCATCTCAAAAATAGATTGGACTTAGGTTCAGATTAAAAGCAGTTGTTATATGGCATGGGAGCTTAAAAGGAAGCTTTATCAAGAAAAGCATATTAAATTAATGAAGGGAAACCCAATCTGGTATTCAACAATTTTGGGATGTAAAAGAACTCCAGCAAACTAAAAATCAGGCGTTGTTGTCTTACCTGCATAGATCACTTGCTGTTCTTTGCTAACAGCTAATGTGCTTTTTGGGCATGGACTCTGAATTTTCTGTGACTTACCATTATTAAATGGGAAACAAAGGGGTAAAATTCTCAGCCATGGCTAGGCAGTCCTACTGATGAATGCAATTCATATGTCTGTGGAGAAGAATATTTTCACTGTGCATGGGGTTTATTTTGGATTCTGAGAAATTAGTTATCTGATATAGTGCTCCGACAGGGAGCATGTGAATAGAAAAGGATGTCTGGAGGTCTCTGGAAAGTTTTCTGCATATGAATATACCAAAAGGCAATGCTTGAGCAATTTAGCTTTATATACTTTTTGAGAAAATTGAGGGTAGTTTGATCTATTGGAGCATTATGATTTTGATTTGGTGATTTTTAACATGTTTCTTTACCTAGATGGTATTAAAAAAGAATAAATCTCAGAAAAGATGGTGAGTTTTGGGTGGGAGAACTTAAATTCTGTGTAATTAAATTAAGCCTCAACTAATATTGATTTCAGTTTACCTTTCCCTGACCTTCACACTTAATGCACTCTGATCAACATAGTGCCTAGGTTAGCTAATAATGTAGGTTTGGTATATACTGTAGTAGGGCTGCATAGGAAATTCATCAGCAGAATCCTGCATTAAGCCACAGGTTCAGACCCGGAGCTGTCAGAAGGCGGTTCCATTTTTAGTTTCGTGGGAGGAATAAACATACACATGCAACATCTGCAAAGTAGCGCTGAATTATGGTGAAGAGAAGTGAAAGTGGGCAGAGGGCGACAAGCCGCTGCCAACAGCAGTTTGGCCGTTGCTTGGAGGGAAGTTGCTGCAGCCCCTTCCCGCACCACGGACAGGCAGAACTTTGGAGCCAGGCAGTCTGCTTCTCCTCCTGCTCGTGTTTTCCCTTGTCCACCTCTTGGCTGTGGTGTGGGTTTCTTCCCCCCTGTCCCAGTGTGAGAAGTGGTCAGGGTTGATTGTATGGCAGCGGCTAGGGAAGCCGCCCCAGCGACGCGCAGGTAGCTGGAGCGGACAAAGTGCGTTTCGGATGGGAATTGGTGTCCTCATTACTAATGAAAATATTTGTCTTTGGATTCTGTCTGTGACTGTACGGTAGACCATTTTAACTATCAATGTGTTTGTGGCTTTTACAGAACTGGAAGATGAGGAAGAATCTGAGGGCTCTTTTTCTTCGCCTCCTGATAGTGTCTCAATAGCATCTGACCGGTACGATAAAGACGATGAAGCACCTTCTGATGGTATGTGATACTGTTTACCTTAGAACATACTAGATTTGCCAGTTTGCTACAAACTCGTGTAATCGGATCCTCGTGATGAGAATGTTAGTGTTGGAAATCAGATAAAGAGATAAGCATCACAGCTGGACAGTTTTCTTACTTTTACAAGAACCTTTAAAGGAACTGAAGAGCTCTCTCTAGTGGTCCTAGAGCATAGTGAAGCTGCCTCAAGTTTCTGTGTTTTTTTTTTTTAAACTCACGTTTTTTTGTAACAAAACGTCTTCTGTAGATGCCTGTGTTTTAAAAAATAGATCAGTGGCTAAAACAGTGTGAATATTTGTAGTAACAAATTGTTTGTTAATTCAACATTATCAGATTCTTGCTTAATTTTATTGTGCTACTTAATGGCTTACTGTATTATTTATCTAATAAATAATGAAACGGTTTACGTGATTGATATTTTTCTGCAAACTCCATGCAGAATAGGTTCATAAAATATTAAATTAATTATTCCTACAATGTTTCCTTCCATTAAGACAGTCTTTTGTAGAATGTTTTCATTGTATAAATTTTAGATTTGAGTTTGCATTAAAAAAGCCCCAAACACTAGGCTTCATCGCTGTTTTCCATGTTGTTTTATTTTGTATTCATTAAATTTAATGCTAAATGGGGCTGTTCTGAAGACATGAACAATTGAATATTTCAACAGTTAACAAGCTTGCTTTAGCATAGTGTCCGTATTTTTGAGATTCGTTTATTGTAAATACAATATAAATACCCTCTATGGATAATATATGGCCATAAATTAAGTAGATGTACAAATAGATTAACGATATATATTAATTTGTGGCACTAGAAGTTAGATAGACTTACTAGTGAATGATGTTTTCTGACATGATATGATGATCAAACTGTGCAAGTCCATCTCAAAATACAATTGCTGAATGAAAATATGCTTCCTGCAACATAGCACTCCACATTTTATGTTATCCATATTACCCCCTTTGGAAACATAAATTGCTTTTATGAGGTATAAAATTATGTCTATTGCAGAACAGGGATAAGTCAAGTACATGCATAAGTGATAAACCTTCTAACCACTGATTCAAAATAACACAATTTTTTTTTGTATCCAGAACTCTGCAAAATGTGTAACAATAATAATAACACTTTTTTAATGTTGAGCTTTTTTGCATTTTGGCAATGTGACCTACTATTAAAAAAATAAAAACAAGTCGTTTGGCTTGCTGGCTGAAATGTAATTATCAGTCAAATTGAATACGGCTTTTAGAAAACCCAAGCTAATTTTCCGAAGTACAGATGAATGCAGCTTTCAATGTATTTATTTTTGCTTACAAACATAATCTTAACATTATTTCTAATTGTAACTTAATAACACGGTACTGATTGCATAAAGGGTATGTGACAAAATTGTATGACTACTTAATAGGAGGTATGATTATAGATTTGTTTCAAAACAGTTAATCAAGAAAAAAGTGATAATGTTCATAAACCTAAATAATGAATGGCTGAAGAATGCTGATGCAAGAATATGTGAAATACTATATGAGCTTGTACAGATGGGTGATTAATTTTTAGCCTATTTTAGAAGTTACAATTATATGAGAGCACATATAATAGCTGCCCAACAATATCTTGGCTAATTTGTTGCAGTTTAGATAGAAGTATAGTGGGTGTGATTCTGTTGTATTTAAGATGATTTTACCTCACTGGACTTTCCACGTTTTATGATAAATCCTCTTTACTTATCTAGTGGGAGCACAGCACAAGGAAGAGTTGCGAGAATGTGGTAGATTTTGATCTGTGAATACTTACATTTATTGGAGGAGTGTTTCTGTTTTCTTCTTTGAATGTCTGATGCGTCATTCTAAGACCATTTTGATTTTAGCATGTGTAGTCCATTATTCAAGTCTAGCCACCTAGACTATGTATGAAAATACATATTGGGAGAATCTTATAAGAGGTGGATTGATCCCTGGAGGTGCCATTTCTTTCAGTTCTCATAGGTATGAATGGGTTTGTTGAAGCTTATGACTGTAATTTTGTTTATTAGCAGTCTGTTAATGTTCAATATTTAAATCCTACTAAAGAAGCTGGATGCCTGAGGTAGGTGTTTGATCTTACATGGTTACCAGTCTAGTTCAGCAGGGCTCTGCAGGTGTAAAACCTCATTTATGGAGGATCAAGGCTCTCAGCATTAACAGAGGGGCCTATCTGTAGGTAACCAAATAGAGGTGTTGTTTTTTTATGTATGAGTTAATTGATATTTATATGTAAAACCTTTTATATAATTTTTTTGCAACAAAACCGCCCACAAAACAGGCATTTACCTTTAGATACTGGAGTTAGACTGCAAGGTTTGTACGAGTTCTGAAAGTGTTGCTAATTGACTTTGCAGTGTTACTGTCAAAACATAATTTGTGAAGGCACCCGCTTGGTAACAGATAAAGAATTAGTGTATTACATGTACATTACAGTCATTGTAAAATCCTGGAGTTTTTGTGTGACCTTTATCTAATGGTGTATTAATTACAAGAGAGATAATCCATTTAACAATAAGTATGGGATAACTAAATTAGCACAGGTCACCTAAAGGCCTTTTGTCAAATCTGATTGTTATGTTGTCCTTTTGACTTTTACCTTATGGTAGGCCCTAACAAAGTATCTAAACTTTGATGGATTATAAACTCTAAACATGATATGTATTTTTCATAATGCTAATGTAATTTTCTAGGTACTGAAAAGGTCAAACCCCCACGTCTCTATGTGCATTCTAAGTCTGTCTTTCCTTTTAATATTTCTTTTTCTCTGTTCCTCTGGTTCAAAAGTTCACTCAGTTCCCAAATGGCCACCTAATTTTCCAGTTATTCCCTCAAGCCATATGTGTTTTGGTTTCTTTATGGTTTATTAGGTACTGTAGGAAAGTAGCATAAGTTATATCTTCTAATGAAATTCAAGCACACTTCAGTGATGCTTTGACTTGATTGCTGGCAGCAATTAAATCACAAGGAAGGAGAATGATGCATAGGCTTACATGTCCAGACACCCTACAGAAACTGGAAGAGGGATAAAACACAACAAAACCCCCAAATAAAATAACAAACCCAAAAACAAGACAGACAAAACAAAACAGCACAGCCAGGCACTCCATTCTTAACTTGATTTTTTTTTTTTTATTGGCTAACAGCCTGATTGATAGCAAAATCATAACTTGCTGTATGCTAACAGGCAGAGTTCACTTGTAGGTTATTGTGAGCTGATAAAGGGTTAGATGGAGTTTTGATTTTCGCATTGGTCCTTGGTGCACCAGATTAATGGAATTTCAATGAGAGACTGGAGTAGTCACAGCTTTGTCAGAAAAACAGATGGAGATTCTATAGCCATGTCTGCTCATTAATACCAGTTGCCTGAAAGGTGTACTACTTCTCTATACAAAAGACTCCACATAATTGATTTTTGAGCGGGATATTTTTTCACTTATTGATGAGTAGGTTTCTTGCCACTTAAATGACAGGTTTTTGTATAGTACATTGTATAACAATGTTATATCTTCTAAATTCTTACTCCCCTTCCATCTGTATTTTGAAGAATGTGTGTAGTGGAAAATATGTATGTCTTGATCTGTTAGAAACCAAAGGATACCAAAACACTTGAAAAAAAAATTGAAATAGTGAGACTTTCTTTAAAGTTGGTAACACACTTACTTTTGGTTGAGACATTAATGGGGAAAAAGTTACTGTTTTTCATTTAATTTTCAGGTTTCTTAAGATGGTATTAAATCTAGGTTCAATGCCG
>Ga0181612_158529_pt1 | contig 11237 bp, 7 predicted proteins | sample HoacroProtozoa21_FD_119630 | JGI IMG/M metagenome (GOLD analysis project Ga0181612, IMG submission 119630) | Hoatzin crop microbial communities from Cojedes, Venezuel. Combined Assembly of Gp0051906, Gp0051904, Gp0051908 | reverse complement strand
TTCCCCCCTGAGTGAGGGGGAGAAATTCCGTGTTTTAATTTAAATTTTTTTTTCGAAATTTCCCCTTTTTTTTTATCCCCCGCCCCCCTAAAACCCCCCCCCCCCCCAATTTTAAATGGACACATCCTTCATCTTCATTTCCTGTCTGAAACTATTGTGCCATGTTACTGCGCACAGTTACACACATGCCAGGTTCCCCTTTGGAGCTGGCTATGTTGTGCTGGCAATGGGAAGCGATTTCTTTACCACTGCGAATTTACAAAATACTTTTGGGATAACCTGAGTAAGATGAGAAAGTAGTTGAAAAAACCCCGGAAATTTCTCTGAGCAGATTTAAATGGTACAGGTTTCTGTCTCAGAGGGTACATTCAGAGGTTGAACAAATAGGCAGCTAGAAGAACACTATGTCCTGACGGAGGCTGCCAGTCCTCCTGTACCCCTAGGACAGAATCAATCAAACAAACAAACAAACACACACATCTACGAGGTAATAGGGGAGGAGGAGATATGAAGTCAGAATGTACCACTGAGGTAAATTTGACACAATACCAATTAGTATTTGGCGAAGTGGCTATCTCATTGTTAAGATATTTCCTTCAATATGTTTTCAGAAACTGGGACCGTTAAATAACTTAGAAAGATTGCCAGCTCTGATTTCAGGAAGGAAACCTCCTCCCAGTTCCTCTCTAAGTAATTCATTTCTTCTGCAAATACTTCCTATGGATGGCATTTGAGATATAAATTTCTGAAACAGAGGAGAAAGAGGGAAGCAACCCCCAACCCAAAACTTTGGGTTCACTTCTAAATGACCTAAAAGTCCAAGACATTCAGGTTCAAGGTACTCCGGACTGCAAATCAGTCAGACACTCTACTACAATTGGGCCTTTACACAATTCAAATAATTCAAACTTTCACTGATTGTTTTTCTAACGCACCACCTTTCTTGACATAATACAAACACTTTCAATGCCTCTATGTAACACAACACTTATTGTCAGTACACAGTGTTTACTAAAGGCCCGAGCTCAATTTTGTAACGGTCTCTCAGTGAAGATGAAGCAAAATTCCTACATTTCCATGCTGGATTATATTTATTCTGACAGAAACTATGTAGGGGCAAATGCACAAGAGCAGGGCTGGCACTCATTAAAATGATTTGCTTCATCTTTCTTTTCCACAGTGCAGTACTCGCTTTTGCCTGTGACTCCTTGAAGATCAGTGCAGAACTGAGTAAGTTAACAGAGTTTATCTGAGGAGTGAAATCCACACTGTTATTTGAATTTAGAGAGTAAAAAGGACAGTAGGATCTGATGTTCAGTCTCCACCATCATTACTGAAACAAAAAGGTTCCATGTCCTCCTGTCTCTGAAAACATAGCTTTTAGCAAAACACTACTCTCTCTGCTGCAGCGCCCTTTGTCCCACACTCTGGAATACCCACTACTTCCTAAACAGAGGAAAATTGTGTAAGTTTTTTGACAAGTCACTGTAGCTAAGTAATCCATCTGACATTTCGTGTAATTAAGATGCCAGCTGACCAGCCTAGCTCCTGAAGGCCTCCTTTCACACACAAATTAAGGGAGTAGCAGATCAAAAGAAACTTCACCTCTAAGACAAATACTTCATTTGGCTACAAAGAAGCAGAACAGCTGGGGAGGAAGTTTAAGCCACTTGATCACTTTATAAGGAGCATTTTCCTTTTCACAGTAAGATCAACAACTTCTTATTTGGACTAAACCTCTGAGGTACATCACAGTTAAGCATGTGAAAATGAGCTACAGAAAAAAACAGTTGCAAGAAAATAATGACAGAAAGTACCTTGGTAACTCCCTGCCTCTCTGTACTCATCTATGTTGCCTGAAAAGTGCTGAGAGGCAAATAGGGGGGATGGAAAATCTGTAAAGAAATTCATCTGTCCAATCCAACTTTAGGTCACTTATCTCGAGAGTTGAAAAGAGGCATGGGGCTGCTTTCTGTCACAGGCTTTACTGGGAATAGAAGTGGGCATTTAAGAAGCAGAAGATAGGGATCTGTTTTTTTGTCCTTTAAAGCACTAATAATTCAAAACCAGGAATGGTTACTATGTTAAGTACATGAACAGTATCTAAGGAGGGGACAATGTCACAGACACGAACTGAGCAAGGCTACTTCTAGGAAAACTCAAGTAAGATGTGCAAATGTCACAAAGCTGACTCTTCTTTGGGGTGTTTCTGAAACTGGGATTAGTTTTACAGAGTAACTAATTTTATTACTCTCCTACCATTAACAGGAGTTTGTACAGAGAACACAAAGAATACACTGCCCTCAGCTGACGCTCTTCTGCCTTGAATCTAACATTACTTCATAGATTGTCTGGTTTAGTAAGCTTTAATAGCCCAATTAATTATGATGAAAGATATTTACATGGGGTAATCAGTGTATTTTCACTGAAGTAGCTTCATTACACTTCCATGGAAAGATTTTCCACTCACTTCTGGCCACAGGAAAAGAAAACAAAAAATCTTCATAAAACTTTAGTCTTTCATCCAATGTCCATTATGAATGATGAAGGTTGTGGGGGAAAAAAAAAAGATAAAAAACTCCTCCCTGAGCTTACACCAGATGTCTATCACAGCCACTTTTGACCATTTTTCCTTTTATGTTGGACAGGGACAAACTTTCTTATGCGTGACTCTCCAAAGAATGCATGGTATAACTCAGAGGAGGGTTCAGCTCAATTTATTTTTAGAAAATTGAAAGCAAATAATAAACACAAACCTTTAAACTAAGAGAGACAATGATACTATAAACCCTGCTGACCTGTTAATATATGTCTGTTTATTGTAGCACAATCTGTGACCTTCAGTGCACTGCCAGTGTCTGTAAATAATACAATGGGCTGCTTTTTTATCCCATGGGGATGTGAGTGCTGATGGAGCCTTTCAAAACTCAAATGGATGCCATAAGATGACGTACACCGTGCCATTGTGATTCTTATTTATGAGTCTTTCTCTCTCTCTTTTTTTCTTTTCAAGTACAAGTTCCAAAGTCGCAAAGTGGATGGCAGAAAAAACACCCTGTCTGCCTGGTTTGAGGTTGGATTAGATAGCTTATCTAGCATTCGTAAAAGTACTCCTGAAATGTATGTTCCCTGCCTCTTAGATCTCTTGAAAGCAGGGTAACAGCTCATTCAATACATTTATTCTTTAAAAAAAAATCTGTATTTTTTCACTAGCTTCTTAGCCCCATAAAGCTGTTGACCACCTACAGAACCTTCACAGAACTTCTAATTGTTCAGCTGAGATCCTCCATATACGGATGGTACTATTCTCACCTCTTGGTTAGAGCAGCAGAACTGTGACATATCTATGGATGCTGAGGTAAAAAACCGCTTGCCTTTAAAATTTCTCACAAGGTCTCAAGTTTCTCCACCAGCCCACCTGCTATAGCAGTGGGTGAAAACGAACCCAGAAAGAAACAGTCACAGGCAGTGAATAGAGTTCGGGTGATCAGCCATTCCTGCTTAGTTTAACTCTTCATTTCACTTCTCAGGAGGGACCTCACTTCTCTGGACATTCCAATCACAGAATGTATGTGCGTGCATGTGAGCAGGCACACCTCAAGGAGATTCACAGGCACTAAACACCCTACAGATTTTACAGATGAAACTGGAAAAACTACTGTCCCCTTCGATACATTAACCAGCTTAGCAGGTTTTCATATGCAAATCTTGAGTGCCTCAGGTCCATCAGGAGCCCGAAGCAAGCAGCAACCATCCCCAACCTTGTGCCATTCTGTCAGCATGAGTATGTGTGGCACACATCCAAAGTTGTGCAGGTGTTCAACAGAAATTCTTGCAAGATCAGTATTTGTCATCTACCTCCTGTACCAGCACCACCAAATACCTGTCAGTTCCATGGACTTCTAAAGCTGACCATTCTATAAATGCAGTACTGAAAGCTTGGTTAGTAAGAATATATACCAAGGGATTGCCCAGTAGCTGTCCAGTAAAGGTCCTGAACAAATAAACAATTAAAATGTAGCAACAGTTGAACATTATCTTCCTAGATACACAACAATCTCAATCCAATTTCCCTGCTTTGAACTGCTTACATAAAATGCATACTTACAGAATGCCTGTTTTCCACAGAATCTGCAAAATAAAATACAATGTGTAAATTATGAAATGGCACATTGCAGAGTGATCAGTTCTACGTTCCAGAAAACAGACTTTTATTAAGTTAATCTAACTTTTTAGGTTCAACCTCGGGTCCTAAGAGGTATCCAAGCACTAGCTTAACTCAAGTACGTGGGTGAGACCAGACATTTCAAAGACCCTGTTGAACAGTACATGTTTGACAGCTTTCCTGATTATGGTTTAGAGCAGAAGTCTCTACTGAGAGCACAAGCTGTTACTGGACAAAAAAGAGTCTTCCTTTTAGAGACAAGTTCTCATGAGCATTATACTTCCTCTTCCAATTCCTTGCCAGGAAAATAACGTACTACAGAAATCCAGTATAAGATACAATTTTCAGAGCCAAATAAGATCCTGCAAAGACACCTGAAATTTTATTAATAAAAAGATGCTTGTTCCAAATGAAAGCCTGAGAGTCAGAAGGCTCTTTCCATTTAGGGTCAGTGAACTCCAAGATTAGATCTTAGGCTTTTTTTTTTTTTTTTTTAAAGTGGATTTAGCTATTCAGAAGTTTCATAGAATACCTTCAAATACTAAAATATAAATATTTCTTTGCCCTCTGAAAGTAAGATAATGTAGAGACATGAGGAAAGTAAATCCTTTTTTTGAAGAGGACTTAAAGTCTTGTTAAAAGTGCTCTTTTGAATGAGCTGTTACGATATTTCACACGTGACAAAAGTAATTGCTGAATCTTGAAGGCTATTTTCTTGGAAAGTATATCCAATTCAGTGGAGAGAGGCAGTGTCACAGAAATTCATCTAATGCTCAGAGCAGAGTGTTTGGACTAGGGTTCTGGGTTAATCTTGCCATTAATTGTTCTATAAAGGTAGGATAGTGTCTGAATCTATTTTTTTTCCTAAGTGTGCATTTTTTAAATAGCAAATAATAACATCTCCCATAGGCAGAACACTTATGTAAATTTTGAAAAGTTCTCTGAAATCATTAAATGAAGGATATTATGAAAAGTCCTACTACCATAAATAGACCTTAATAAAGTTCTTTCAGAAACTCCTTTGCCAGCCAGAAGAAATACTGAGGGAACTGAACACAGGCGAACCTAACTTTGCAGACAACAATGCTAAAGTTTCTTTTTCTCTCTCCTTTATGCTTATGTCCATGTATATTTGTGGTGCAGTTAAGCTCATACAGTTGCTACCATCTGCATTTTTATTACATGAGGATTGTGATTCTGCTTCACTGGAAGCAGCACCATGAACACAGTATACAATCAGGCTGGAATCTCTGGAACACAGAGAGACTATCTGAATGTCGCTGGCACTGTATGCGATGAGTTTTCTCCAACACAGTTCTCCCCAGAACTTTTAGCCTCGGAAAAGGATTAAAAACTGAGGTAACTACAGCACCTTATGCCAGTGCATAAATTTAATTTCAGTACAAAATTGATCTCAATGTTTGGCAAGATTGATTTCTATATGTTTAGCCAGTTTGATAGGAAGAAAACCCAAGAAGTTACATGGGAGACACATAAAAGCTTTTTGTGTCCTGAAAGCTGACAGAAGTGAACAAAAACACTGCTGACCCAGTGCTACATCAAAGCTTGACTTTAAGTGGACAAAACTATATGTAAGGTTTATGAAGTGAGGTATTAACGAGCTGTAGTTTAGTCCTCTGTCACAATGTATTGTGCTTACAGGAAGGAGGAAATGAGAAATTTTGTATAAATTCCAGGCTTCAAAAGACGGGATGTTTTCTACCCCAAAGGTACTAGGTCACAATAACAGATATCCCGCCTCCTTGTTATCTGTCACCCAGATTCAAAATAGTGTGGCTTTCTAGCTAAGTAGCATATCTCTACCAGGAGAATGTCATCACCTGTGTCCTTTGAAAATGCTGCGGGAAGACTATATGGTTTCTAAAAGGTACCAATCAGGTAAACCAGCATGTAGCCTCTAATGAAAGCACAATGATATGCTGCTTTTGCTGATTCTTTGCTACGTCAGTCTTTTCACAACATTTTTGTTTCTTTCCTGTTAAATATATGAAGTGTGCTTTACTTGCAACATGCTGATTTTACTGTGATGAAAGAGAACAAAGACGTTTTCAAATACTAACAAAAACAGGGAGATGAGATACACTGGATTCTAGTCATATAGAATTGGTCACGCTTCCATAGGACGGCAAACAAGAAGCTGCATAGTTTGTGAAAGGAATCAGAGCTAAGGTTTTGTGCTGGTGATTTCTAGAAGATTCCCAGGTCTAATAGAGGTAGGTGTTTTTATGGATTTCTGATGGATTAAAACTCTTGCTATTGCTTTTAGTTGATGGAGTTTTAAATGCAAGGAACTCATTTTTAGAAAGGAATACATTAATGGCAGGAATTTAAGACACTGTCATCCCCACCTGCTCTGCCCTTTCTCATCGCTAGAGGTTATGGAGAAGAGAATATATGGCTAAACATTTGCAATTCATAATCTGTCTCAAACCCATCTCCAACACTGGTGAAAGCTAGGATGCTAAATCATCAACTGAAGATGCAGAACTGCAGATACATGCTACATTCTGCCAAGCCTTTCACTGAAGCAGTAGCTTCTAACAGAGAATCTTGGCAGGCAGCTTGCGAACAGATCTAACACAGGGGCATGCACACAACTCAGCTTTGCATTTTAGGTTCAAGTAAGGCCAGAACCTCCCTGCATATTTGTGTCTTACTGAAACCATCTGGCTTTGCCTAATTTTTGGCTGAAGCTATTGTAAGCATTTGGCTCTGGAATCAGTGTCTGACAGATCCAGGCTTTGGTCTAGAACATGTCTTGAAACCTAAAGATCCAAAGAGATTTTATTTTGCAGAAGGGAAATGTTATTTGCATGATTTCAGACTGCATGCAACTAGCACGTGCTCATCTGAGTTCTGAACAACATAATGAATCTCCAGACCTTGTGAGTTTTCTCCATGATAGAAAAGGCATTCAGTGGGAAATACTGGTGAAGTATAGAGGTGTTAAGCCTGCGGCTCAGTAGCAGGAAAGTATTTGAGCAGATTTCCTGACTGCTAGAACTGATTTCTCATAGTTTGTTCCAAACCACTGAATGCAATGGTGATTTCTCATGCCTCTTCCCACTGGGATATATTTATTTTTCCATAGTGCATTGTTGGTTGGAATTGGATTCTTAGAATTTCCTGTCTCGCCACTGCAGTTGCTTCCAAGTGACCAATTCATTTTTCCAGACTTAGCAGCATAAAGGCTAGCTCTGCATTTCATACACTAGATTTCCATTTTCCTGGTAAGAAGTTTAGTTATCTTGCAATAAGCCACTATGAGTTCAATTCAGCGCACATCAAGATCAGTGCAAAGCCTATCACTGGCTTCTGCGAGCTTTGGATCTGACAGAGTGCAAAGGCAGAGTTCACTGAAGGAGAAGAATGTACTAAAACATTGTCTTCCTCAAGAAGTGCCCTGAAAATACATAAGGAAATCTGTGAACTGGAGCTAGCTCTAGTCTTCTCAGCAATATGAACAGAACTGTGCTACCCCAAGAACTGGGATCAATGTTGAGGGAAGGGGTGGAGCTGAGATAAAGCACCACTATGGAGATGCTTGAACTTCCTGCTTCTGCTGCCTCTTGGGAAGATGAAAGGTGTGATGGAAGTAAATCATCCATCTAAAAGAGCCTCCACCCACCCAGCTGAACTTAGTATCTGACACATCCTGACCCTCCCTCAGGAAGAGCATCAGCTGCCAGCCTAGCCTGTTGGGACTCCAGCACAGGCAAAGTAGGTAGCAGGGACACGGTCATGTTATCACTCTTGGCAGTCTGTTGATTTAGACAATTGCCTGTTTTGCTTAAGTCTCAGACCGTCTCAGTTCTTGCTGAACAAAAAGCAACAGCTCTGGGAGTGGGCTGGATATTCCTGACTCCCAATATGTTTTGACATTTTCATAGAACAGTCAGAGAAAGTAGTATTTTAAGGAAATTAGTTCATCCTCATAGGTGTGAAGGACTTTTAGACAAAGGTGTCATTGACCTGACTGGTGCTAATTGTGAGCATTCCCCAATACACCAAAGTAACTGCCTATTGCTCTAGCAAAGGCTTTAAATCAATACATGGGTGAACTTGCTGAACACCAAATCTTCTTTCTCTGAATTAAACTAACCTTTCAATAACAATGCAAGGACAACTTAATCTCTTTGAGTTGCTTCCAGAGGCAATGCTAGTGATCAGCATCCTCCTTAAACCTCTTGGTACATCAGAGGAAATCTAGCGTCCCACTAGAGAAAGTGACATTCGCTATCTGCAGTACTGTTATTTGACTTTCAGTCAATATACAGCTGACCGGACTTGAATTTCACAAATGACCTGCTTTTTCTACTGTTAGCAGGTTAACTGTAGTTAACCGCATGCAGGTCTTTCGGGATTTGAAATGTGCATTTAACAGTTAGTTTCTACCTGTCTTTAATGTAACACCTCTTTAGGCCTCGTACTCAGAATAAGGAAAGCAGCACAGGACATCGGATGGGAAGTCTCACCATAGTGTGATGGAGACACGAAAATAATAGTAACAGGAGATAACGTAGCCAATACCAGGAAAACAAAAGGAAAAGGAATAATGGCAGATGCTCAGAGCACTGCCAAAGGCCTGGGGCTTGGGAAAGGTCAGAGCATTATCTGCACTATGGATTCATGATTTGGGATAAGGACAAGCAATAGCTGTAGAACTCAAGATACAAGAGAAGTTGCGTACTGACATGGCATCTACCTTACTGGGGATAGCAGTAAAAGCCATCAGAAAAATGAAGAGGAAAAATATTTTATCTCAGTCACAAAGAATTGCATCAGACACAACAACTACTGACAGCCCGTCAGCTTCCTCTCTAGTGGACACAATTTCTGGAATGCACAGACAACTCCTTGAAAAGACAAAATTGCTTACCAAGCACTTAATTAATTCTGATTAAACAAACCCAAACCACAATAGCTACCTACAAACAAATAATAATAAAACATTACATAGGTCTGAGGTGTTAAATCAGTCAAACTGTGTAGCTGACACCAGTTTCCAAATTAATGTAATTTCCCCAGAGGGCACATTTGTCTGAACCATTAACATCCTGAAGTAGATTGTACTCTTGGGCACTTGCTCAAAAATCTCAAAGAATATTCAAATGTAGTGAAGATCATAATGGTAAACCAACTTCTGCACCCACCAGTAATGTTCAACAACTTTCACAACAAGCCTTTAATATACTTACACTAATATATATTAAGATAGTTAAGAAGATAGATCTATTTCCTAGGGATCCTCCACTGCATTTATACTTTGCCACCTTGCAATCACACAGCCTATCAAAAATCAAAGTAAATGTTACATTTAAATAGACTGTAACGTAGGTATCCAAAGCAACTGCATAGCTATGTGATGCACTGCTTATCTATTTGAAACACTTTTCCTGTGTATCAGTCAGGAAAAACAGACGTGATTAAAACAATAAACTTTTACTACGTTTCCAAGAATAACTGAAACTGTAGAATGTTATGCATAAAAGAGCAGGTGGACTGCAAGATTAAGGGGCGTTTGCATATCATGTGGCTAATTCAGCTCAGTCTTTCAATCATATCTCATTTTCTTGCAGTTCCTACTTTATGGTAAGTACAGTATTGTAAATGCTTTGAATTATAGCTCTGCTCTACCAACCTAGAGTTTACACTACAACTCACAAAACATCCTTCTAGTATCTGACACTTTCCATTTTGTCAAAAATAGGAATGGTGTGTAATAATAAGCTTCACACCTTGGCAGAAAGCAAGTGAGGGGTTATACAATCAGCTTCTGCAGCTTGTTAGAGGTCCAATTCACACTCACTGGAAAACATTTCAGAACATTAGTGGCCTTTGGGTTCAGCCCTGAAATAAGCTGGTTTTTTTCTCATGATGCTGCCAGGTGATCCTCCACGGAGTGCCTAGCCCTGTTCTTCAGTGTAAAGGATATTCTGCTTTTCACTGCAAGGCTGTGAAAAATGAGGACAACATACAGGCTCACCAAGCCAGGAGTCAGGATTTTGAAATTCTGTTCCCAGTGTTGTCAATCTCTAAACATATTGCCTTAAACAAATGACCTAATCCCTCTGTCTCTTCAGCTGTAAAATGGAGATAAAAATTGCCTTATAAGTCCTCATAAGGGAAAATAAAGTAATGTTTTCTAAACTACTTGGAGATCCTCACATGAAAGATTCCCTAGAAACCGAATATTGTGTCAGAGCAGATGGGAAATCCCTTATAAAATAGAAAAATAGCAAATTAAAACACAACAATCAAAAATTAAAAACGGCATGCAACAAACCCAGTTGGTAACATGGATGGGGACAAAACTTGAACCGTTTACAGACCTAATATTTACAAATCTAGACTTCCTAACACAAAGAGAGGAAAAGAAATCCTTTCCGATTTAGTCTTTGACAAACTATGAAGAAACACTTTTAACCTACTGTCTCTGAACTCATTATTGCCAGAACACTTACAGACAATAATTGCCAGTAAGCTGCTAATCCCCGCATACAAAAGTCTGTGTTACAGGGGGTGGAAGGGTAGAGCAGCTGGCACATATAATCTGAGACAATTTTTGATGGTGCTTAAAACAACCCACCCACCCTACAGAAGTAACCATATTGCTTTAAAAGTTTTTAGAGTTCTTTGTTGGAGGTTTTATAGATGTTTGCTGTAGTTATATCCAAGACCAGTGTAATATTTTATAACACATGGCAAACATGCTCAACTAAGAGGAAAACTGTTGTTCTTGGGCAGTTTGAGATAACACAACATCGCATCCTAATCCCTTATCAGGACATGTTCAGCTCCAGATTCAGATCCAGATGTACAGCCACACTACTTAGCAGATACAATGCAAATAGGCTGATGACATAGATGTTACAAATATTAATCTCACTGCATTAAATATCATTGGTTTATGAGACACCATCAAGGCGTTATACAATTTATCAACACCTGGTGATTTTGTAGCTGCCCTTTGGTATTTTCCTATGTGATTTGGACCTCTTTTTATGGCATTTATCTTCTAAAAGATTCAGTCACAAACTTATCCCTAATC
>Ga0181612_140398_pt1 | contig 11237 bp, 9 predicted proteins | sample HoacroProtozoa21_FD_119630 | JGI IMG/M metagenome (GOLD analysis project Ga0181612, IMG submission 119630) | Hoatzin crop microbial communities from Cojedes, Venezuel. Combined Assembly of Gp0051906, Gp0051904, Gp0051908 | reverse complement strand
GCTTGCGAGTAGTCAATTTCCAGACGAACTCTGTCACCCTGGTTTAACCTGTCGAGGTTTCCCTCCACCAATTTCTGTGCGTTTGCGCTTAATGCTATAAGCGAAATGCTGATTGCTAATAATAACTTTCTCATAACAATAACGATTTATTTTTTGCAAAAGTACATACTTTTATAGCTGCTTTATATCCTCTTTTGATAGTCCAGTAAGATCAATAATAGAATCGGTGTCGATACCTTTTGCCTTCATCTTTTTTGCTATTTCTATTGCCTTTTTTTCTTTCCCGATATCAATCCCTTCTTTTTTCCCAATTTCAATACCTTTGTTGATACCTTTTTCCTCTGCTGTGTCAACAACATTTTTCAAATCCCTCATTATCATAAGACTCTCTTCATACTCTTTAACTTCCTGGGGAGAAAACCTTGCGATTTCTGCTTGCTTGAAAAGGTTTTCGAATACTCTTTCTTGCAATGCCTTAGGTCTTTTTAAGAGCGAGGGAAGATTACTCAAGGCATAAAGCCACTTGTCGAACATCGTTTCCAACTGATCTTCCGTCTTTTTAAATTTAGGCATCTCAAGATAGATGTATGTGAGCTTGTCGTAGAACACGTGTTTGTCATCGACATCCATAAGTTTTATCTCGTGGTGGTAGCAGTCATCAGGATATTCGTTGTCGGGAAAAACAAAATTAAGGATACCGACAGTATATATCTTGTCAAGTTTGAAATTCCAGTTTTCGCCTTTTATAGCTTGCTCTCGTATTGGGAATGATGAATAAAAGACGCTGCGGTCTTTGAAATATTTCTGCTCTGCCTTTTGCATCTCCACAATAAAGTGTCCGCCCTTATCGCTCTTGCAATAAAGGTCGAAGATGGCGCGCCTGTCGGCAACCCCGATACCAAGATGCTCCAACGTGTCATATTGAATATCCGTTATTGTCTCTTCTCCCTTCAACAATGAATTCAGAAGACTGATAGTCAGCTCCTTGTTCATCGATGTTCCGAACAGTTTTTTAAAACCGAAATCGGTGTAGGGATTAATATATTTTCCTGCTTCCATACGTGCAATTTTTGTATTTGATAATGCTCAGTGTGCAAAAGTACATACTTTTTCTTAATTATGCAAATAAATCGTTGTTTTTTTGTCTTTTCAACTTATATCAAATAAAAAATGCGCCTTTTGAGCGCATTTTTTATTTTGGATGCAGGGTCGCACCTTTTTGGATTTTAGTGGAAGATGGAGCAAATGCCTCTGACCAGACTGGAGCCAGCGACACCTCCTCCAATTGCACCGATGAAACCTCCGATGGCAGTGCCTACTCCTGGAAATATTGCCGTACCTATAGCGGCTCCAACTGAGGCTCCAGCGTAGCCTCCTCCGATACCAGCGGTATTGCATACCGCATTTTCGCAGAGCTCTCCAGCTGAAATCTCTCCTTTGCATAATTTGTAGACGTCGATACCTGTCTGAGCAGTGAGAACAACGCCACCTGTGACTATATTGGTACGCATACCTTTGGTTAAAACGTTCTTCGCCGCTTGACCAACGACCTCTTTACCCAACGTAGCTGATGCAATCTTCTCGACAACCTGTTGACCCACTTGTGTTTGGCAAACAGTGTCAACAACGGTTCGAGATACTTGTGTCGAAGATGCGGCCAAAGCACGACCGGCCGTAGTTCGAAGCAGTTGCTGGGTAACGACACCTGTCGCCAGAGCAAAACCACCGCTCTTGGCAGCTTGTATTGATGCTTGTTTTAACGCTTCTGTGCCGTCCATACCGCTGTCCACGCATTTATAGAATGTGACAGCGAAAGACAATCCGCATGTAAGTCCGCACGTTACCGATTGGGTCTTTATATCGAACGTGATTGAGTCTATGTTTCCGGCCTGGGCGATGTTTTTGGCCTGTTCGTAGGTGCAACTGCCCTTATACACCATGTCTTTGGCTACCGCTGGGTCGGATACTCCAGGCACCTGCCCGCTTTTTATTTTATCCGCCATCAGTTTTACGGCTTCGTCATACTGGTCTTTGGGCACTTCTAACTTCATGCCCTCGTATCTGTATTTGCAGTTTTGGAATGCTGCATTTACAGACTCTTCTGCTGATGCACAATACTTTGTTTGTATCTGCACTCCATTGCTGATGCGGTCGGCGCCATTGCCACTGTTGTTTCTGCCGACTTGGTCAACTCTTTTACCAGACAGACGGTCTGCCATGGCGTTGGCGTCTTCAGCAGCCCACCCATGCGCCTGCTTGTTGCGGTACTGTGTGTACTGCATATAAGAGTTTGTTGACTGTGCGCTGCTTGCTGATGCTGCGCTGTTAATTGTGCTTGTGTTTTTTGTTTTTTTCATATTCATTTTGTTTTGGAGTTAATAGTTTTGTTTAGATGTTCGCGTGAGGCGATGAGAAAATCGATTTTTCACCGTTATGACGGACTTAAATCTCATTTCGGGTGCAAAGTTAAGAATCATCTGTGCGACAGACGTGCACATATAATTCTTTTTTTTCTTTTTGGGAGTAAAACAGTAAGCATTCGATAAAATACCCCATTGGAGAACTTAATCGAATGTTTACCATTCTAATGGAAGAGCGAGAAAAAACCTCTGACTAAACCAGAACTGGCGACTCCTGCTCCCACGGCGCCAATAAAACCTCCGATGGCAGTGCCTATGACAGGGCATATAGCTGTACCTATTGCCGCACCAGTTGTAGCACCGACGTAGTCTCCTCCGATACCAGCCAAGTTTTCTCTATTTTCACCGCCAGAAATCTCTCATTTGGTGTATGTATAGGTCAACAATGGTTTGAAAACCGAGTACTATAGCACCTATGACCATATTGGCACGCATCCCTTTGGTCAAAACTTTTTTCGCCGCTTGACCAACCACTTCTTTCCCCAGTGTAGCTGAAGCAATCTTCTCGACAACCTGTTGTCCCACTTGTGTTTGGCAAACAGTGTCCACTACGGTTCGAGAAACTTGTGTCGAAGATGCTGCACTGTTAATTTTGCTTGTGTAATCTTTCTTTTTCATAATCTTCCTGTTTTTGGGTTATATAGTTTTGTGTTTAGATGAACGCAGGGTTTAACCATGTCTCATCGGGCTTTGCTATTAAGCGCGCATTCTGGTATGCGGCATCTAATGGTAGTATCGTTTCTGGGATGTAAATCTCATTTGTTGGGTTTGGCGTTAGAACCAACGCAAAATCTGGGCGGTTCTGGAATGTACCTTCTAAATAGATTGGCATCAGTAATTGAATAGAGTCTTTTTGAGGTCTGTACATAGGAACAATGAATTTATAATTCCTTTGTGTTATGGTAACAGCGTAGTCTATGGCATTGTCCAACGTCCTGGCTAAAATCTCAGGCCTTTTCCCTTTGTATTCAGTGGGAAATCTATTACCCCTTTCTTCTATGATATGTGTGAATTTATCAAAATCACGGTCAACAGACCACTTTGTTTGAAATACAACTTCGTCCACATTCTCAAAGAATTTAGGAGTGGTGGGCTTGGCATCTTTATCGAATTTCTTCTTCAGTCTGTCGGTCTCTTTCTTACTGCGCTTCGGATTGAAATACAGGTCTTTGTTCCCTATATGCCGAACCTCTGCGACAATGATTATTTCGTGGAAGAATTTGTCAAGCAGGTTGGTGTTGAACATCATCCATTTACCATCTTGACTAAATATAATTTTATTCAGTTCCCCATTAGCATGTTCTTGTTTTAGGCGGTTAAAGATGTTCTCTATATAAGATTTTAATATCGGATGCTTCAATCCTGATGGAGAATGTTTATAGGACCATACCTCTGGAATAGTACTGTTAGCTATATCTTCTAAGAAAGAGCAACCATCCATCCACTCGTCAAAGTAGAAATCACCAATATTGAATTTTTTCTCAATGGATACAGATTTCCTGAATGAGGCTTCTGTACCCCATTTGATGCCTTCGAACCTATTATCCCTTTTTCTGGTAAACCATCCTATGATGTCATTTTGCTCACAATCTAACAGTCCTGTTTTTAGAACTTTGTATTGGGCATTATTTTCAGCGATAGACGTACCATCGCTTTCTTGAGGATAGCCATGTTTGTTACGGTTTTGAATACTATTTAATGCCGCGATACAGTTGATATCAGACAATGTTACGCTTTTACCTGTTCCATTAAGTAGAGCATTTAATTCATCGACGAATGTCTTGCTGTTCTTAATATACCCTGTAGTATATAATATGGTCTTTACCTTCTGCTGTTTTTTTGTTTGAACATTGTTTGATGATGAAGTGTTGTTAATCACGTTGTTAAATTTTTTTGTTTCCATTATTTTGCGTTTTAAAAGTTAAGGACCTTTTACTTCTTCAGCTTAAGCCTCTTGAAGTCCGCTTCGGATCCAAATGCGGTTATCTGAATGTCAATATCTTAGATTTATGCAGAGGTGAGCTTCATCTCAATGCTCGTGCAATAATCTTTTGACTTTCGACGGTGCAAAGGTACGCACTTTTACTCATCACACAAACAAAAAAAGTTGATTTAATAGTTATTTTAGGAAGAACCGTTCTTGGTGCGTGGAACTATTCATCGTTTTGCTTGTTATAGTGTTCAAACATTTTAGATATTATACAGTTGATGGTATTTCTTATGTTTATAGGTTTAATAATTTCCACATCACTTCCATATCTTAGTATGGTGCCGTAGAATTCACTATTTGGACATAATCTTAAACTAAAATCGCCGTAACCTTTATTATCGTCGTATGGCGAAAATACTCTTTGGGATTGGTGAATTTTTCGAGAATCGAAGAGCCCGAATATATATTTATCATAAACACGAAAAACTATATCAGAAATCTCTAATTCCTCCTTGTGCGTAGTGCCAATAATGTCGTCAAAAAAATTAGGATACTTGATTTCCTGTGGTTTAACAAACAACACATCATCCCTGACAATGGGTGCTTTAGAAATCCTATCCAACGGAATATCATATCCTTCTGATTTTCCATCCGCATAGCCGAAAATATGCCATCTGTAATTATATTCTTTTAAAAAATGTGGGTGAAAAAGAACTTCTTTTTCTTCTTCAAATTTTGGACAATACGATATTTGAAGAACTTTTCTATCGCGTATGCATTCATAAATGAAAGGTAACAACGCTATATTATTCTGATTGGTTTCGAGACCTGAACTAATCAATTGCTTACCAACTTGTTTGGTCATCTTATATTCAAGTAACTCGTAAGTGCCTTTAAAGAAATGTTCAAACCAAGAATATGGAAAGAAACCAGTTGAATCTAAGCAGAACCGACTAAAGTCATCTAAATTCTTTTGAATAACGTCTTTCTTTAAAATTATTAGAGGGTCTGGATTCTTACCAATATATTTATACCGCAAATTACGATTGGTCCCTTCTTTTATTACGAGCTCTTCGTCTTTGTTTAATTCGTTTAGCACATCTTGCACGGCATGCTTAAGTACACTTTTATGCATGGAGGCTTCCACGTTCTGTGGACGATTCCCTTCTATGTGTTCTGCGAAATCTAAACTACTACACCATTCGCGTTTCATCAGAACTTCATATACACCACGTGCATACTTTGGTCTAAGCTCTTCGCCTGAAAATATATTTTTTACACTCATCAATCTTATTCTTTTACAGGTCTTATATTAATGGCATAGGAATTGTTTCCAACATTCTTAAGATTAAAATAAATCTCATCGTCATAATTGAAATCAGCCTTGGAGCATCCTTCAGAAAATCCGTTGAATTTGTCTATGCGATAAATAGTATTGTCAGATAAACTTTGCACCTGGTTAGAATAGGTTTTTATTTTACCCCTTAGATTTTCTGGGTTCGATATTCTTTTTGACTTTCCTCTGTTTTCCTCATTTTCAAGTTCAGAGTTCACCAATCCCCATGTGTACCAATAAATTGGTGCAAAACTGTAAAAATAGCCTTTGGTAGTTACTTTTTCAGCCATTATTCCATTAGCAAAAATAAGACTCTTCAAGTCTTCAGTACTTTTAACAACTTCGCTATTATGAATCTTTCTAAAGGTCGTTTCAATTAAATCCTTAAACAAATTTTCGTTTAATGACTTATAGCGGAAACGTTCTCCTTCTTTTTCACGAATAACTTGCCTAAATGTATTTAGGTCTTCACTATACCTATCATTGGCAAGATCTTCGAAATATGTGTTTGTGGCATGTTCTCTTACATCTTTGGAGGCGTAAATGTCAGGTGATATAATCTGTTTTACATATCTATCTGTATTTTTTAGAGCCTTGTTTACAGCGTTTTCGTTCAATGTATTTATGAATGGCCTTAAACTTATAGAATTATTATCGGCATTTGATAATTCTCTTTTAAAATAGTCCCATGGCTCTCCAAGATAAGAGCCATTGACCTCTACCCTTTTCCCGAAAAACACCCTAATTAAAGGTTTCATTGCGGCTTTCTCCATACTACGGAACTGATTGGCAGGTAGGAATTCCTTAGGCTTGGTTTTCGCAAATGAAGTTTTAGTATTTTGAATATAATCTGAATCTATTCCTACTTTTTCTGCAATAGCCCAAAACGCGTTACTTGCATGTTTATCAGAGAAGATTAGTTTGAATAAATAGGCAAAGACTTCACCGATGCTCCATTCCAAACTAACAATACTCTCTTTTAATCTTGCAGTATTTGTGCCTGTTATTCTTCTAAAAAGGTCTGTTCTAACGAATATTCTGGGTGATATATTAGAATATGTATCATTGTTATTTCTCCAATATTCAATTAGAGGTGAGACGACCGTGTTCCATGCAATAGGATTCACGCAAGAGTCTAAACGGTCGTACATTACATACATTTTTTTGTTTTGTGTAATTAAAAAATCGTTTATCTTTTTGAAATCAGCATCTATAATGGCCTGTGTTTCTAATCCTTGTCTAATTAATTCTTGTAATCTCATTAAAGAATTGCTGTCTTCAATAACTCCCAATTGTTGGCTTAATGGACTTAACCCTCTTATTTCCGAAAATTCTGGATGTCGCATGATTTCATTCCAACTATACGTTCGCCAGAAACGCCTCACATAAAGTGGGGCTTCTTTATTAAGATGCATTTCATCTGTAATTTCTCTCAATCGATCTGATACAGAGTTGTCGTTAACAGGTAAGATGTTAATAAAAATAGAATCAGTTTCATCTTGTCCTGCCCATTTCTGAACGTTTTTTCGAATTTCAGGGTCTGTCAAAGCCTTGTATAGATAAGTTTTGCCTGTTCCTTTATATCCCTCAATTATCAGAGCGTCTTTCCCCAAGAATTGCTTCATACATTCTCTGTAAAAGAACTGACTTTCCGTAATTTTTGTATCTTCTGCAAAATTTCGAACATCTTTTAAAACTTTTTGCAAATGTCTTAAAATTACATTTCTTAAATTTAAGGAATTGGTATTTGGAGAAAGCAATGGCTCTTCTTTATCTTCAATAAAAATGGCTTCATTTATCGTATCAAATATTTCCTGGTATATTTTCGAATCTTTCTTTTTAATTAAATCAATGAAACTTTTCTCTGCACTATCGTCCCCTGTACCTATTTTTTCCAAGACAGGTTCTCTCTGTAAACACTTTATTTGGGGACGATTTTTCCTCTCTGTTGTATTAAAGTCTATAGCTTCATTCATAACTTTAATTTTGTCTTCCAACCATTCGCTTGTGACATTTTGTGGAATAATTGACGGAACAATTAAAAGATTAAATTGATTATCTTCTTTAATGTATTCTCTTAACAAGTGTATGAGACCTGGTTGAGTTTGGCGGCTAAACCCGAAGAAACCAACTACATATTTTGCTAAACAAATTGCAGTAGTGCCAAAAACATCATTAAATCCTGTTCGTGAATCTATAAGTATAATATCAGGAGACAACTGTTCTTTTATTTCTTTAAAAAGAGAGATAAAGCTGTCTTTTAAATTTTCAACATTAGAGAGGTTGAGATGAGCCAACCCCTCAAGGTAGTCTCTTCTAGATTCACCAGACTCGTAAATTATTTCGTTTAAGTTTCCAGCTGGAACAATCCACAAATTTGACAGTTTCTCATTATCTTGTATCCATTCCTTATTGTTGTTATCTCGAACATTGATTACGTAATCCGACAAAGAGATACTATTTTTATCTTTCGAAAATTGCACGTCGCATAGATACTCCACCAATCCATTTTTATCTCCATCCTTTAATCCACCATGTTCTGACAAATCAAAAAAATTCAAATAGCCTGGTGCTTCCAAGTCGCAATCCAAAATGACAACTTTTTTATTATTATTTATTGCTGCATCTATTGCATACGCAATCATTGTAGTGGTTCTTCCCATACCTCCTTTATAACTATAAAAAGTAACTATAGGAATATCCAAATTAGATCCTTTTCTAATATTATTGGAAAGAAATGAGTCAAAGCGATATCGAGGTCCCCATACAATATGATTGTCGTCTTCAAGTCTCATATTTTCATAATAGGGATCGCATAAATCTTCATCTGTCAGTTGGTGAAAACAAATTCGATTATTTTTCAAAATCGTTGTCTCCTCGAATAACTCATTGATACAACCCTCAACTTCAGATTTGTAAAAAACATCAAGAGAGAGGTTCGTACGAATATAAATCTTATAGGATGTAATTCCTTTATTTTCAAGATATTTCTTAATATCTTTTGCTGCTTTTCTAATTTTAATCATAGTCTATTTGGTTCTGTTATTTTATTATATATTTCTTCACAGGTATTTATCAAGTTGTGTATAAGAGTCGAATTTAATTTTATTCGCCCAAGATTTGGAGATGTTACATTGTAGTACAAGAAATACCGCACCCCTGTACTCCAATTATTTATCAAGTAATCAACCTTATAATCATCTATATTCCCATCTCCAAAGAATGGGACTCCTGTCATTTGAGGTTCGTTACATAGAACTTCTTGCAATTTTTTAAATTTGTGACCTTCTAAATGTATTGGATTACCATTGCCTTTCTTGAAAGAGACACCTGTAGCATTAGTGAAATTTTCATCGTCTTCATTTACGTAACGATCTTCAGGCCATCCGTTAATTTTATAAAAGGCATAAATAGCTAAACCTTCTAGGATATAACCAGACAAATAGTAAAGCTCTAACCAAATTTTTATATTTTTTATATTTGGAACGTATGGCAATATCGCATTGTAAATGCTTTTAATTGCATCTAAGTGCTTTTTTGCACATTTCCTATATTCATCATAGTATAAATTTACCATATTATGAAAATTATTTTATCTGTTTTTCGCTTTTTCTTTATTTTTTAAGTTTTGTTCTCACTTACAAATCATCAGCAATGGTTTTTCTTCTTTTGCTGCTATTGATTTTGTCGATATAACAAAGCGATATGTTTAGTTGTTTAGATGAAATGCTTAGGTCGATAGTTCCGCTTTCCAAGAAAAAAGTTGTCGAGAAATGGGCGTTGCCCTTTTTACAGGATTTCGTCTTTTTCTTGTTGTCGTCGGCATCCGTGCAATCGTCAAAATATTCCACGGATTTGGAGGGCTGTCCGTATTTCTTTATCAGTTGTTCTTTAAGCTCTTTATAGTCTGCGTATAGTTTGTCCCAACTCTTCTGCGGTTTGAAAAGGACGTAAACAGCCCACAGATTATCTCCGTCGAATTGTGGGGCAACGTATGTTTTTGGTTTGCCAAAGAACGTGCCTTCGTAATTTAAAGTTCTTACTTTTCTGTTGAACCCCATTAACTCGATTTTCTTGTTGAACTCACTCTGCGTTCCGTCTATAGGGTGTCCCATAAAATGCAAATGCTCCTGTGAGTATGCTGATAAAGCCATACTCAAAAACAATATTAGTATCTTTATAGTTTTCATCGTTTCCTTTTTCGTTTAAATGTTGGACCCTGGACAATTTATTATAGTTGCTCTATATCTTCTTTCGATAGTCCAGTAAGATTAATAATAGAGTTGATATCGAAACCTTTGGTCTTCATCTTTTTCGCTATTTCTATCGTACTTTCTTTTTTCCCGATATCAATCCCTTCTTTTTTACCAATTTCAATACCTTTGTTGATACCTTTTTCCTCTGCCGTATCAACAACATTTTTCAAATCCCTCATTATCATAAGTCTCTCTTCTTCTTCGGTGAAGGGATTAATATATTTTCCTGCTTCCATACGTGTAATTTTTTGTAGTTGATAATACTCCGAGTGCAAAGATAGTGCTTTTTTCTTATCTGTGCAAATAAATCGTTGATTTTTTGTCTTTTCACCATATTACCAAATAAAAAATGCGCCTTTTGAGCGCATTTTTTATATTTAGTGTAAAAGGTTTCACCTTATTACATATCCGGTGATGATACTAGCACTTTGGCGGAGCTGTTGGTATAGGTTGGGAATGTTTCTTCGATGTCTTGATAATATTTGATGAGGTCTGAGCTGTAGGAGTAGCTGACGCCATCGAATGTGATGGAGCCTGACTCGCTGAGAGATACTTCCTGGTCTTTGTAAGTCTTGTAGTTTTGGGTCGCTGATGTCGGCTCGCTCTTCTTGTTTCCTACTCCGAGAACTTTGCCGCCGGTGATGGTGAAGGCGTTGTCGGTTTTGAAGGCCTTGGCAGAGTATTGCGAGGCGAGGGAATAAACGCTGCCACCGCTGATGGTGATGTTGCCGTCGGCTTTAATGCCTTGTGCCTTGCTGTCGTCATCGCCGTAGGTGAAGAGTGCTCCTGTGGTAACGGCCTCTACCGTTCCTGCACTGATGTTGATGTCGCCAGAGACATTGATGCCCTTGCCTCCTGCGCCGGTGTTGAGTGCGCTCACGCTGCCGCCTGTAACGTTGAAGTCGCCGCCGGTTTTAATTGCCGATGTTCCAGAGATTTCGCTCTCGGAGCTGTCGTAATATGCGGAGCCGAAACAGTATGCTAACAATGAGCCGCCGCTGACGTTGATGGTGCTGTCGGCTTTGATGGCTTTTGCTCCCTCTCCCGCTGTATAACCCACGAGTTTACCGTCGTTGACGATGATAAATCCGTTGTTCTCGTACTGGTCTTTAGTGCCTTTGGTCTCTCCACGGAATTTCATATTGATGCCATGGCCGTAAGTTGAGTATCCCTTTACTGTTCCTCCGTCGATTTGTAAATACTCGCTTATATGTATTCCGTCTCCGGAGCCTCCCGATTCTCCTAAAAGCAATGCTGCGGAGCTTGTCATTTTCTCTCCTACCGAGATGGCGTGC